>ERZ894223.1421-NODE-1421-length-15989-cov-9.218087_pt1 | contig 15989 bp, 11 predicted proteins | sample MGYA00380293_ERZ894223 | MGnify/ENA primary metagenome ERZ894223 (study PRJEB32331, sample SAMN06328445) | human gut metagenome | biome: human gut microbiome; feature: stool | host: Homo sapiens | collected 2014-11-05 ...
AGGAAGTAGTACTAAAAAAGTATCGTTGGGAACATGGAAGTTTGGATAACGAAGTAATAAATAAAAGAGATTACTACAAAAAGCAAAGAAAAGCATTTTTGAATGAGGCGAGAATCTTGTCATCCCTTTTTGATATTAAAGAAGTAGTCAAAGTACTTGATTATTTTGAAGAAAGGGAAAATGCTTACATTGTTATGGAGTTTGTGCAGGGAATTTCTCTTAGACAATATTTAGAAAGCCGTAATCAGCCAATGAGCTTTACGGAGGCATGGAATTTTCTTCTCCCCGTAATGGAGGCATTAGAAAAAGTGCATCAGAATAAATTGATTCACAGAGATATTTCCCCAGATAACTTTATTATAAAAGAAGATGGTTCGATTAAGTTACTTGATTTTGGTTCAGCAAGGGAATATGCAGAAGAAAAAACAATGACAGTCCTCGTAAAAAAAGGATATGCGCCGCCAGAGCAGTATAGCAGAAAAGGAAAACAGGGTCCATGGACAGATATATATTCTATCTGTGCAACACTTTATGAGATGATTACAGGGGTTATCCCACAGCCGGCAATGGAAAGGTTGAAAGCAGATAAGCTGTATTTACCTTCATCTTATGGTTGTGACATAACGCCATTACAAGAAAAAATTTTGATGAAAGGACTGGCTTTAGATTATAAAAAACGATATAAGGATATTGCAGAGCTAAAAAATAGTTTTTTTCCAGAAAAACAAGAAAGACAAAAGAAAAACAAAAAATACGGGATTCTTATATGCACTGTATGTATCCTGCTTTTAACTGGAGCAATATTAGGGAAGCAGAATCATGATAAAAAAGAGGCATTAGCTGAAGCAAAAAAACAGTTGACATTAGGTGAATATGCAAGAGATTCTAAAGAACATAAAAAATTGCTGAATTTACTTGTAAAATATGGGAAATATAAAGGAAAACAGGAAGAAGAAAAAATCTATGAACTTCCCCAATCCAGCGTTTTAAACATAAATAAGCAGTGCGATATTTATGTTTTTGAAAAATATAAAGAAGAGTATCTATCCTATATACGAAAGGAAGGGTTTCAACTAAAATTAAAAGATAAAAAATACCGTGGAGATGTTTATATGGAGCCGTGTGGAGGAACACTATCGACTTATTTTACATATAAAGAAACGTATGCGATAGGACAAAATACTTATATACAGCTTGTATATGATATTGCAACCCATAAGATTTCAAAAGTAGTAGTCTATCGAAAGGATGAAAACCAGAATAAAAAAAGAATGATTGAAGCAGCATCAAGGTCATTTCTGTTTTTATCAGACGATTGGAACTGTCCGATAAAAGTTACAAAGAGAAAAGTAAAACGGATAGTAAAAAAGAATGAAGAGGATATAAAAAATAAAAATGGTCATTATTATAGATGGATAGGAGTTTCAGACTGCAACATTGGATGTGACAGGAATGAGGAGAACGGAATATTTATGCAGATAGACAATTACGATTATAAGTAAGCAGTGATTTTTTAAAACAAATTTTATGAAATGGAGGTATATACTAAAAGAAATAGAAATAAAGACAGGGGAGAGAAATGTGGAATCATATTACCGGCTGCAATATGAAGTATTACGACGTATTGATGATGGAAAAACAGACGAAGTAAAAGAATATCTGGAAACAAAAATATACCAGAAAGATACAGATGCACTCACAATTTTAGGACTCCTCTATTTTTATGGTGTTGGCTTGGAAATGGATAAACCCAAGGGGAAAAAGATGATTAACGAGGCAGTTCAAAAAGGAAATACAGCAGCTTCGTGGATCATAAAAGATATTTATAAAAATACCAACTAAGCATCTATTGAAAATATGTTACATAAGGGTTATAATTACATTTATATTGATGAATATAAACGAATAAATATTTGTATACAGCTATTCAGGCAGCTTTTTTAAGAGTCCAGCAATATAAGTCTTTACAAGACCTTTATCTTCTTTACTAAGGAGATTCCAGCAGCCAATCAGATTCTGCTGTTCTGGATTGAGGGAGGACAGTGCATCATTGTTTCCAGAGAAAAATTCAGATAAAGAGATACGAAAAGCATCACAAATCTTACATAAAGTATTGATAGATGGGACATTTCCTCGCCTAAACAGATTGTTCAGTGTAGAATATGGAATAGAAGATTCCATAGAAAGTCTGTAAAGAGACCAGTTTCTCTCATTACAAAGATTTTTAATTTGTTTTAAAACAAATTCATCTGGATTTTGATTTAACACAATGGACTCCTTTCAGATTAATGAGCATGGTTAGTAATGGGTTGTATATGAATATACAGGGATTATAATTACCTATCTTTTTATTGTAAAACATAAGAACTATTAAGAGTAGATTTAAAAGGAAATATACATTATAACTCAAATGAGTGATAGGGTTATAAAGATAGAAGGCGGGACGGGGAAATGGTTATAGGAATCTGTGACGATGATAAACAATGGAGAGAGTCATGTAAAAGGACATTAGAAGGATTTTCTTCGATGATTAAGCTTACTATGGAGATTAGGTGTTTTGCAACAGCGGAAGAATTATTAGAATATAAAGATACACCGTTAGATGCAGTTTTTCTAGATATAGAACTAGGAAGAAAAAATGGGATTTTTGTTGCGAAGAAGTTAAATAAGACCAAGCCAAACTGCAAGATTATTTATATGACTAACTATCTTCATTATGCGACAGAGATATACAATACAGAACATATATGGTTTGTTGTAAAAAAACATTTTCAGGATAAAGTAGGGGAGATAATCAGCAGGATATTACGGGAATTTGAAAGCAAGACCTCCCGAATTGTTTTAAAAACACTGAAAAATGAAGTGATTTCCATTGTACCATCTGATATTTATTATTTAGAACGTGAAAAAAGAGGAACAAGGGTTGTAACTGTGTGGGATGAATATCATGTAAAAGAACGTATGAGTGATATTGTTCCGCAGTTGTCAGAACTGGATTTCTCTCAGTGCCATAACAGTTATGTTGTAAACTTTCGTTATGTGAAAGAGTTACAAAAAGATATGTATATACTTTACGGTGAAGCAGATAAAGAACAGATTGTGCAGATTAGCAGGAGATATGTACAAAAAACAAGAGAGGATTTCTTAAAATGGTCTGCGCTATTTGTATAGAAATGGTATAGGGGAAAGAAAATGAGTTTATTAATCAAAGAAAGTCTGCTCATATGCAGTTTATTTGTGGTGCATTTATGGATCAGGCAGGTATTAGATACGGAAGAAAGTAATCACCAGATGGAAGAAACGTTAGAATCTATGGGTAATTCTTACGCAGAATTTCAGGGAAAAATCAGTAAAGCGAGGAAGTATCGCCATGACCTACCTAAACATTTACATATGATGGAGGAAGCAGTTTCGGATACCGCAAAGAACAGGTATTGTGTAGATGATATGTTGAATACGATTGCTTGCATGAAAGAGAAAAAATGCCAGGAAAATAATATCACAATAAAAATAGATTTTTGCATAGATAAAAAGGAGTTTTTGGATGAATTGAATATTACCAGAGTAGACTTGGCGGGAATTATTCAAAATCTTCTTGACAATGCAATAGAAGAATGTTGTCGCATTCCAGAATTATCAAAAAGAAGTATTCTCTGGAATCTTACACAAAGCCAGAGAGGGTTAGAAATGCAGGTTATAAATACCTGTAAGAATGTAAAAGATATTGATTTTAATACGAAAAAAGAAGATAAAAACGCACATGGATGGGGAATAAAGATTATACGAGAAGTCATTGCTGCTTCAGACGGTAATATTGAATACATCAAAGAGGAAACCAATAAAATATGTGCGAAGATTTTTATTCCATTTTCGAGAGAATGTTAAAAAATATAGCAAACCCCAACGAACAAAATCAAAAAATAATTATTGGCCTACGGAGGAACTAAAACATGTCAACTGGAATGATTCTTGATATTCTTGCACAAAATCGAGTGATGTTAATAGAGGCAGCAGCAGGAAATGTAATGAACTGCATTGTCGTATATACGTTATTTGGAAAAAGAAAGTATGCCTGGTTCTTTCCCATCGCCTGTGCGGTTCGCTATGTTTTCTATGATATCGGTATTCTTTCCATATGGAACGCAATGTATGGAACACAAAACTGGTATAAAATCACAATGTCAACCTGTGCAACAGCAACGGCATTAGCTTTGGTAGTCATTACTGCTATTCTATGGAAAGAGTCATTATGTAAGGTACTGACAGGGGTAGTTGCAACAGAATGTATTAATGATGGTATTCTTTATCAAATCATGGGGATGAAAATATCTATAATGCAGGAATGTTTGCTATTAACTGTTATTTTTACAGTGTTATACTTTATTGTGCGTCCCTTATTAAAAAAATATCGTACCTACATAATAAAACAGGAAGTAATCTGTCTTACACTCGTATTTACATTTTTCTTAGTAGGCTGGGTTAGCAATCTGTTATACAATACCTCCGCAAGTCTCCGTCAAAAACCAATGTTTCTTTTAGGAAGTAGTATATTAATTGGTGGAGGAAGCGCGCTTACAATTGCCTTTGTAATCCACACCAGAAATATTTTTCGAAAGAAAAAAGAACTGAAACAAAAGAAGAAGCAGATGGAGAACTATTACGAAGAACTGCAAAATCAGATAAAAGAGCTAGATAACTTCAAAGAAATCATAGAAGGAGCATTAGATGAACTGACCAATCAAAATAAAAATCTTTCTCAGAAAGAAAAGAAGAAACAGATTAGACAATACATAGAAAACTTAGAAGAACGATATCAGAATCTGAACCAGCTCTTCTTTTGCGAAGACGTTCTTATCGATGGAATTCTTGCAGACTTTGCGATTTACTGTAAAAAGCAAAATATAGAAGCGGATATTTTATTCCAGAATTACCATAGGGGAAACATCAGTCGCGAAGACAGCGTATCCATTCTCCTGAAATTAGTTTCTTATGCCAAACAGGCAGCAAAAGTAAAATTACACGCTGCTGCAATCAAAAATCAACTGGTATATTCGGTGGAGTTACAAGAAAAAGTAATAGCAGAGAGCAAAGCAGTATCAAAGGAAAAATCAGCAGTAGAGAAATCGGAAAAACTAATTTTACAAAATGAAATAAAAGTTTCTCCAAAGGTGTTCAAAAAATATGTGAAAAAATACGACGGAGGAGTTTCTATTGAAAGAAAAAATGGAAAAATCAGGATTATTTTGGGGTTAAAAAGGTAAATAAAAAAGGGGATATTACCAAAAGTGCCGTCAAAACGACCACTTGGACATAATCTATTGCATTAAAAGATATATTCTTTATAATGCAGATAAGACATAAAACCAACAAATAAAAAAGAGAGGAGAATGAAAACAAAATTTATAGTATAAAAATCAGGGGAGAAAGGGGAACTAAAACCTTATGGCTGAAGAAGAGACATTATATTGGGGAATGCATTTTTGCAATCCGAGAATGTTTAAAACAGTAGCAAAAGTAGAGATGTATATTCGGAAACAAAAAGCGGCGGGAATTACTCTCCCGGTACATACAGAAGAACATACAAAGTACTATATGACTGAGCATGGGCAGATTTTTAAGTTTGATAAAACAGAATTTGCTTCATATGAACTTGATCTGCAAAACATGGTATGGTTTCGGAATCAGGACTTTGTAGGGATGTATTTTGACGAATATATAAAGTATACAGAGATGGATACATTTTTGGATTGCTATAAGTGCAGATAGGGGATGTGATTTTATAGAAAAAGCATTTATAAAAAGTGATTTATGAAAAAGAGGAAAAAGTACGAGGAGAGTAAGAGGAAATAAGATGGAAGAAAGAGACTATCATTCACTCCAAAAAGGAACAAAGCTAAATGGACGTTATATTATAGAGGATGTTCTTGGAGAAGGTGGTTTTGGAATTACTTATGCCGGCAGGGATGAACTGCTTGGTGTGAAAGTGGCAGTGAAAGAATATTATCCACAGGGAATTGTTGTTAGAAATAATAGTGTGGACGATGTCGTAACAGTCACTTACGCAAGCAGGGATTGATTCACCGAGATATCAGTCCGGATAACATTATGCTTTTGAAAAATGGAAAAGTAAAGCTGATGGACTTTGGTGCGGCGAGGGATTATACAGACTTTGGAGAAAAAAGTCTTTCTATTGTTTTAAAGCCAGGATATGCCTCGGAAGAACAATATAGAAGCAGAGGGATTCAGGGACCGTGGACAGATATCTATGCACTAAGTGCTACGATTTATAAATGTATTACAGGAATTACCCCGGAAGAATCTATGCAAAGAGTCATAGAAGATAGCTTAGTAAATTCTGATTATGCAGAAAAGAGCAGTCAGGCGGTAGGAGCAGACACTTCTAACGCACAGACAGATAGCAGTGAGGCGTCTGAAGCGACAACAGAAGCGACAACAGAAGCGGCAGCAGCAACAGCTACACAATTATCAGATAAATTAGAAGATTATATCTTTATGTTAGAGGGAGATGTATATCAGCTTCCATTTGCATACAGCGTACTTGCGGATAAAGGATGGAGAATTTACGATAGCGGATATTATGACGATACAAAAATCAATGGAAATTCTTATGATGATGTTACTCTGCAAAAAGATAAGAAAACAATAAATGTATATATTATTAATGCCAGCGGAAATGCCAAAGAATTAAAAGATTGTAATATTGGAGGAATTGAAGTATATGCCAGCAATAAAAATGCACCAGAATTCTCCATTGCAAAAGGCATTAAAGTTGGAGATAAAGAAGATAAAATAAGAGAGGCTTTTGGTTCTCCAAAGGATACCAGCAACAATGATGGCTATAACACTTTATATTATGGAGAAGATAACAGCACGACAACAATTACCTGTGACAATAAAGAGGACGACTATAGCTATGACGCTATTGCGATAAAGAATTTTGTTGCAACAGAAGATGATAAAAAAACAGAAACTTCTGATGAAGTACCAGAATATTTATCTACTTATGTAGCACCAACAGAATTAGGAACAGATCCACTTTCCTATAATATCGAGATTGAAAATCAGGTATACACATTACCAGCACCAGTATCCGCTTTTACTGATAATGGATGGAAAATTGCTTCTCAGGAAGATTCTATACCAAGTGGACAGAGTTTATCTTATGCCATTAAGTTACAAAAAGATGGAAAAGAAATAGAGGCCTCTGTAACGAACTTTGCAGATTACCAGACAAAACCGGAAAACTGTGCGATTAGTTCTTTACATTTTTATGCAGATGAAAGTAAAAATCCAGAAGTGAAACTTCCTGGTGGAATTACAATAAAGAGTACATCTGATGATTTGAAGAAATGGGCTGGTGATAAATTCGATTATAGTAAGAGCGGAGATTCTGAATACTATGATTATTATGATGATGATAATGAGGGTTCTATATATATTAATTGTAAAAAAACAGTTAGCTCTATGAGTGTGAAAAAAGAGACATGGCCATCTAAATAATTTAGCAGATAGACAGTAAAAAGAACGGGGAAACATATGAAAAAAAGAGCAAGAAAGATACAAGTATGGCTTGCCTGTGTATTTGCCGTGATCTTACTATGGAATCTTGGACAAGTGGAGGCGAAAGCCTCCACTGCTCAGGAGGATAATCTCGTTATCATTTATGGTGTCAATGCACAAGGCGAGGCAGAAATGGCGAGCAATGGATTGCTGATTTCAAGTAGCAAGGGGAATCCATATGTAGTCGCAGCTGCCTCAAGCCATTGGGAGCAGATGGACAAATATTATGTAGAAGGTCCGGCAGTAGAGCAGCAGGAAATTAATTTTAAGGGAAATAAAGCAGAGGCAGGAGTTTCCGTCTTTCAGACAAATTTAAGTAAGGGAGGCTGTGAAAGTTCCGAGATAGCAGGGTACGATAATTTAAGCCCATATCAGCTTGCCTCCGCAGAGGGAATTGATTTAAGTATAGAGTCAGATTCCATGTCAGATAAAGTAAGCAGTGAGACGACTATGATTGGTTCCGAATACAGCATGGTAAATGATCGAAGATTTGTAAAACTGGAAGAGGAACCTAGTGGAAACCTGATCGGCGGTCCGATTGTCCTTGATGATGGCCGGGTAGCAGGAATCCAGGTAAACATGGATGATGGATATTACTGGTTTCTGACAATGGATGAAGTCGTAGATATTTTACAGGAAAACAGCGATGGAGAAATCGGCGGGACTCCGATGGATGACAGTAAGATTTTCCTGTACATGATACCAGTATTTGCAGTCGTATTTCTTTTATCAGCGATATTATATTCTTCTTCTGAAAAGAAGAGAATCGCGGCAGGCAAAAAAGAATTTGCCAATGTTCTTGTTCTTGGAGGAGAGAGCGGCTTACAGCTTCGAGGAATCGGCGGTCATTTTAATGACATAAAGTTCCCATTAGAGGGTAAGATTATTTTTGGAAGAGATTCTGCACAATGTTCAGCGGTATATCCAAAAGAAGTGAAGGGAATCAGCCGTTTACATTGCAGTGTGGAAATAAAGAATGGAAAAGTTCTTCTGATGGATTTAGGTTCTACCTATGGAACATTTCTTTCGGATGGTACGAAATTAGAACCAAATAAGCCGTATTATCTAAATTATGGACAATCCTTCTATTTAGTAGATCCGGCAAACACATTTCGTATTGTTTAAATCAGAAGGAAAGAGGTGAAAAGAAATGAATACGACTTTTTTTCAGAAAGCTTCGGAAAATAAACGGAGTATCAGTTGGGGAGATATTTTTTCTGATGTCTGGAAGAAACATCGAAAAGATCAGAGAACAGCACTCCTTACGAAAGGAATGGGGTCACATATTCCAGCGCCAAACCGAATGCTTTCCGACTGGCAAAAACCATGGCTGTTTGCCCGTGTATTAATCGCAGGTCTGGTATTATCCGTATTAATTGGAATAAGCTGCGTTATCTTTCCGGGCTATGGAATGCTTCTCATGTTATGTCTGCTTCCTGCTTTTGTAGTGCCATTATCTGTAATGTTATTTTACTGGGAAATGAATATTCCGGGGAACATTTCTATCTATGAAGCATTATTATTAACACTTTTAGGAGGCTGTCTGTCACTTACAGTAACCGGCATTATGAGAACCGTCTTTCCGGGAATCTCAGAAATTGCTTTCCTTGCGGGTCCACTTCCAGAAGAACTGGCAAAATGCCTGATCGTGACAATATTCCTCTGCCGGAAAAAATATAATTACGGACTGCAGGGAATTTTAATTGGCGGTGCAGTTGGCGTGGGATTCTCCGCTATGGAATCCGCTGGTTACGCATTGCAGATTTTTGATATTGGAATCCAAAATGCGATGGGCACTAATATCATTATTCGCTCCATGGCAGACATTTTAGTGCGAAGAGGAGTTCTTGCCATTGGAGGCCACGTTGTGTGGGCAGCTCTCTATGGCGGCGCCCTGGCTCTGATTAAGGGAAAAGGAAAAATGTCACCGAAATGTTTTGCCAATAGTTTATTCTGGCTGACATTCAGTGCCGCATTTTTGTTACATACCGCCTGGAACTTCAGTGCTTCCTATCTTGCAGGCAAGCTGCCAGATTCCCTTGTGGCATCTTTAGTAAAATTTGAAGCAGGAACAGTAACACAGTGGGTAAAATATATCGTATTGATCATACTTGCTTGGCTCTTACTTTTCTACATTATGAAAAAGTCAATCCGTCAGATGGTCAGCGTCGATGAAATGTATCATAATGCAGCCAACAGCGCAGAGGCAGTTATTCAGGGAGTATCTGGATTATTGAACGGAAAAACATATATGCTCACAGCAGGAACACCACTTATTTTTGGACGAAGAACAGAAAAATGCAACGTCCTTTTCAAAAATGAGACAAAAGGAATCAGTAGTCTTCACTGCAAAGTCAAATGGTATAACGGAAAAGTTCTGATAAAAGACCTTGGTTCGACATATGGTACATGGCTTAACGAGGGAACACGCTTGGAACCAAACAAATATTATGAACTGCCAGATCAGGGAGTATTTTATCTTGGATCAAGGGAAAATATGTTTTTTATGGGGATGAAGTAAGAAGCAAACGAGGGAAAATGAAAAAAATCTATATAGCTTACAAAGAAATACCGGATTGATAGGACGTTATGTCATTCAAGAAGTACTGGGGCAGGGAGGATTTGGAATTACTTATCTTGGTATAGATAAACTGTACGGGAATAAAGTAGCCATCAAAGAATATTATCCACAGGAAATTGCAATGAGAAAAGCCCAGTATGAAGATGTAGTAACGGTAACTTCTATTGAAGAAAAAAATAATTATGATAAGGGAAAAAAGCGTTTTCTGGATGAAGCGCAGGTAATGGCAAGATTCAATAAAAATGAAGGAATTGTTAAAATACTTGATTTTTTTGAAGCAAATAATACAGTGTATATCATTATGAAGCAATTGGGAGAAATAATAACACTAAAGGAGTTTCAAAAAACAGTGGGAAGCACTGAACAGTTTGAAGTGTTGAAGTTTCTACAGTGTCTTTTGCCAGTTATGAATGGAATCGCTGCATTGCATAGAGCAGGAATTATTCATTGTGGTATAAAACCAGATAGGATTATCATATTGAATGATAGTACGATGAAATTACTGCTAGATACGGGAACGCTAAGAAAATTTTCAATAAAAGACACATCACTTCCAGTAATATTTGATCAACATTATGCACCTCTGGAAGTATATTCCACAAAAGGTGAATTGGGTCCCTGGACAGATATTTATGCCTTGTGTGCGACAATATATTATTACCTCAGCGGAGATAATCCAGTAGAAGTAATAGAACGTATCTCCGGGAAAAAGCTGAAAAACCTTTCAGAATATAATACATCGGTTTTTCCTGAATTGGAAAATGTCATTTTAAAAGGTATGAGTGTCGATATAAAAGATAGATACCAGAACATGGAAGAATTTTGCGAAGCATTATATGGAGCGGCGAATGAAAGTCTGGGATTTTAATTAAAAAGAAAAGCGGATTGTAACGAACAATAAGTTGCAATCCGCTTTTCTTAATTTTAGGGCGAAAAATCAAGATGTATTACCAAAAGTGTCGTAAAAACGACCAGTTGGACATAATCTATTGAATTACGGTCGGAAGTCGATATAATGCAGGTAGGTTATGAATTAAATTGATGCAAATTAAATGATAAAACGAATACGAGGGGGAATAAAAGAAAAAAATTACAAAATAAAAAATATTTTTATGAGAGAAAAAGAGAAGGAAGTATACGTTAAAAAGAGGTGGAAAGTCAAATGAAAAAAATCAGTAAAGTGTTGTTATTAGTAATAGTGTCAGTTGCTTTTTGTTTTGGAATAACAGGGCAGCAAGTTGAGGCAAGAGATACGTCAATCTTATATGGCGATGGAACAATAACGAGAGCAGAATGGCTGCATGATTTAACAGTTATGTTTGATATGACTGTAGAGAAAGATAATATGCCAGATGATTATTTCAGTGATGTAACAAGTGCGCATACCTATTATAAAGATATTATGATGGCGGCAGAATTTGGTGTGATTGACATAGAAGCAGGACAGGAAGTAAAACCAGATGAAGCAGCAACCAGAGAATTTGCAGCACATACATTGAATTATTGTCTGGGATATAAATTAGAAGACAAGACATATACCTATAAAGATACGACAGGAATAAAATATCCAGATGATACACAGATTGCTATCAATAGAGGATGGTTTTTATTAGAAGCTGGAAAGTTTAATCCGGAAAAGACGATAACAAAAGCGGAAATTGAAAACATGGTATCGGATGCAAAGACGGTGCAAGACTCTACTCAAATTGATGAAAATTATAAAAATAGTTATGAATTTACGTCAAATGTAATAGAAATCCCGCAGGATGTCAGTGTATATGTAGATAAAGATAAAAATGTAACGATTGTTAACTGTCCGAAAAAAATTACAGTTGGGGATACTTTTGCAGTTTATGAAAATGGAGTAGCACAGGTTTATACAGCAAAAGAAATTACTGTAGACGGTTCAGATACAGTCATTATAACGAACGATGTAGACATTGATAAAGTAACAGAAAGTGTCGATGCACAGGGAACCGAAGAGGGAGATTTAAAACAGGCAGAAGCAGTTGGCGATGCACAGATTACCTACATAGAAGGCGGAACCGAAGGACAGGCATATGAAAATGGAAGAGCTTATAGAAGCCGCAGACGAATTAGTGGAAATAAAAAGATCAGTGCAGTAAAAGCTTCAAAAAAATTAGAATTAGGTGCAGGCAAATCATTTACTATTAATTGTACGCTTTCTAATGTAAGTGTAGATTACAAAATAAACAGTGGAAAAAGAGAAGCCTATGTCAAGGCAAATGGAACGGCTATTATTACAGGAAAAGGTGAATGGGATGCCGTTGCAGCGGCAGGAAAATCTGGTTCGATAGAACTGGTGAAAATTCCTGTGGCATATGTTGGCGTGATTACAGTTACCGCAGAATATAGCATGAATGGAGAAGTCACTTTAACCTATACGACAGGCTTTCAGACAGGCTTACAGTATTCTCCGCAAGATGGCTTCAGACTGACAAAAGATTTTCAGAAGAAAAGCTTTACCCTTCACTCTAAAACAAAATTAAGTGCCGGAGTGACAGCATCCATCGGATTAGTAAAACTTCCAGTAATCAGCGGAAAGATTTATGCCAAAATGGGAGCACAGACGGTTATAGAATCAGAAACATTTGATGATGGTAAGTCTCCGAAAATGTGTACAACAGTATCCTCCTGGTTATATGCATCTGCAGGAGCAAATGCCAGTCTGGATTTTTATGTAACGAAAAAGTCCTTCAGCAAAACTTATGATATATTCAATGAAAACAATAGTCCGGTACGATTAGTATACCATTTTGAAGATGGACACTTAATATATCCTTGCAGTAGAGGACTCGCATCCGCAAAAGGATACTTTACAAAATGGAATTCCCGTTATGGTAGTTCCTGGGGTGGTTACGGTTTAGATGAGAACGGTACCCCGAAACCAGTATTCACTTATTCATTAGACGATGATGGAAATGCTACAATTACAGGATATACGGGAAATGTGTCGGCATTGGTGATACCGGAGGAGATTGATGGGCATAAGGTAATAGCACTAGGAGATAATGCTTTTAAAGGGAAAAAATTATTAGAATATGTAGAAATTCCGAATAATGTAGTGAAGATAGGCTCCTATGTATTTGCAAATACTAGCCTGACAGATTTGAAGTTACCAGAAAAATTAACATATTTAGGAAGATGCGTATTGAGTGGGAATACAGGAGTAACAGAAATAGTAATACCAAAGACGTTAGCAACAGTAGGAGCGGAATGGGGAAACATCTTGGCAGGGGATGGACCATTTCACGAAAGTAATGTGCAAAAAGCAACATTAGAAAAGGGAATAACAAGCATACCAAGAAATCTATTTCATAAGAATACAACATTAACGCAAGTGACAATACCAGATACAGTGACAAAAATAGAGGAATTTGCATTTGCTGAATGTGGAAATTTGGAGAGTGTAAGTTTGTCTGATAATGTAAATCAAATAGGTGAGTATGCATTTGCAAAAACTGGGATAAAGGAAATAAGTATGCCAGATTCAATATTAGAGATAGGAGATTATGTATTTGCAAATACGAAATTAACAGAATTAAAATTACCTAAGAATTTAACACATTTAGGAAGATGCGTATTAAGTGGGAATACAGGAGTAACAGAGATTGTAATACCAAAGACGTTAATAACAGTAGGAGCGGAATGGGGAAATATCTTGGCAGGGGATGGACCATTTCACGAAAGTAATGTGCAAAAAGCAACATTAGAAAAGGGAATAACAAGCATACCAAGAAATCTATTTCATAAGAATACAACATTAACGCAAGTGACAATACCAGATACAGTGACAAAAATAGAGGAATTTGCATTTGCTGAATGTGGAAATTTGGAGAGTGTAAGTTTGCCTGATAATGTAAATCAAATAGGTGAGTATGTATTTGCAAAAACTGGGATAAAGGAAATAAATATACCAGACACAGTTACCATAATCCGAGACCATACTTTTAAAAACTGTACCGCATTAAAGACCATAAATTGGAGCAAATCCATTACAGATATTCAATCTTACGCTTTTGAAAATTGTGATGCATTAACAAAGCTTGCTATTCCAAATACTGTGACAAATATTGGAGAAGGTGCATTTTATGAATGCGGAGGTTTGAGTGCTATTGCAGTGCCAAATAGCGTAAAGAATCTTGGCTCCAGAGCTTTTGAGAATTGTGATGCTCTTGCCAAAGTTAGTATTTCAGATTCAGTAACCAGTATGGGAGAAAAAGCTTTTTATGATTGCGATGCTCTTACAGATGTTAAGTTAGGAACAGGAATTACGCAGATTCCAACTTCTTGTTTTGAACATTGTGATGCATTACCATCTGTTGTATTACCGTATAGAGTTTCTAAAGTAGGGGATAATGCATTTAAGAATTGTGTAGCATTAACAGAGATAACGATTCCACGTGCAACAACCACTATTTCAACTTCCGCATTCAGTTATCCGGCTAAGATGACGGTATATGGAATTTCTGGTACATATGCAGAAACTTTTGCAAATCAGCAGGGAATGAAGTTTGTTAATAAGGCAGTAAAAGCAACCAATGTTGTATTAGACAAAACAGAACTGACTTTAAATAGAGGAATGAAATATTCCCTTACAATGACAGTTACTCCGGCAACTTTTACAGATAAAGTGTCATGGAAATCTACGAATGTAGATGTAGCAGCAATCGCAGAGGATGGAACAGTAACGGCGAAAGGAGCTGGACAGGCAACAATTAAAGTAACCGTTGGCGATGTGAGTGCAACTTGTAAAGTAAATGTTGTACAGCCGGTGACATCTATCTATTTGAATAAAACATCCCTAGAAATGACTGCATTAGATACTTACCAGTTACAGGCAAGCGTATATCCTTCCGAAGCCAATAATAAAGAGGTTAGCTGGGAGTCTTCTGATGAAAAAGTGGCAACAGTAGATGAAAATGGTTTGGTACAGGCAAAGGAAAAAGGAACAGCAGTAATTACAGCAAAGGCAAAAGATGGCAGTGAAGTAAGCAGAAGCTGTAAAGTTACCGTTAAAAATACAGCCTATGTAGTTACGGATATTTCAAAGTTAGAGAGCACACATAACTATGAAAATAACTGTTCTGATTTCTGGGTATACACAAAAACAGGAGCTTCGGCATTAAATATTACATTTAACAGTAAAACTGCATTGGAAGAAGATTTCGACTATCTGTATGTTTTTGATAAAGAGAATAAACAGGTTGGAAAATACACTGGTACACAATTAGCAGGGAAGACAATCACCGTTTCAGGAGATACTGTTAAAATACAGTTAGTATCAGATGATGCAGGAAATGCATGGGGATTTAAAGTAGATGTTATTACCGAAAAAGTAGAAGAGGAATGTAAACATACAGATACTACAAAGAGAGAAGTAAGGAATGCAAAAGCTGCAACTTGTACTTTAGATGGCTATTCAGGAGATATATATTGTACAAACTGTGGAAATCTCATTGAAGCTGGTAGTGTAACGAAAGCCGTCGGACATCAGTGGGATAACGGTGTGATTACAAAGGCAGCTACAGCGACACAGACAGGAATAAAAACATATACCTGTACAGTATGTAAAATAACAAGAACAGAAGTCATCAAAGCACTTGGAAACAATACTAAGCCAATCGGAAATAGTAATAAACCAAAATTAAAAACAGGAGAGAAAATCACAGATAAATCCACCGGAGCAGTATATAAAGTAACAGGAAAGAACACAGTGGAATATGTGAAAGCAACTTCTAAAAAAGCTTCCCGAACAATTCCATCTACCGTGAAGTTAAAAGGAATCAAATGTCAGGTAACATCG
>ERZ894223.1437-NODE-1437-length-15830-cov-6.178637_pt1 | contig 15830 bp, 14 predicted proteins | sample MGYA00380293_ERZ894223 | MGnify/ENA primary metagenome ERZ894223 (study PRJEB32331, sample SAMN06328445) | human gut metagenome | biome: human gut microbiome; feature: stool | host: Homo sapiens | collected 2014-11-05 ...
TGGAAAATGTGAGTGATTATTTTATATAAATATGGTTATGGGAAATCGTTGTTAATTAAAATGAGAAAATACTTTACATATAAAATAAGATGTGTTACTGTTTATATACATTATGAAAATCGTATGTTTTAATCCTGCGCAGGAAAAGATTTTTATGATAATCATGTTGATAAGGCAGGAGGGAATAGCCTATGAAGAATAAGCTACAACAGTATTTTCCATTAATTCGTACCAGAGAAGAGATTAAGGCTGAGATTATGCGGCGAGAGTCTCTGGCAGAGATGTTTTACAGCTGGGAGAAGGAATCCAGAGAAGAATTTCTGGATTTCTGTTCTGGAGCAAAAGGTGTGAAGATGATGTATGATTTTGTGAGTAAAGAGGTTTTGAATCCGGAATCGCACAGAGAGCGGGTGAATGATTTTCTGTCACTCTTGTTGGATCAGAAAGTACGCATCCTGGAAGTGCTGCCGAATGATGGCACAAGGCTTGCGGAAGAATCTACGCTTATGATTATGGATATTGTAGTCGAACTGGAGGATGGAAGCATTGTGAATCTGGAGATACAAAAAATTGGATATATGTTTCCAGGGGAGAGGAGCGCGTGCTATTCAGCAGATTTATTGCTTCGCCAGTATAAGCGTGTCCAGATGCGCATGAAGAAGAAAGATAAGCATTCTAGGAATTATTATAAAGAAATTAAGGATGTCTATACGATTGTATTGTTTGAGCATAGTCCGGGCGAGTTCCATGAAGTATCGGATACTTATATTCATCGTTTTGAACAGAGCTCGGATTCTGGTGTTCGATTAAATTTGTTACAGAAATATCTGTTTGTGAGTCTTGACATTTTTTCAAGAATCAAGCATAATGAAAGTAAGATGATACAATTAGATAATCGGATGGAGGCGTGGTTCGCATTTCTGAGCATGGATGATCCGGAAGATATTATAGCAATATTAGAACAATATCCGGATTTTCGTGAAATGTATGAACAGATATATGAGATATGCCGGAACATGGAGGATATCATGGGATTGTTTTCGGAAGAATTAGCAGAGATGGGTCATAATACGGCAGAGTATATGGTAGATGTGATGCATAGGCAGCTGGAAGAAAAGAAAGAAGAACTGCAAAGCAAGAGTGAAGAATTGCAAAGCACTAACGAAAAATTACAAAGTAAGACTCAGGAATTACAAAATACCAGTGACAGGCTTCAGAATACGGAAGCGGAACTTCAGAAGCTAAGATCGGCATATGAAGAGCTATTGAAGAAAGTGAATGAGTGATATACATGGAAGCTATGTCGGCAAGATGCTGGCATGGCTTCTTGCATACTTTAAGCGAAACATTTTTGTAGCATAGATTTACCGCATAATTGCATAATTCTTATCGAATAGAGTTGCTATATGAATTTATCTTGTGTTAAGATAAAAGTTACGAGATATACTTAATATATCATGAAGTGAAAGGAAGTGGTAATATGGTTGGATATAAGAATATTGATAAAAAAGCGAAATTAGAATTAAGAGATCAGCTGACTTATCAGCAGGGACAGGTGGTCAGCAAGACTCTGGTACAGAATGATGCAGTCAGCGTGACATTATTTGCATTTGAGAAGGACGAAGAGATCAGCACACATGAGTCTGGTGGAGATGCGATGGTAACCGTACTGGAGGGAACGGGAAGGTTCACGATTGAAGGAGATGTATTTATCCTTCATGAGGGTGAGACGATCATCATGCCTGCAAAGAAACCGCATGCAGTATACGGAGAAGAGCGCTTTAAGATGATTCTTACTGTTGTATTCTAACAGATGGATTGCGAATGACAGAACAGATAGTATAGATATTATACGAGTGAGGAATTAATATGGAAGCATATACAAGCTTTGCGGAAGTTTATGATACTTTCATGGATAATGTACCTTATGAAGAATGGGCAGAATACCTGGCAGAACTGCTTCAGGAATATGATATTGAAGATGGGCTGGTATTGGATCTTGGATGTGGAACCGGAAGTCTTACTGAGATCCTGGCTACAAAGGGGTATGACATGATTGGCGCGGATGGATCAGCAGAGATGTTGGAAATTGCCATGGAGAAGAAAGCACAGAGTGGTCATGATATCTTGTATTTGCTGCAGGATATGCGAGAATTTGAACTTTATGGTACGGTGCGTGCTGTGGTAAGTGTCTGTGATTGTGTGAATTATATTACAGATGAGAAAGAACTGGAGCAGGTATTCCGTCTGGTGAATAATTATCTGGATCCGGAAGGTATATTTATTTTTGATTTTAATACAGAGTACAAATACAAAGAGATCCTGGGTGAACAAACCATTGCGGAAGATCGTGAGGACTGTAGTTTTATCTGGGATAATTATTATTATGAAGACGAAAGCATGAATGAGTACGAGCTGACGCTCTTTATTAAGGAACAGGACAGCAATCTGTACCGCAAATACCAGGAAATGCATTATCAAAAAGCATATACATTGGATGCAATGCGGGAGCTTGTAGAGTGGTCAGGACTGGAATTTGTGACTGCTTATGATGCCTATACGAGAAAGGCACCGACAGAGACCAGTGAACGTGTCTGTGTGGTGGCAAGAGAACATGGTAAGAATGTTCAGAATTAGATTTACAGATATAATTTAAAGATAGATTAGATCAAAGACAGAAGAGAAAGGAGTTTTTTATATGACAGATTATATTGTCAGAGCAACAGCTGCGGATGGACAGATCCGTGCATTTGCGGCTTATACAAAAGATGTAGTAGAGGAAGCGAGAAAGCGTCATAATACCAGTCCTACTGCGACGGTAGCATTAGGACAGCTATTGACAGCCGGTACGATGATGGGAGCTATGATGAAGAATGATACCGATATTCTTACGTTGCAGATCCGCTGCGACGGACCATTGGGAGGTCTTACCGTAACAGCTGATAATCAGGGCAATGTCAAAGGATATGCAGTTCATCCGGATGTGGATGTACCGGTAAAGAATGGACAGATCAATGTGGCTGATGCATTGGATCTTGGTGTGCTGAATGTTATCAAAGATATGGGACTGAAAGAGCCATACGTAGGACAGACCATTCTGGAGACCAGTGAGATCGCAAAGGATCTGACATATTATTACATGAATTCAGAGCAGGTTCCATCTTCCGTAGGACTTGGCGTGTTGATGAACAAAGATAACACAGTAAAATGTGCAGGTGGATTTATCATTCAGCTGATGCCATTTGCAGAAGATGCAACGATCGATAAGTTGGAAGAGAACCTGAAGAATGTAACATCTGTTACAGAGCTGCTGGATCATGGATGTACACCGGAAGGACTGCTGGAAGAACTTCTTGGCAATCTTGGAATTGAAGTTCTGGATACACTTCCGACACAGTTCCACTGCAACTGTTCAAAAGAGCGTGTGGAAAAGGCAGTTGCCAGTGTTGGACGTGAGGATCTCCAGGCAATGATCGATGATGGTGAAGATATTGAAGTGAAGTGCGATTTCTGTAACAGCACTTACAAATACACAGTGGATGAACTGAAAGAGATTCTGAAAGAGAGCGGCGAAGAAGAGTAAATTAAATAAGACTTGCATGAGAGATTGCTGCAAAAGCAATAGACAAGGAGAAAGGCATGAAACAGGGATTTGTAAAGGTTGCAGCAGTGACACCGGATATCCGCGTTGCTGATGTGGAGTTTAACAAGGAACAGATCTGCAGGAAAATGGGTGAAGCGGCAGCGTCTGGAGCGAAGATTATCGTATTTCCAGAGCTCTGCGTGACAGGCTATACATGTAGTGATCTGTTTACACAGGATGTACTTTTGGATCATGCAAGAGAGGTTTTAACAGAGATTGCAGCGCATACCAGAGATATGGATGCGCTGGTGTTTGTGGGCGTACCGCTGGCAGTAGATGGGGAACTGTATAATGTGGCTGCGGCTATGAATCATGGGATGATTCTTGGACTGACAACGAAGACATTCTTGCCGAATTACGGGGAATTCTATGAGATGCGTCAGTTCAGAGAAGGACCGGAAAAGGTCAGAGAGATTGAATTTGATGGGGAAATGGTGCCGTTTGGACCAAAGATCCTATTTGTTGCAAAGAAGATGGAACATCTGATTGTGGCAGCTGAGATCTGTGAAGATGTATGGTCGCCGGTGCCGCCAAGCATCGAAGCAGTACGAGAAGGTGCAACAGTGATCGTGAACTGTTCCGCCAGTGATGAGACAATCGGAAAGGCAACATATCGTGAAAGCCTGATTGCGGGTCAGTCGGCAAGACTGATCGCAGGATATATTTACTCCAACGCAGGAGAAGGGGAATCCACTACCGATCTGGTATTTGGCGGACATAATCTGATTGCGGAGAATGGTACAATTCTGGCAGAGAGCAAACGGTTCAAGAATGGAATCATCTATTCTGAGATTGATGTGAATCGTCTGATGAGCGAGCGGAGAAAGAATACGACATTTAAGACGGCAAAGGAACGTACGTTGACGCGTGTGCCGTTTGATATCGAGATTATAGAGACAGAGCTGACCCGTGTATTTCCATCGCGTCCATTTGTGCCGAGTGAGAACAGAGAACGTGCAAAGCGTTGTGAAGAGATTCTGACCATTCAGGCAATGGGACTAAAAAAAAGACTGGAGCATACCCATGCAAAATGTGCAGTGGTTGGTATTTCCGGAGGACTGGATTCCACACTGGCTCTGCTTGTGACGGCGAAAGCATTTGATGCGCTTGGATTAGACAGAAAGCATATTATCTCTGTGACTATGCCATGTTTTGGAACCACAGACCGTACCTATAATAATGCGTGCAAGATGTCATTATCACTGGGCGCGGAGCTTCGCGAAGTGCCGATCGCAGCAGCGGTTATGCAGCATTTCAAAGATATCGGTCATGATCCGGAAGATCACAGTGTGACTTATGAGAACAGTCAGGCGAGAGAGCGTACCCAGGTCATTATGGATATTGCCAATGCCAATGGCGGTATGGTCATTGGTACCGGAGATATGTCAGAGCTGGCACTTGGCTGGGCAACTTATAATGGCGATCATATGTCGATGTATGGTGTAAATGCATCAGTGCCAAAGACACTGGTACGCCATCTGGTGCAGTATTATGCGGATACGACAGATGATAAGGAATTGCAGGAAGTTCTTTACGATGTGTTAGACACACCGGTAAGCCCGGAACTATTGCCGCCAAAAGATGGCAAGATCGCACAGAAGACGGAAGACCTTGTAGGACCATACGAACTGCATGACTTCTTCCTGTATTATTTCCTGCGTTTTGGATATGCACCGTCCAAAATATATCGGATTGCAAAGTATTCATTCGCAGGGGAATACGATGACGAGACCATATATAAATGGCTCAGAACCTTCTGCCAGAGATTCTTTGCTCAGCAGTTCAAGCGTTCCTGCCTGCCGGATGGACCGAAGGTCGGAACCGTAGCACTGTCTCCGAGAGGAGATTGGCGTATGCCGAGTGATGCATGCGTGGCAAGCTGGATGCGGGATCTGGAGCAGGTAGTAAGATAATTTGTGAAATATGAGGTGTTCATGTGAGAAAAATAACTTGTTATCTGTTCCTTATCCTCATAATGCTGACCGTGACAGGCTGCGGTTATACGAGAGAAGAGAAAAAAGCGATGAAACGTTATGAAAAACAGGGACGTGAAAATGCGAAGAATTATATCAAAGAGAAGTATGGATTTGACGCAGTGATTAAGAAACTGACCTGTGAGACATGCAATTCTGGTCCGGTGCCGGATTTTTCGCCTTCACCGACTGGAAATGTGCTTGTGAAGATGAATTATCATGGTGAAGATTTCTCGACTGTTATTTCCGGAGAGAATACGAATACGGATGGAGTTGACAATTATCAGCTTAAAAAGATTGTCACAGCATTGAAACAGGAGCTGTATGAAATTACGGGATTTCATGCAGATGGTGTATATGTGAGTTATGGAGAATATGGATCGACAAATGAAGAAAAGAATGGAATGATTCATACATTTTATGACGGAGAGAATTTAGCAGAAATTCTGCAAGATGAATCTGCTAGAGCAGTTATATCCTATGTGAATCATCCGGTGGATCAGATCCCTGTATCGGAAGTGAGTTGGAAGACTGGTGTGGATACCATGTTGCTGGTAGATTATGAGAGTCAGGAAGCGTATCAGTCAGTCTGCCAGCCATATTATAATCTGACTGGATGGCCGATTGAGAATGGTATTGAAGATCAGCTGTATCTGGTGAATGGGTATCGCGTTGTAAATGCGGGCGAAGATAGTTATATGAAATGTGAGAAGAAAATTCAGGATGATATCATTTTAATTACCGAGAAGCCTGAAGAACGAGTTGATCTTGAAAAGTCTGTGTTGGATTCACCGGATAACTGGAACGGAAATGGTTTTGTTGATGCGAAACAGGTGGCTGACGCGTATGATGTTGAGACGGGATCTGCAAAAGTATATGTGTATTTTCCAGTGAGAAAATTAAACACAAAAGATGTAGACCGTGCACAGCTGGTTAAACAGTATCAGTATCAGGGCAGGACTTGCTATGATAATATAATCAGCAGAGTGACCGATGATGGAAGATATATCCATGGCATTGTCTATACGAGAGATGAACTGGAGATAAAAATATCAGTGTTTGTAGATCGAAAATAAAAAAGTAAAGGACAGAGCTCTGAAAATCTCTTTCAGGTTCTGTCCTTAATCATTCATGACATGTTTTATATGCACAAAAATTGAAACGGTCTTACAGCTTAATATTCTTGAATAGTGATCCAAGGCTTGTTCCAATCTCTTCTGCTTTCGGGATCTCTACCTTTTCTACAATCTCTTCTTCCGGCTTTTCTTCAAGAGCTTTCATACTGAGACTGATCTTGCCATCTTTGACACCGATGACTTTAACCTGAACCTCGTCACCTTTGTTCAATACATCACCGACAGATTTGACGCGTTTGCTGCTGATCTGGGAGATGTGTACCAGACCGGACAGACCATTTTCCAGACGGATGAATGCACCGTAGTTCTGAATGCTTTCTACGACACCTGACATAACGCTTCCTGTCTGAATAGCAGCGATCTGCGCTTCACGCTCTTTCTGTTCTTCTTCCTTCAGAATCTCGCGGGCTGAGAGTACCAGACGGTTCTCTGCTTCATTTACGTCAATAACGATGACATCTAATTCTTTCAGAAGATAATCTTCCAGATTCTCAATGTAAGAGAGGGACATTCTGGAAGCAGGGATGAATCCGCGCAGCCCTTCGACCATGGCAATTGCACCGCCATTTACAATACCTTCGATCTTAATATGAAGGCGGGTCTTGTTGTCCATATAACCTTTGACTACGTTCCATGGATTGGCATCGTCAAAGTGTGCCTCATAGTCAGCCATACTTTCGGCCTGTGTTGCTTCGTTCTGCATAATTTCTTCGCTCATAATGTTCTGTCCTTTCCTCACTGCGTAGCAGCTTTCTCAATCAATTAGTAATATTATATCATAGAGATAACTACAGTTCAAAAGAAAATACAAAGATATGTGAAAATGCGGTTGACGAAAGCTAAAAAAAATGGCAATCTAGATAATAGAGGAATATATTCCAGGGAGATGTATGTATGAATAACAAAACAAAACAAACATATGTAATTGGACATAAGAATCCGGACACAGATTCTATATGTTCGGCAATTGCTTATGCACATCTGAAGAAAGAGATTACCGGAGAGAGGTATTCTGCCAGAAGAGCAGGACAGATTAATGAGGAGACACAGTATGTACTGAAGCGTTTTCAGATGCGGGCACCTAAGCTTTTACCAGACGTTAAGCTACAGTTGCAGGATGCAGAGATTAATAAGATTGAGGGCTGTGGACCGAATGTATCAATTAAGCGTGCATGGGAACTGCTGAAGAAGCAGAAGATGAAGACACTGCCGATTTTAGAGAACGATGAGCTGCTTGGTATTATCACAGCAGGAGATATCGCAAGCTCTTATATGGATATTTATGATAATACGATCCTGGCAGGGGCTAAGACACAGTATAGTAATATCATTGACACCTTGGACGGAACACTGATCACGGGAGATCCGGAAAAGTATTTTACAAAAGGTAAGGTATCCATTGGAGCTTCCAGTCCGGATCTGATGACAGAATTTATCGCACCGGACGATTTGGTAATCTTGGGGAACCGTTACGAATCACATTCCTGTGCGATTGATATTAATGTCAATTGTATCATCGTGTGCCAGAATGCAGTGGTATCAGAGGTATTGGTACGGAGAGCAGAGTCACAGGGAATTGTGATCATTCAGACACCGTATGACACATTTAATGTGGCGAGATTGATCAATCAGAGTATTCCGGTGAAGCATTTTATGACACCGAAGGATCAACTGTGTAAGTTCTACATAGATGACTATATTGATGATATTCGTGAAGTAATCACGAAGCGTACATTCCGAGAGTTCCCGATTCTGAATAAGCAGGGCAAACTGCAGGGATTCGTATCCAGACGGCGTGTCATGAATGTAAGTAAGAAACAGGTAATTCTTGTGGATCACAATGAGAAGTCTCAGGCAGTAGACGGACTGGAAGAGGCAGAGATCATGGAGATCATTGATCACCACAGACTTGGTAATATCGAGACTGTGGGACCGGTATATTTCCGGAATCAGCCAGTAGGATGTACAGCTACGATTATTTATCAGATGTATCAGGAGCATGGAGTAGAGATCACACCACAGTATGCAGGTATTCTGTGTTCAGCGATTATTTCCGATACATTGATGTTCCGTTCTCCAACTTGCACAGCAATCGATATCTCTACCGCAGAGCATCTGGCTCAGATTGCAGATATTAATATGGAAGAACTGTCAGCAGCGATGTTTAAGGCAGGAAGCAATCTGGAAGGAAAGACTCCGAAAGAACTCTTCTACAGAGATTTTAAACAGTTCCGCGCAGGAGATATGCAGTTTGGGGTTGGTCAGATTAATTCTATGGACGCAGAAGAGATCAAGAAGATGAAGGAGATGCTGAAAGATTATCTGCAGAAAGCGTTGAGAGACAATCATGTAGATATGATATTCTTTATGCTGACTAATATTATGGCAGAATCCTCTGAGATCCTGTGCTGTGGACAGAATGCAAAGCAGGTAGTGATAGAAGCTTTTGACCTTCCGGAGGATTCGGAAGAGATCATACTTAAGAAAGTGGTGTCCAGAAAGAAGCAGGTCGTACCGCTTTTGATGTCTACATTGCAGCATTAAGACAACATTGGGAGAGCAGGATGACGAAAGAAACATGGAAAGCAGGTAACATGATTTACCCTTTGCCGGCTGTTATGGTTAGTGCGGCAGATCAAGAAGGCAATCAGAACATTATTACGGTAGCATGGACTGGGACTGTATGTACCAATCCGGCGATGTTATACATTTCCGTAAGACCAGAACGGTACACCTATCACATGATCAAAGAGACCGGTGAGTTTGTAGTGAATCTTACTACGAAAGATCTGATTTATGCAACTGACTGGTGCGGCGTGAAGTCCGGCAGGGATGTAGATAAGTGGAAAGAGATGCAGCTGACACCGGAGAAAGCTGAGAAGCTTGCATACGCACCGATGATTAAGGAGAGTCCGGTGAATATCGAGTGTAAGGTGACAGAAATCAAAGAACTTGGAAGTCATCATATGTTTCTGGCGGAAGTGCAGGCAGTGCATGTGGATCAGGCATATATGACAGAGACTGGCAAGTTTGAACTGAATAAGACAGGACTGGTTGCATATTCCCATGGTACTTATCTGGAGACCGGGAAACCGATCGGCACATTTGGTTACAGCGTGCGTAAAAATAAAAAGAATACTAAGAATAAAAAGAAGAAAAAATAAAAAGACGTTTGCGTGATGACTTTCGTTCATGCAAACGTCTTTTTATCGTGTATTATCGATTCTCCAGCGGCTTTACCTTTATTCGGCAGATTCGCTTTAACAGAAGTGCAGAAAGGATTACGGAAACGATCTCTGCAATCGGGATAGCCCACCATACCATATGTAATCCGAACAGCCTGGCAAAGATAAATGCGACCGGAAGGATGACGAATAACTGTCTGGCAGCAGATACGAGCAAGCTGTAGACACCATTTCCCAGTGCCTGGAATACAGATCCGGCTACGATACAGAATCCAGCGAACAGGAAACTGAGCGAAATAATACGCAGTGCCGGTTCTCCGATGGACAGCATATGTTCGGAAGCATTGAACAGTGTCTTCATCAGGAAGCCTGGAATTGTCTGGAAGATGATCAGACCGATTACCATAATCCCGATCGCGATCAGGATACTCATGCGGATTGTCTCGGTAATACGTTTCTTGTGTCCGGCACCGTAATTGTATGCGATGATCGGGATCATTCCATTATTCATACCGAATACCGGCATGAAGATAAAGCTCTGCAGTTTGAAATATACACCATATACGGTTGCGGCAGTAGAAGAGAACATCAGCAGGATCTTGTTCATACCAAATGTAGTGACAGATCCGATCGACTGCATGATGATTGATGGTACGCCGACGCGGTAAATGGCTGATATGGTCTGCTTACAAGGACGGAAGCTTCTCATGTTAATGCTGATTTCACGGTTCCTCTTTATATTAAAGTAGAAAGAGAGAAGAACAGCGATGACCTGACCGATTACAGTGGCAACTGCAGCTCCGGCAACTTCCAGTCTGGGCAGACCGAACAGTCCGAAGATCAGGATCGGATCCAGAACAATATTAATGATCGCGCCGAGTCCCTGAGTGATCATGTTGTAAATGGTCTTGCCTGTGGACTGCAGCAGTCTCTCAAATGTAATCTGCATGAAGATACCGACAGACATGACACAGATGATAGTCATGTACTGTGTACCGTATTTGACGATCAGCGGGTCGCTGGTCTGCGCTGAGAAGAATGCATGCGAACAGGTAATGCCGATCACAGCGAATACGATACAGCTTATGATGCCGAGAAAGATACCGTTGCGGGCAGCGCGGTTGGCGCCCTTGAAATTCTTCTCGCCTAAGTTCCTTGATAGTAATGCATTGATACCGACTCCGGTTCCGGATGCCACTGAGATCATCAGAGTCTGGATCGGAAATGCCAGTGATACAGCTGTAAGAGCTTCTTCACACAACTTGGCAACGAACATGCTGTCTACAATGTTATACAGAGCCTGCACGAGCATGGAGATCATCATCGGCAGGGACATAGAAATAAGTAGTTTTGGAATAGGCATGATGCCCATTTTGTTTTCTGTTTGTACTGTCTGACTCACGAGTACTCTTCCTTTCTTAACTATAAAAATATGTGAATATTTTACCGGGGGTTATCCGGTCTGTAACAAAGCGTACAGCGGCAATTATAACATTTTCATATATATAATGCAATGTGCAACATACCCTATTTAGCATTTTCATATGATAAATAAGGAAAATGTGTGAGGTATGGAAACGGATTATGAGAATGAATGGGAAAAAAGATGGTGTGCTGATGGCGTGTTACGCCTGTTTACTGGTGATTGGCGGATTATTCACATGGTTGAAATATGACTATAATGCAGTGAAAATGGAGGATGTGCGAGAAGCATGTGGCTATGTCGGCGCATCAGCGACGCCTGTTGAAGCACCAAAGATTGCACTTACATTTGACGATGGTCCAAGCGCTGCGTGGACTCCGGCTCTGTTGGATGGGCTGAAAGAGAGGGGCGTGAAAGCAACCTTCTTTTTAATAGGAGAAAATGCAGATAAAAATCCGGAGATTGTGAAACGCATGGCCGAGGAGGGACATCTGATCGGCAATCATACCTATCATCATGTGGAGCTTACAAAGGTATCGGAAAATGAAGCACGATTGGAACTTGCAGATACCAGTGCTGTGATTGCCAGGATCACAGGAAAAGAGCCGGAGTATATGCGTCCGCCGTTTGGCGCATGGCAGCGAAAACTGGAACAGGAGATTGAGATGCTTCCTGTGCTTTGGACCATTGATCCACTGGACTGGACGACGGAGAATCAAGATGAGATCGTAAATAAAGTAGTGACGGAGGCAGAAGAAAATGATATTATTCTATTACATGACTGTTATAAAAGTTCGGTAGAAGCCGGCCTCCGGATCGTAGATATTCTTCAGGAGGAAGGCTTTGTGTTTGTAACGGTAGATGAATTACTATTGAACTGATGAAATAAAAGGTTAAGAATACAAAAGAGAGTTGAAAGGACAGGTTTGAGATGGATTTATTTGAATATGTAAGAGAAAAGAATCTGGAGAAGGAAGCACCGCTGGCGTCACGGCTTCGTCCGACGACGCTGGAAGAGGTGGTAGGACAGCAGCATATTATAGGAAAGGATAAGCTTTTATATCGGGCTATCAAGGCGGACAAGCTGAGCTCCATTATCTTCTATGGACCGCCGGGAACTGGTAAGACGACGCTTGCTAAAGTGATCGCACATACGACCAGCGCGGAATTCAGGCAGATCAATGCTACAGTTGCAGGCAAAAAGGATATGGAGGATGTAATAAAGAAAGCGCAGGATCTGAAAGGAATGTATCAGAAGAAGACGATCCTTTTCGTAGATGAGATTCACCGCTTTAACAAAGGACAACAGGATTATCTGCTTCCATTTGTGGAGGATGGTACGATCATACTGATCGGAGCAACGACTGAGAATCCGTATTTTGAGGTGAACAGTGCGTTGATTTCCAGATCCAGTATTTTTGAACTGAAACCGCTGAGTAAGGAAGATATTAAAAAGCTTTTGGAGCGTGCAGTATATGATGTCGAAAAAGGTATGGGAAGCTACGGTGCAGTGATCGATGAAGAGGCACTCGATTTTCTGGCAGATGTGGCAGGCGGTGACGCAAGAAGTGCACTGAATGCGGTAGAGCTTGGCATCCTTACTACGGAACGGAGCGCGGATGACAAGATCCATATTACGATCGATGTGGCTGCCGAATGTATCCAGAAACGAGTCATGAATTATGATAAAACCGGAGATAATCATTACGATACCATTTCCGCATTTATCAAGAGCATGCGTGGCTCAGATCCGGATGCGGCAGTTTATTATCTTGCTAAGATGCTTTATGCTGGCGAGGATATTAAGTTTATTGCCAGACGTATTATGATCTGTGCGGCAGAAGATGTGGGTAATGCAGATCCGATGGCGCTCACTGTGGCAGTCTCGGCATCACAGGCAATTGAGCGGATCGGTATGCCAGAGGCACAGATCATTCTGTCCCAGGCAGCAATCTACGTGGCAACTGCACCAAAGAGCAATTCTGCGGTCAATGCGATTTTTGAGGCAATGGATAATGTCAGAAATATGAAGACCACAGTGCCGTCATATCTCCAGGACGCCCATTACGGCGGCGCAGCTAATATGGGACGGGGCATCGGTTATAAATACGCACATGATTATCCGAATCATTATGTGGAACAGCAATATCTTCCGGATGAGATCAAGGATGAGAGATTTTACCATCCAAGTGATAACGGACATGAGAAAGATATCAAAGAATGGATGAATTTTCTAAAAAATGTATAAACGGTGTTGACAAATGAAACACCTGGTGATAGATTAATAACTGTAAAGATTAGCACTCGAAAGAAGTGAGTGCTAATAAGCTGAAAGGAGGAAGCCAGATGCAGGCAAGAGAAGAGTTAAGCGAAAGAAAGCTTACGATATTGCATGCGATTATCCAGACATATCTGGAGACAGGTGAGCCGGTAGGTTCCAGAACGATTTCCAAGTATTCGGATCTGAATCTGAGCTCAGCGACCATCCGTAATGAGATGGCCGACCTGGAAGAACTGGGTTACATCCTGCAGCCACACACATCTGCCGGAAGGATTCCATCAGATAAAGGATACCGCTTATATGTGGATATGCTGATGGAAGAGAAAGAGCAGGAGCTCAATGATATGCAGGAGCAGATGCTTGAGAAAGCCGACAAGATGGATCAGTTATTGAGTCAGGCAGCAAAGGTTCTGGCGAATAACACGAATTATGCGACGATGGTTTCCACACCCGTGAATAATGCGAATAAGATTAAGTTCATTCAGTTATCCAATGTGGATGAAGAACAGTTACTTGCAGTTATTGTACTGGGAGGTAATGTGATCAAGAACAAGATCATTACCATGGATGAGCAGCTCAGTAATGAGAATCTGTTGAAGCTTAACATGCTTCTTAATACGAGCCTGAATGGTATGTCTATTGAAGAGATTAATCTTGGACTGATCGCCAGACTGAAGGAGCAGGCAGGTATTCACAGTGCAGTAGTCAGTGACGTGTTGGACGCAGTTGCAGATGCCATTCAGGTAGATGACGGCATGCATATTTACACCAGCGGCGCGACCAATATTTTCCGCTATCCGGAGTTATCCGATAAGCAAAGTGCGCAGGAGATCATCAGTGCTTTTGAAGAGAAGCAGCAGTTATCCGAACTGGTGACACAGACACTGGCACAGGAAGACAACACAGGTATTCAGGTATACATCGGTGATGAGACGCCTGTACAGACAATGAAGGACTGCAGTGTTGTGACAGCTACATACGAGCTGGGAGAAGGAATGAAAGGTACGATTGGTATCATCGGACCAAAGCGTATGGATTATGAACATGTATTAAAATCGCTGAAGAAGCTGCAGAGCGAATTGGATGCGATTTTCCATAAATCAGAATAGAAGAGAAAGGTGGTATACCATTGGAGAAAGAAAAAGATATTAATCATACAGAAAAGACTCAGGAAGAGATGGTAAAGGAAGCTGTAGAAGAAGCTAAGAAGGCTGCTTCGGAAGCAGAAGCTGAGAAGCCTGAGGCTGAAGCCGAAGAACAGAAAAGTTCAGAGGAAGCAGCGAAACAGGCAGAAGCCGATAAGGAAGAAGCTTCAGAAGGAAAGAAGGGAAAGCTTTTCGGTAAGAAGAAAAAAGACAAAAAGGACGAGAAGATTGAAGAGCTGACAGACAGACTCACTCGTCAGATGGCAGAGTTTGATAACTTTCGTAAGCGTACAGAAAAGGAAAAGTCCCAGATGTACGAGATTGGTGCGAAAGATATCATAGAGAAGATCCTCCCGGTTGTTGATAACTTCGAAAGAGGTCTTGCAGCAGTGGCAGAGGATGACAAAGAAGATCCATTTGTTCAGGGAATGGATAAGATTTACAAACAGTTGATGACCACCCTGGATGGTATCGGTGTGAAACCGATCGAAGCAGTTGGTCAGGAATTTAACCCGGATTTCCACAATGCAGTGATGCATGAGGAGAATGAAGAAGCCGGTGAGAATACGATCACCGAAGAATTCCAGAAGGGTTATATGTATCGTGACTCCGTAGTGAGACACAGTATGGTAAAGGTTGCAAATTAAGGAGGAAATAGACATGGGAAAAATTATTGGTATTGATTTAGGTACAACAAACAGTTGTGTAGCTGTTATGGAAGGTGGTCAGCCGACCGTTATCGCTAATACAGAAGGAGCAAGAACAACACCATCTGTTGTAGCATTTACAAAGACAGGCGAGCGTCTGGTAGGTGAGCCTGCAAAGCGTCAGGCTGTAACAAATGCAGAGAAGACAATCTCTTCTATCAAGAGAGAGATGGGTACAGATTATAAAGTAACGATTGATGGTAAGAAATATTCTCCACAGGAGATTTCAGCAATGATCCTTCAGAAGCTGAAAGCTGATGCAGAAGGAAACCTGTCTCTTGTCCACATCTCCGAGCCCACGAGACCGAGGCTGATCTCGTATGCCGTCTTCTGCTTG
>ERZ894223.1445-NODE-1445-length-15742-cov-87.324345_pt1 | contig 15742 bp, 33 predicted proteins | sample MGYA00380293_ERZ894223 | MGnify/ENA primary metagenome ERZ894223 (study PRJEB32331, sample SAMN06328445) | human gut metagenome | biome: human gut microbiome; feature: stool | host: Homo sapiens | collected 2014-11-05 ...
ATAAACTTAAAATAACAAATATAGGAGAAAATAACTTTTTAACTGTGTGTTAACGGAACTTAATACTATAAAAAAGGCATCCTAACCTCACGGTCAAGATGCACTAAGACGTATTCATGCTATTTTAGTTCTCTATATACTGTTCAACAATATCCATGTTAAGCTCAGCTCCATAGGCACAAGCTTCTTCGTACATATTGAAGTTTGCAAGCTTCTTGCAGATGATGTCACTTGCCAAAACACAGTTCTTATTATTGTTGCAATCTATATTTCCAGCCGAACAATGGAGTAGTGGAGTTACTGCTTTCTCCCAGTTCGTTTTTACGGATTCAAATGAACTCTCACTTCGGAACATACGTGATAGGTCTATGCCTATCTTTTCTGAACCATCCGTCAAAAACTTTACGAAAGTGTGCATTGCAATGTCGTTCAATGTCACAGCTGTTAGTAAATACGATTTTAACGTATGCTCATTTTCACCTTGCTTCATAAGTTCTGCATCATAACTCCATCTAAGTTTCTCTATGTCCATTTTCATCTTATCAGCTACAGCATCTGAACAGTCTAGCCATAGCTGGTACTTATCCCAGAGTTTAAGCTTCATCTTCTGATTCCAATGGTTGTATGCTTCAAGAGCCATATTTGAGTTACGTTTAATTTCGTGTTTATAGTGCTTAGATTTTTTTAAAAGCTGCATCGCGTCCACCATCGCACTCTGAGCGAGGTTATATACTGAACCTATGACGATATAATATAGAGAACATTGTTCGTCAATTTCTTTAAGCACTCGCTTTGCAACTGTAGGATGCACAGCGAGCATACTTTTACCTACCTGTGCCATATTTCTTCTTGTAATCCTTACATTTATTTCTTAACATTCTCTCCATATCTAGACGTTCCTCGCTCAGTCGCTTGAATGTATCGAAAGAAAAGATGTTCTTACACTCTTTTTCCGATACAGTCTTGCTCATTATATCGAACATGCTTATATTCCACATCCATTTGTCAGGAAGGGGAATAAAGCCAAACAACTTCCTTTGCGTAACTCTTGATACTGTTCCTTTTAATATAATGTATGTCTCTTTGGGCTCGCCCTTAAAGCGGAGTCCGTCAATATTTGTCTGTGTTCTGTATACTATTTCTCGTTTCATAATTTTACTATTTACAAAATTACTGAATGTCTATTAGTTGAATTTATTATCAACGACTTTTAATATGTTACAGCCGTTTTAGAAGCGTGCAGCATTGATAGCCGAACGCCTTTTCTTCGAAACCCAACTTTTTATACCAGTGCAACACCCATAGGGGAGAGTCGCGTCCATCCCACGATATTGCGACGGTCTCTATGCCGCAACGCTTCAGCTCCCTCTCTACAGCCTCCATCAAGTGCTTTGCCACCTCACGACCACGGTGCGCTTCGTCCACCCACAGCGAGTAAATGAGAGCGTCGGCCTCGCCATCCAAGGGCTTGTCTTCATTGAGGTTTGGAATGAACGCTTGCACGCTGCCATGATGCTGCTCGTCAGTGATGAGTATGCGGATGGATTCTTTCCAATGCTGATGCTGTATCATAGATGAAATGTTATTGTGCAACGTCCTCGCCGGCTGTCTTACGTGCTTCGAGCTTCGCCTTGAGCTGACTCGGTGTGAGCGAGCCGCTGACGGTGGGGCGTACCACCATGCCCTCGGCAGACACCTGTACCTTGGTGCCAAGAGCGAGCAGAAGCGGCAGCTTCTTCTCCAGCTGCATCATGCCGACTACGAGGGTGCGTGTGGTGTCAGTCATCGACATCGATAAATCGGACCTTTGCATCTGCAAACTTTTTCTCGCAAATAACACCAAGACCTTCAATGATGCCCAGACATGATTTACATTCCAGACAGAATGTAGAGCATACATGAGGGCTGTCTTGATAGTAAGGACAGTTCGTCGCCTTTTTCATATAAAGGTTTTTGTCCTTTACAAAGGCGTAGAATGCTTTTACAAGCCTCCTTGGCCTCTTTTCTCCGTCCAACTGACGTACCACATCGTTGTAGTCGTCCTCGAGCTGATACACACGATGCGCTAACACAATGTTCTCTGCCTTCAAGCCTGCGATGATGCAGGCAAGCGCCTCCATGCGTTTGTTTTCTTCTGTTTTCATTGTTTTATATGTTTTTATAGATGCTCTTGGTATAGGCCGCTCTAACGGGGCTATCTATTATAGAGGCTGGCGCCTTACTGGGGCTTTCTGTTGTTTCAGTTTCGGAAGAGCTTGATTCTCGTTACCTTGTTCTTGGCTCTTGGGTTCTGGCGTCGCCATTCTTCGGCGAGCTGACGTTCGAGCTGTTCGTGTCGTATGAAGCGGTCTCCGATGGGTATCTGGAAGACAGCCTGTAGGACGCTTCCATCTGAGAAATGGATGAGTCCGTGTCTGGTGATGGTGTGAGTGTATATCATTGTTTTATTTTTATGTTGAAGGGGGTGTGCTTGAGTATTTCCTGCCAATATTCTTCGGCGTTGCGGAAGGGGAGGTGAACATCATTCGGCTTTATACGAAAACAGTCTTGGTATGCCACAACCGAATCAAGACTCAGTTCGTTCTTGTCGCCGTCTATGTCTATCCATCTTGAGCCGTTCTTGGTTTGAATGGTCTTGCCTTCCGCAAATGCCAGTATCAGAGGAAGGGCTATCTTTATTTGTTCTCTTGTCATGATTGTTATTGCTTGCATGATTTGTTGTTTGGGATGTTATTATCGAGTATGTCGTTGAGCCTTTTGTTTTCCTTGCGATACCACTCCGATGTACGCTTTAGCTCTTCGTAACGATTCTTTCTATCTTGCCATCGGGTGATGGGGAGGAGTAGGAAATCCGTGATTCTTTCTACGAAATTGAAGTATTCGCTGAAAGCGAAATTGTCTGTCAGCCCCTTGAAGATGGCGAATGGGATGTAGCCTATGAGTATTACGACAAGGATGGGGGATAGAAGGATGACACAGACGGTACTTGCGATGAATTGTTTCATGTTAGTATACTTCTATGTTTTTAATGTGTTGGTGGGACTACCAACTTCCAATCTTCTGCGAAGATGTCTTCTGGGGTGGGTTGCCATGAGTCGGCTTGACCGTCGGGGTGAATGATGAGCATCTGGTTGGTATAGCCGATGTGTGGATTCTTGCGGGACATTAGAATATCCTTGGCGACTTGGGGGAGAGACTGCATCTTGGGGATAATGTCGGCTGTGATGATGGATGGAACTTGCTTGACGACGATCTTTTCGCTACGCCATACTGCTCTGCTTATTGCTCCGCCCGCCGTTAGGAACTTGAGGGCTGTACCGAAGTTGAATTCCGAAAGGAACGGTTTCTTTCCTTTTGCCTCGTCAATTATGTCGATAAGCAGGCAGATGTATTCTCGCTGCGTGGCGCTTTGTGCCGCGAGAAGAAGTTTTGCGATGGGTGATAGATTATCAAACCTGTCGCTGTTAATGAAGTCTTTCGCTTTATCGTAACGTGCGCCAATTTCGTCACACTCATTGTCTAAGCGCTCAAGGAATGTTTCTGAGGGTTTGTAGGCTGCTTCGAAGACATCTTTGGGAGACCATGACTGATAGCCGCCCTCATATTCTACGAGGTAGCCAGCCTTGTCTGTTTCACACTCGGAAGGTCTTCTGCCTTCTTTCAGGAGCTTTCGCTCGTAGGCTTCGCCCATTGTCATGGGGCGTGCCTTTACGGTCTTAGTACCTGTGTACTGTTTTAGTTGGTTGTTCATAATGATATTTTTGATTAATGTTTCTTACGATGTGTTTTCTTGTTCTTGTTTTTCTTGTGCCGCTTAGCGACTTGCTTTTTGTAATAAGCCTCGTTCTTTGTCTTGCGGAATTTACGCATGCTTGAATGGTTGTTTCCGAATGACGGCTTAAGATGGAAATAGTAATAGTCTGAGACTATATATGATAGTGATGAATCCATAATTACGTGTTGTTTAAAGTTCGGTAAGTTCTTTTTGAAGCCTATCCTTTGTTTGCCGGAGGATGGAAGAGAAATTTTTGTTGAAAGTGGAATCTCCTTCTGACAACGACCTTATTGCCACCCCAAGTAAAGCGATATCTCCATCATCTATATGATAATATAGATAATCTATCATATAGATTAATACATTGACTTTATTCGCGCGTTCTTGATTTTCTATTTTCATTGTTTTTAAATTTACTGATTATAATCATAATGATGCCTCCTATTAGGAGTAGAGAGGCAAGACACGAGGAAGCTACTATTTTCCAATTGTGTATATTAAAGCTACCCCAGCGAACAAGCCCGTGCCAACGCCTATCATTGATTTCCCAGTATCTTTTAAATCATTTTTTTCATTGCGATATGAGTTTTTGATCCTCCTGCCCCAAATGTGATGTAAGGGACAGGAGGAGTGTGGGTGGTTTCAACTAGGAAGCCGTCCTGCAACTGAAGGCAGTAGACGACACCGTTCTTGGTTACTCACTTAAATCAAAGTCCCATAATCTTTTTTTATTTACATCTTTTCCAATAATAAAGCCCCATGATCTTTTATTATTTACATCTTCTCGAATATCAAAGCCATTTCTATACAATAAAACTTCTAGCTTATGTGATACCTCATAAAATTCCACATCAAATACATAATTATAAATCTCATCTTCGGTTTCAATAACGTAGCCAGAAAGACTGTGCTTACATGCGGAGTATATTATGGAAACCATAGAAAGATAATTTTCTAGCTGATCAATTATATAAGATGTCACCGAATATAACATAACTGTTAATTCATACCAATTACAACTCTCGTATTCATAATATCTAGTACCAGAAAATAACATGTGATATGATTTCTTTTTGCAAATATCTCCTTTGTTAGCTTTATATGATTTTAAACTTGCAATTAAATTGTCAATACCATCAGGATTGTCAGCTATTTTAATTAATTGCGCTTTCTTGATTATTGCATCTATTTCCATATTTTATATGCTTTATTAAATGAGTGGACTTTAACTGGCTCTTCAGAAGATTCTTTTTCAGGAGATTCTGATGAGTTCAAAACTTCCATTGCTTCTTTGCTAGGTGTAGATGAAGGGTACGAAGAACTCCCTCCAACAATACTGTCTCCATATTGAAGTAATTCATCCTTAGAAGGGTACCTTCCATACTTGTGGTAAAAAGAACTTTTTATATTGCATAATTGCCAAAATGCCACATGCTTTCCTGATTCTTTTTCTATTTTATTAATGTAATTTTCTAATGCTCCCATTTTATACTTTTTTAGGTACAGAATATCTGTAATTTAACGATAATTCTTCCAATAAACAATTCACGTCATTAGCTACTATATTGGCTAATTCTTTTGATGAAAGTGAAGGATTTGCTGCTAATCTTCCTTGAAGAGCTATTAATGTATAGTTATATGTGAAATTGTTCATTGCACGCATAAAATCTTCATAGCTATTTTCTGTAATAAATTTCAAATCACTAAGCCAAATAAATAATTGTTTATGTTCTAAAGAACAATCTTTGTTACAAACATTTAGTTCATCTACTTTTTGTTTGCAGTGTTCTATTGCTTCGTCTAATGTCATATCTTTTTGGTTTAAAGCACCCTGTCTTTAAGAGTAGTAAAAGACAGGGGCTTATTTAATTCATATTTGCCGGACCTCTTTACGAAACCGCTTTGAACTATTTAGACAGCTCGTCCTTGTCTTTTCCGTAGGCTTGGGGGAGCTTGCTGATTGTGGAGGAGCCGTAGCTGTCCTTGGTAAGGAGGACGAACTGGCGGACTGTGGTGGAGTCGTTGAGACTGATGCCTTTGTCTTTGCAGAAGCTCTCTCGTCCCATGCGGCACGAGCCGGTGAGAACGTGATGATAAGCGAAGAGGGCACGGTTTGGGTAAGGGGTGTCATAGTCGGGGAATTTCTTTCGGAAAGCCTCGATTCGTTCCTCTTCGGTGCTGTCATCGTAGAGTTTCTCTTGCAGGGACATGAAGGCATCATGCAGGGTGTCGCCGTGAGCGAAGTGGTTTTGTTCCTTGACGATGTAACATGGTTGTAGGGTAAGGTCATTATTTAGAATGAAGCCTTGTGCGATGTTGTCACGGACGGATTTTATTATCGTGGGTACGTCGTCTATTACATATACCTTGTCGCCATTCAGATCCTTTATGCCAGAGCCAGAGCCATCGCCATAGCCATAGCCAGAGCCATAGCCAGAGCCAGAGCCACAGCCAGAGCCAGAGCCATCGCCATAGCCATAGCCAGAGCCATAGCCAAAGCCAGAGCCAGAGCCACAGCCATCGCCATAGCCAGAGCCATAGCCATAGCCAGAGCCATAGCCAAAGCCACAGCCAGAGCCATCGCCATCGCCAGAGCCAGAGCCACAGCTGACGCTCAAGAATGCTTTGATTCGGTCTTCTAACGTCTCCATGCTTCTACCTCCTCTATTGACTTGACGGCTTTGTCCGAGCAAGTGATAATCTCGATGGCGTCGAGAATGGTGATGCTGTCTACTGAGACCGTGAACTTACAGCTGTTTGGCCTTGATGTTCCCTCTTGGGCGAGCTGTGAGAGCGAGGCTGCTCCTGCCCAGTACCAGATGCGTCGGGCGTTATGCAGCGTGACCTCTCTGCCGTTGTGTGCTACGAGTGTTCCGAACTCAACTCCGCTGCGGTCGCCGCGGATGATTACTTTCTTTCCGATGTTTGTTTCCATTGTTTTTGTTTGTTTATAGGACTAATGTTTTCTTTTGCTCTGCTTTGCAAGCATTCTTTGATATGCTCTGCGCTCTTGACGTGTCATGCCGTCATTTTTGATGTTATAGAACTCGACAGCTTCACGGTAAGCCTTTAATTCTTCGGGTAAAAGGGCTTGCTGATTTGCGTGCTCATTGTAGAGCTGTTTTACTCTTTCTAAATCCATATGTTTGTTATTTTACAAGTTCAAAGTCGTAGACGAAGACATAGGGGTTGGAATCCCATGTGCCTTTGCCTGAGATGCGGTCGATGAGAACAGAATAGGCTTCACACGGGTCGGGATAAGGGTCGTAGAATTCCATTCCACGTTTTATAATGTCATAACAATACCATCTTCCGGTTCGTGTCCAAATCCCTTCTTTTAGACAATCCTCGTCACTGATATCTTGCAGACGTTCGACGCGGATGTTGGTAATGCGAATATGATGGGGCATAAGGTCTGCACGGACAAACATCTTGTTGGTGCATCCTTTCTCGTATTTGATGCACTCCAAAGGCATTCCGTTTTTGCCACAAAGACGGTAGAATTCATCGTTCTTTATCAAATCTTCGTATTTTGTGGCGATGGCTATGGTTTCGCCGAGCTTGTACCGAGACCTGACTGCGATTACATATTCCGATGTTATACCTTGCATAAGAGGTTCCATATCGCGTTTAAAAGCGATTCTTCTTGTCTGCGTCTTTCGGCCTTCGAGGACGGCTTGGGTGAGACCGTACTTGTCGTTGAACATTATCTTTTTCATACTCTATTACTTAATTCCCCATTCTTTTTTATAGTTAAATGGTTCAGGGAATCCTTCTATAGGTTTTTCTGATATTAAAATCTGTTTGCCATGTATAGAATTGCATCCCCATATCATACCTTCATTAGCATCATACACATCTTTTGTTATTGGACGCAGCGAATAAGTTTCTTGCAAACCATATCCTTGACATCCTTGCCCTGCAAATACGCCATCATTAAGAACGTCTATAGCATATTTATTTGCTATAACTGCCGCACTGTCATTTCTGGAAGGGACAACAGCCACATAAACCAAACTTTGAAAACCTCGACCTTCTGTCAAATCGAAATTATATGATATGGCAAAGTAACTTACCTTGTCAAGGAACTCTTCCTCATACTTCCTGCATTCCTCTTTATTAAGGAACTCTTTGCCGTCTTTTGCAAGATAAACGGTCTTCTGTATTATCTTTTCTTCCATGTTACTATCAATTCTTGTGTTTACTACGCTACCTCAAATCCAGCTCTTAGACAAGTGTCAATGGCGCGTATGGCTATCCACACAGCCTTATCGGCTTCTTTGTCACCAAGATTTTCTCTCAGTTCACACAACTTTTTCTTTGCTTCTGTTGCATTCATACTTTTCGTTATTTTATAGCCCGAAGGCGGTTAAACTCCCAACATTCTATCAATAAATTTACGCACAACTTCCACTGCCCTATACTCTTCTACTCTTATCCTTTTTTCGTATCTGTTACAAAGCAAGTTCAATGAACCTCTAAGATTTATTAATTCATCTTCCGCAAGCATCTCTTTACTTACCAAACATTTAATAGAAGTCGAGTCGAGCTTTAAAACTTTGCTATTTACAACTCGTCTGTCTAATTCGCAAAAACGTTCTTGTAGTCCACATATAAACTCGTACATCAACTCGCTCCATTCATCAGCAGGCTTGCCGTAGAGAGAATCGGCATAGTCACGAATATCGATACATGCACCTTTCATACCTAAATCGAAAAGTTTTTTACCTTTCTTTCTACTTTCAGCAACTGTTACTCCACCCAGAAGGTGTATGAGCCATGTCTTGATTTTCTTCATAGTTGTATGTGTTTTTAGTTTCGTAAGAGATGTATTTTTACCACCTTGTGTACAGCATGCGGCTGCGACTTGTTGAAATCACGAACGAGGCGACGCTCGAGGTCGGCGTGCCAAACGGGCTTGTCGGTGCCAGGGAGTAAGACCTCAGCACGGGCGCGATGTCCGTTGTCGAAGGTAAGGATGGCTGTGCGCCACTCACGAGGAACAAAAGGATTGTAGCTCATCTTATACGACTTTCTTCTTCCGCCACCTTCTACTTGTTGTTGCAGCTTTACCATTTTCTTGTTTGCATGGTTTCTTTGCATCTTCATATCGTTTGTTTTTAAATTGTTAATAGTTCCGTGTCACGTCTCGAACGTGATGTGCGCCATATCGCTCACGGATAAGGGTATATTTATAACCGCACCTGTAAATCTGTTGGCTTGATATTATCACCATCTTTTCGTGCGAGTTCAATAGCTTCTTCCCCGCTGTGAGTTTTTACATATCCAAAACTTCCATGCTTACGACTGTAGTAAGTGTAGACTGTATAATTTCCCTTTTTCATAATCGCGTGTGTTTATTTATCCAAACTTTCTACCAGATACTTGATTTCACTGTCCGACAATTCTATGTTCTGAGAATGTTTGAATTTGATTATCTCCTTGATTCCTATAACTTCTTCTACAGCTTGGTAAGCCATTGCGTCCGTATCTTTGCCTTTATCAAGAGCTGCAATTATGTTATGTGCAAAAATTGTAATCATATCTTTTGCTGCTGTTTTAACGTTTTCTACTTCTTTGCGCAAAACCTCAGTTTCTTTGTTAAAAGTGCAACCACACTCAATAGCAAAATCATTCTTTATATTCTCGCACATCTGGTCTATGTCCGCTCCAAACTTCTGTGCAAAGTATGTATCACCTTTAAGTGATTGTAATACTTTAATTTCTTCTTGTTTTGTCATAATCTATAGAATTAAAATTATGTGTTAACTTCTTGATATACTTTTAGTACTTTGGGGGAGTGGTTAGCTCCCCGTAACCTTATTTTATTTTAATTCAGCATCAGGGAACTAATAATTATTAATTAATTCAACATCGCTGAAATGGATTGCGTAAGTTGCCCCTAAACGTGCAATGATGAAACACTCTTTGTCGCTGCCTGTGCCGATTCCTCTCAAGATGCCGACCTTTTCAACCACCTTGCGTGCGCTTGGAATATAGGACTTATATCTCACTGCTTTATTAGCGTGTTGTGCAAAATCATGTAAAATCTTTACAAATTTATTTCTATTCATAGTTTCATTGCTCTTTATTTTTAAGTTGTTATTGTTTTAATTATCTATTGCAAAGGTAGTCATTTTTTTGCTATTGACCAAATCTTAAATCTCATAAATAACTGATAATCAATAGTTTAACTTTAGCTAACTTTTGGACGATACATATTCTTCTGGTGTATGTCCGTATTTGATTCTGAATGCTGTCTTCATAGCCGACAACGTATTCATATCGCATTTGTATAGATTACCAGTAAGAGATTTGGCAATACCAAGTATTCTTTCTTCTTCGTTTGATTTTTTTCCTCCTTTTCTTATCTTTGCATATAAAGGGTTATCTGGTTCATTCGAAGATGGTAAAGGCTTACCTTTTTGCCCACTGTACTCTGCATATTCTTCCCATGTACAGGAATTCTTCGTCCCTTCTCTTAGTTTATTTTCTTCTTCCTTTTCTGCTTGGTCGTAATAAGCAATATTTCTTTCTTGACAAAACTCTTTCAAGGCTTCTGTTATAATCAGAGGGTCTACAGCTCCCCAGAAACGTCCATAACAGCCTCTCTTAAAACGGGAGAAGAAAAGCATTAGCTCAGACACTTTCAGATAAAAGTAGTCATTAGCAATGATTTCTGAGCATTGGCTTAACTGATTAGTTGTAAACTTCTCTTTTACTCCACAATATTCTGACAAATCTAAAAGCTGAGGAATAAGCCAAGCTTGTGCTGTTTTAGGTGTATATGTCCCATTTAGTTCCCCGAGCGTAGGATAATCTCCAAAATAACAGTCTTGTATATTCTTATACAATATAGGCTGTTGTGATGGAGTAACCGTGAGTAAAAACTCTTGAGCTGTACTTCCATACTTGGCTATTATGTCAGCTCTGCGAGGACAGCAAGGAGTCAACGAGGTTTGCTGCTTCGCCAATTCGTTGTGCTGCAGTATTGTTATTTGGTCTATTCTTTTTGTCTTCATTGCTCTTGTATTCTTTGTTATGATTTGACCATCGTGCCAGTCTTCTACTTAAATCCCATGTCTTTTCTTGCTCAAATCTTAGTTTAGAACCGGACTTATTAGGTTCGCTCCAATAATCAAAGAACTCTCTTACCATATCTTTCCCGTAAGTAGATACATACGGAATTAAACTGTTATAGAATTCTTTTGTACGTTTATCTGTAGCTTCCTTAATTTCTGCTTTTGTTTGCTTAGGTTTCGTCTCTTTCCTTTCCAATGATGTAGAAGATAATCCCTGCTTCTGATCTTGGTTATTTTCTTTGACTTCCTTACCAGATACATTGTCCGTGCAGTTATATTCTTCATAGTTAGTAATGGTTATCACGGAATGGCTGTTCGTGGATTCTATACTTATTAATTCTGCATCTTGGAATCGTTTAAGGCATGTACGAATTATCTTTTTAGTCAGCTTGGGGTTGTCACGTTCTATGCTACTTAAACTTGTAACAAATTGTCCCCTTTTAATCTCCTTGCTATGCCAAAGCGAATCCTCTTCATTTGCTGACGATAGCATGTAGAGGTAAAGGACAATCATTTCTGGTTTGTCCCACCATTCCCAATTAAGGATATTTCGAGGTATCTTAATCCAACCGTTTAGCATAGTAATCAAAAATCCTCAACTTTCTTACTTCTCTGCGTTAGCAGGTGGAACAGAAGCAATACTTGTCGAGGATTGAATATGTTTTCTCAGAAAGTTCCACGTTCCTGATGTTATTTTCTTGTTTGCAAAGATAGTTAAAAGTATTTGAAAAACCAATATTTTCAAGTCTAAAATATCTTAGACTATCATTATTTAACTTTTACTCTTATTGCCTTTTCACGGCTTAGTTCGTTTACTTTCTGAGAGTAATACTTTATTCTTTCTTCAAGCTCACTGTCAAGCCAATGACAAGTAGATTTAGCCTTTATACCAAGCTTTTCAAACCTACTTATTCCTATCTTACGTATGAGGTTCGTTTGGTACGATATAAGGTGGTCCGCACTAAATCTGTTACACGCTTTACATTCTGCGTGACAATTATCTTCATCATATCGTGTTGCCATATGCGTCCGGCTATAGAAATGTCCACAGTCCATGTCTTCAAAAGACTTAATTTTTCCACATGAGATACATCGGGTATACCCATTTGGCATAGCATCCCGAAGACGGATGTAAAGAGAAAAGATTCTATCAAGTTTTTTTACCAGATTGGGCTTACGTCTTACCTTGGGCTTTTCTTGAGTGGATTCTTTTTTTTCGCTGTGTGCGTTTTTTTTCTTGCGAGTGAGATAATATAAAGGCATACTATTTGAAATTGGTTTGAATAACTGTTAATTTCCCTATGGGCGTTATTATAGAAGTTGGTATTGATGCGTTTACATTTTCAAAAATGACTTTCATCCCTGCAGCTACAGCTACATTCAGTTCTGTTTGACACCCTGCGCTTCGATTCCAATCCTGCAACATGAAAATCTCATCGCATTCAAGCAACATCTTCAAATCTTCTCTCATATGTTGATGTGTTGTGGAGTCAGAAGGCAATCCATTGTCAAGTGGATTCTTAACTTCATAACCAACTAATTCGAGTATTTCTTGCACCTTGGCGAAATACTGTTGCCTTTCTTCATAGCTATATCCACTTATCGGACCGCTTATATATATCTTCTTCATGAACTCTATTTTCATAATTACATATCTTTAAATAAAAGAGGAATAGTAAAACCTTCTTGCTCTTTACCAAGAATGAAGTCGCAGATAAAGTTTCGTGCATAATCTTCCGATATAAGACTTCTTTCCAAAGAACATAATCCGGCTTGCTTACTACCCTTTGCTTTTGATATAGTTTTCTTCTTTTTGTCTTTCTGATAGCTTTTCCCGCTAGTGGGTGTGCAGCCTACAAACCAGTACGCAGTAGGTTTCTTATAGTAGTCCCCACGCAACATTCTATTTTTGTCTATTATCGTAGGAGGCATTACAAAGTTACTTTTTAAAAAAGTTTGTTCACTCCAAGGGTTCTCCATGATTAATTGCCCCCCCGATTCTTAACTATAGAAACCAGCATTACTGCCAATCTGAAATATTTTTCTCTGTTTTCAGAACGTTTCAGAATCAAATCTGTAGCTTCTTTTATTGTCTTCTTCCTATAATTTTTGCAACCATAGTACATAGCCATCTGACTATATGCACAAAAATATATACATGGGAAAAAGGCAAAGATTAATTCATCTTTCTCTATTCTATCAAAGATAGAAGGAAAATTAGAGTATGCTTTTTCTATTTCTTTGAAAAGGTCTATTACATGATCTGTCTGTCCAAAGTCATTCTGTATATCATAATCTTCTGCCTTTATTCCGAGTTTTCTGAATTCATTCTTGAATGTTCCTGATTGCTCAAAGAAACAGTGTACCTTCTTTACTACCATATCAAAACATTACATTAGTTAATTGCTTACCTTGTGATTTTATGCACCATCTTGTACTTCCTGGCAGTTCAAGATCTATTTTCAGATGGCTGACATCGCCAAATCTTTTATAGTTTCCTCCGAGGTCTATAATCCATCCGTCCTTACCTTTAAATGGGCGTATTGCTCTTCCTACCATTTGATAATAAAGCGACAAAGACTTAGTTGGTCTTGCAAGTATGACTGTATCAAGAGCAGGGTAATCAAAACCCGTGGTGAGTGTTCCCACGTTTGCAACGACCTTAATCTTACCTGATGTAAACTCCTTGAGTATACTTTCACGTTCTATTTTAGGGGTAGTCCCTGTCACTATGGCTGATTTGATTCCAAGCGAACTGAGTTTATTCGTGAGCTTTTCTGCTTCATCTATGAATCGAGTGAAAACAAGAACTCCCTTTCTTGGTATCTTGTTCTTTGGCTTTAATACTCTGATAGTAGTAGATGTTAGTTGGTCATAAAAACCGCTGCGCTCATATTCAAGCTTTAGGCTCTCTTCATCGTAGTCTGCTCCAGTGGAATTGGTTTTTACTTGGCTCATATCAAGCTGTGTACAGTCAAAATATCGTAGCTCTGCAAGATAACCTTTAGCCAACAAATCGCTTATTTGACAGTAGTATAAGACCGAATCGAAAATCCTTGGGCGTGTACGAGTAAGGAACTTCAACATCGAAAGCCCATTGAATCCTTTACCTAATCTATACGGAGTTGCAGTAAGTCCTACGACCCTACGGTCCTCCGCTTCTATGAATTCTTTGTATTGTCCAGCCTTGCTATTCACATAATGACATTCATCAATCATCACATTTTTGAAATGTGCGAAATCATGCATATGGTTCATCACGCTACCTATAGTTGCAAATGTTATGCGGTTTATGTCTTTGTATCCTACAGAAGCAGAGTATATTCCACAGTCAAAAACGCCATAGCTTTGCAGTTTAGCAAAGTTCTGTTCAAGAATTTCTTTGCTTGGCTGAAAAACGAGCAATGGGCCATCAAGACGTGAGGCAATATCAGCTATAACAAGACTCTTTCCTGCCCCAGTGGGCAGGATAAGAAGTCCGTTATTTTTCGATTTACTTTGAAACGCCCTAACAGCTGCATCACTTGCTTTCTGCTGATAGTCTCGTAACTGATAAATCATTATTCTTCTGTTTGTTCGTCTTCCTCGTCACCAAAAGGCAAATCATTCCCGTTGTTGTCGGTACTGTCACTTTTATCTTCTTCTACCGGTTTGTCCACTTCTGGGAACTCTATACCGAACTCTTCTAACATAACCTTACGGTTTGTGTCCTCTTGAGCCCACAAGCTGCCCTTTTCAAATGGTGATATAGGTTCTACCTTACAGAGTTGGAATTTTTCGTCCACCCATGAGTAAGTGAGATAGTGTCCGTTCAAAGCGATACGCATGGTATCGTTGGCAGATAATCGGTAATCGGTAAGCCCGTTCTTTACTTTTGCAGCCAAGTCTGCAATTTCAAGCAGTACCGAATTGTAGGCTTCTTCGGCATCTTTCTTCATCTGCTTGATTTGCGCAAGAGTACATTCAAGTTCCGTCTTACGTTTAGGAGCTTCATTTTCCTGCTTTACGCAATATTCCTCACGGATGGCTGTAACCTCGAAACTGTCATACTTACGCTCTGCGTTTTCGCCGTTAGGGAAGGTCGCATTGAATTTGTCTTTTACCTTCTTGAATACCTCTTTGGCTGACTTACACTCTGGGCAAAGTACTAATACTTCACCGAACATTTCTTTGTCTTTGTCTGAAAGATTGAATTCTATTTCTTTCGGACAGTAATTTTTCAAATCTGATAACATAGTTGTATTTTTTTTATTATTGATATTCTTTGTACTGCTCCATCTGCTGTTGGGCAAAAAACAAAGCTTCACCCTCGTTTGCGTCTGGTAGATATAATCCGCATTGGGCACTACTGTAATTCCTAAACCTTTCGATTGCAGTTGTCATTTCTGCTTTATCAAGTTCTGTACTGCTTCTGATGTAGATAACTTCTTGTCCCCTTTTGTTTACTCGTCTTTTCTCGAATATGTCTCTGTTGCATATCTTCTTGAAAATGTCAAACTTGACCTCTTCGAGTGTGTAGCCGAATTCTGACGCAAAGTAACCTAACAGTAGATGGAGATAACTGTTCTGAGCCAAAGACCGCTGAGTAGTCTTTTTTTTCAGTTCTACATAAGACTGGTTAATATACAACTCTCGGCATTTTTCTTTGAACTTTTCTCTATCGTAGGGGTTCTTCAAATTATAGAGTGCCATAAACTATATCATTAAAATGGCAAATCGTCAATATTACCTTGAATCGGGATTCCGTTCTCATCTACAGTAGGAGGAAATTTAGTTGCGGATGCTGATGCGCTTTTTGCTGACTCTATAGTCACTTGTTGTACGCTCATTTGTCCTCCACTTTGTGTAGTGGTAGAGTGGTTGCAGTAACCCTCTTGTATAGTCT
>ERZ894223.1458-NODE-1458-length-15655-cov-13.629744_pt1 | contig 15655 bp, 20 predicted proteins | sample MGYA00380293_ERZ894223 | MGnify/ENA primary metagenome ERZ894223 (study PRJEB32331, sample SAMN06328445) | human gut metagenome | biome: human gut microbiome; feature: stool | host: Homo sapiens | collected 2014-11-05 ...
GGTACCGGAAACCACTGCTCTATCCACTGAGCTACAGGCGCGTATCTTGAAAATCAATCTTTTTAAACCCTTGTAAATACTGAAAAGCATTGATTTTACTGGCTTTAAAGCCACTTTATAAGAGATATTCAGTTGTCAAACTTGATACCTAGTCGTGTTAAGTTATACCCTTTTCACCCTATTAAATTTAATTCATAAGGGGGAAATAAGGTGGAATATTTCATTTTCCACATTGATAAGGGGGGAAATAATTATTGCTTCATCCTTATCCGTATGCTATAATTTACTTAACACATAATTCATATTATCATAATTTTGGAAAAAAGTAAAGTTTTTTATTTTGTAAGTAAAATTAGTGTAATTTTGTACAACGGAGGGATGTATATGGCAAGAAGGGAAAAAGGTTCAGGATCATGGGATACTGTAACAAAGAATGACATTACATACTATAGGTACCGTAAGAAATATAATGGTATGACAAGCCGGAAAGAATTTGTAGGAAGGACAAAAGCTGACGTAAAACGCAAGATACAAGAATTTGAAGCTAAGAGTATGAGGGTTAACCAAAAAGATTATCGTAAGATGACTCTTGGGGAATGTATAGATAATATCCTGCAGACGTTGGAGCCGACTTTCAAGACAAATAACTATGCTACTCTTCAGTCTACAAATCGCTGCTATATTAAAACTAATCCGATTGCTGATGTACAGATGGCTGCTATAGACAAGATTGTCATTCAAACATACTATACAAATATGTCGAAGAAATATTCTGAGAGCACTGTTAAAAAGACACGCACTCTTTTCAATATTGTTTTCGACTATCTTGTATCCTGTAACATTATCACAGAGAATCCTGCAAAAGGGATTAAGATGCCGCATAAGTCAAAATATGCAGTACAGAAGAAAGAACACTCTTTCTTATCTTTAGAAGAAGCTGAGAAGTTTTATAAGACGGCTCTTATGAAAGCAGATTCTGCTTTGCCAGGCGTAAGGACAGGTGATTACATCTATGGACGTAATGCCAGGTTCTGTCTGTTAGTTCTTTATACTGGCATGCGTATAGGAGAAGCTTATGCTCTCACATGGAAAGATATAGATTTTAAGAATAATACCATTAACATAGATAAGACAATGGAGCGTATTAAAGTAGATGGCAAATATCAGTGGCTCATAGATACACCAAAGCGTCCTAAGTCAATCAGAGTCATTCCTCTGGCAAATCGTGCAAAAGAACAGCTGCTCTGGCTTAAAACTGTCTCTCCCGGCTTAAAAGCATCCGGAGATGATCATATATTCGTAACTGAGAACAATATTCCGCCATCACAATCAACTCTTACCAGGACGCTTAAAGCAATCCTCAAGAGAGCTGGCATCGAATCTAATGGCTTCGGCCTGCATGATCTTAGGCATTCGTTCGGATCTATGCTCTTGCAGAAAGGATGGGAACAGAACCAACCTGTAGATATCAAGGTAATATCAGAGATACTTGGACATGAAGATGTTTCCACAACTTATAACATATATATGCATATCATGAATAAACATAAATCAGAAGTCATAAATTTACTTGATTAAAAATAAGGGAGTTATATCATTTCGATATAGCTCCCATTTTTTTACTATAAAAATATTGTTTTACGTATATTATCAGATATCCATTTAAGATACTTTTCTTTAGGAATCCTGTATGTATTTCCTATTTTTATTTTAGGAAAAGAACTTAATTGAATAAGCTGATATGTTTTGTTGCGTCCTATTTTAAGATGTTTTTGTATATCTGTTGCAATATATTTATAATTAGGCAAAAGTAGATCAAGAAATTTCTTTTCTTTTGATGTGATTACAGGTGTCTCTACATATTCTGATTCAGCCCATTTACGTAATTGATCGGAGCATTCCTGTGAACGTCCAATATGTTTACCACAATTATCAAACATGCATGATTCACATGATATATTACTACAATAAGCGATTTTATTTTCTTTTGTTACTGCTATATTCCTACCACTACAAGCAATATCCAAAATCTCTTTAGCAAATTTCTCTCTATTCTTCATAAGCGCTTACACCTCTATTCATTCTTTGTTGTACTTCCAAATCCGCTATTTCGTACTCCTGCAGCTTCATCATCAATAGTAATACCATATTCAACAAAAATACCCTGAGCGAATCCTTCTCCGCGAAGTACATTAAGATTTTTCCATATCTTCTGGCAGTATCAATCATATTTTTTGTACCTCTCGATTCACCATCCCAAAATGCGATCAACGTACCAGAGCCTGATTCTGATGCAAATTTTGCCATTTCATTATTACGTCTAGGACCGGCAGACTTTCCATAAACTCCCCATAACGCTTGAAATCTTATAACGGAGTAACCATTATCAAACGCATAACATTCACCAAGCCTATCTGCACCTTTTGCGCCACCACTGATAACTCTAATTTGCTGAGTGTTATTAACTTGATTCTCTTCGATATAATCTGACACAGTTTTCTTAAGCAAACGATAATCATCAAAATCTCGTGAACCGGCTATAATAATATTCATCGCCTCGCTCATTCATCCAGCAGGAACTGGAACTTGCAAATATTGAAGCTAAGACTGCAAAGGTACAGGCAGATAAAGATAAAGAAGTTGCTCTTATTGCAGCAGAACAGGATAAAGAAAAGGCCGCTATTGAGGCTGAACAGGCGAAGATCACTGCTGAAGGTAAAGCGGAAGCAACAAGAATTAAAGCGGATGCTGAAGCAGAAGCAAATAAGAAAATTGCTGAGTCTCTTACTCCAGAGCTTATTGAGAAACAGAAAATTGATAAATGGAATGGTGATGTGCCGAAGGTGCAAGGTGGAAATGCAGCAACAATTGTTGACGCAGGAGACTTAACATCAGGAACGGCAACTGTAAAAGGAGAATAATATGACGGGAATTTTACTTATTATTGTGTCATTATTGGCATTAGCTTTAAGTTGGATCGTAACATGTGTAATTATAAAATTGATCACATTATGTTTCGGGGTCGCTTTCAGCTGGTTGATTGCTACAGGAATTTGGCTTGTATTCTTATTACTTAGATCAGTATTTGGGAAATAAACTATGATTAGATGGAAAATAGAAAAATTTATTGTTGGCGATTATGTAAAATTAACCAACCTCCCTCAAGGTTACGAACGCCTTGAGGGAACTGTGGGAATCATCACGGACATTAATCGCGAATTATATACAGTATATAATTCTGATTCTATGATTTTTGAAGTAGAAAAACAATATTTGACGCATTTATATAAATCAGAAGAGGAGAATGAACAAATGGCAAAATTAACAGGGTATTATGCAGTAGCAGTAATTGAAGAAGTAACTTGTTGTTGTAAAAAAGACTATTATTATGCAGTTTTTGATGACGGTAATACATATAAGGCCGGGGACCAGGTTTTAGTAAGTGGTTGTAATAAGGATGTTCTGACTATTAAAGAAATTTTAACAGTACCGGAAGCAGAAGTAAAATATAATAAAAATATTACTGCTGAAATTATCTGTAGAGTTGATACATCTGCATATGATCAGCGTGTTGAAAATAGAAAGAAAGCTGAGAAGCTTAAAAAGGATATGGATGCAGTGATTAAACAGATGGATGTAACAAAGAAATATGAAATGTATGCGGCTGAGAATCCGGAACTGGCGGCCTTGCTTGATCAGTATAAGGAGTTAACGAAATAATGATTAAAACGATATTAAAAAATATTGTGTGTTTCATTATCAGTGGGATATGTATGAGCATTGTTCTGAATAATGTTGTTCCGGGTGGTTATTGGCCTTCTGCAATATCATTATTTATTTTAAGTGTTAACTACTTCATTTGGGGATCACGGACATGATTTGGGTAACCGGAGATACGCATGGGGATTGGATCCATAGAGTTAATATGTATTCTTTCCCCGAACAGCGTGAGATGTCGAAGGACGATTATGTGATAATTCTTGGAGATTTTGGAATATGGAGAGATTCACCGCAGCAAAGGTGGTATCTGAATTGGCTTGAAGAGAAGCATTTCACAACACTCTTTATTGACGGAAATCATGAGAATTATGACATATTAGATTCTTATCCGGTGGAAGAATGGCATGGTGGTAAAGTGCATTTTATTAAGCCATCTATAATTCATCTTATGAGAGGACAGGTATTTGATATAGACGGATTAAAATTCTTTACCTTTGGAGGGGCTGCCAGTCATGATATTTCAGATGGAGTATTAGAGATTGACGATCCAAGAGTAAAGGAATGGAGAGATGATCCAGATAAAATGTACCGAATCAATCATATTTCATGGTGGGAACGAGAAATGCCAAATCAAGAAGAGATGGATGAGGGTATAAAGAATCTGGCAGAACATAATAATAAGGTAGATTTTATCTTAACACATTGTACAGCTTCTTCTACAGCAGCATTATTATCACATGGATTATATAAGCCGGATAAGTTAACAAATTATCTGGAAGAAATAAGGCGCAATGTTGATTATAAGCGTTGGTTGTGTGGGCATTACCACGACAATAAAGCAATAACAATAAAAGATATAGTTATATATGAACAGATTGTGAGGATCGCATAATGGTAGATATATCAGAACTTACAGAAAGTGTTAAGGGTTACATTGAAGGATTGCAAGCTGTATTACAAAGAAAATATCAAATTTCAGAAGAGAAGGCTTTAAATATGATTACTTCTTCTTATATTATGGATTCTCTTATAGATTACCCAGAAGAGACGTTACATGATGATATTGAAGCACATGCAGATAATATATATGAAGACCAAGTATCAAAAACAGAACGGTTATTGTTAGAGGCCGGATACGAGGGAACGATATTTTTTACAAATCCATCTTATGAAGATGCGTTTCTTGGTATTTCTTCTGATGATAGAGCAATATATGATTACGAAAAAATGGTTGAATCTTTAGTTAACCATGAGGATATGACAGAAGATGAGGCTAGAGAATTTATAGATTACAATGCGACGTTCTATATTGAAGGTGGACCAATTATTTTGTATAGACTGGAGGAATAGTAATGCCGGAACGTAACAGAGGGTATTTGAGAAAGCAAAGACTACGAAATATTGAACGTAGAAAAAAATTAATAAGTCAACGAGAACTTATGTATCATGGATAGGTTTCCAATACAGGCATCTCAGTTTGAATCCGATATTCGAATTGCAGAACAGCTTGAGAAAGTTTATTTTGAGTTTGGTGGTGGTGGTAATTCTTATGAATCTTACACTGCTGCATGGTATTTTGGTGCCAGACATACAAAGCTTGATTGTTGGAATAGAGGTAAAAAAGGAATAATTATCACAATTGGTGATGAGAGACTTAATCCTTATCTTCCAAGGACAGCATATTATTGTGGCTTATCAAATGCTACAGGAGATTCACTTCAGGCTGATGTAGAAACAAAAGACTTGTATACAGAAACTGCTGAGAAATTTGATATCTATCATATTAATGTAAATCATCGTGGTGGGTATGACCAAGAGCAAATTAAAAAATCATTTTTAGAATATCTTGATGATAAGCATTTTTGTACAATTAATAAACTTGATGATATTACAGATACAATTGTAGAAATTATTACTTCTGCAAATGAAAGCAACAACATCCCAGAAGTAACACCATTAGTTCAGGCAGAGACAGATGAATCAGGAGCTATTGTTTGGTAAGGAGAATAACTTATGAAAGATATAAAAATTGTCATCGGGGCAAACTTTGGTGACGAGGGTAAGGGCAAATTAACAGATTATTATACTAAAAATGCAGATAACTGTATCGTTGTGTGCTCAAATGGCGGCGCTCAAAGAGGACACACAGTATTAAAATCAGACGGAACCCGGCATGTCTTTCATCATTTCGGCTCTGGAACATTAAACGGAGCAGATACTTATTTACCGGAGGATTTTATTTTAAATCCTCTGGTATTTAAGGAAGAATGGGAAGAGTTAAAGAAATTAGGATGGGAACCTCATGTGTATTTTCATGAAAAATGTATGATTACAAATCCTTTTGATATGATGGCAAATCAAATTATTGAACGAAGTCGTGGTAACAATAAACACGGAAGCTGTGGAATGGGGATTTATAATACAATTCAACGCTATAAAAAACATATTAATTCATATTCATTGTCATGGTCATATTATATGGATATGTTTAGACATATGGGAATTACATTATCTGAACAGGAAGAAGAATTATTTCATCCCGTAAAAAATCCTGGGCTTCGAGATCATTACTATAAAGATCTTGATTTTATGATGTCACATGTACATTTTGTAAGTAATGATCAATTACTTAATGGATACGATACCATAGTATTTGAAAATGGGCAGGGGCTTCTTTTAGATCAAAATAATACTGAATATTATCCGCATCTTACTCCATCTAATACTGGCATTAAGAATCCAGCCAGAATTATAAAGTCTGTAAATTGGACTGATGAGATTAATATAGAAGCTTGTTATGTGACACGTACATATATGACACGGCATGGAGCCGGTGCATTTCCAACTGAATGTAATAAGGAAGAAATTAATCCTGACATAAAAGATTTAACTAATGTTCCAAATCCGCATCAGGATACTTTAAGATATGGGAAGTTAAATGTGGAAGAATTACATGAAAGATGTCAAGCAGACATAAAAACCTCTGGAATCCCATGTCGGAAGATATTGGCTATGACTCATATGAATGAATATTGCGAGTCTAATATATCTCTTTATGAAATACATAAAATATTCAAAGATAACTGGAAATTAAAATTGTTTGAACGTGAGGAGAACTAAATGATTAAATTAAACGACGTAGAAATCAAACTTGATAAATATCCGGATGGAACATTCTTATTTAAGGATATTCCTCCTATTGGACCCAAAAACCTTATTGAATGGTTTTTTGAGTCAATGGAAGAAATGTCAGCAATTATTTATCTTACTCAATATTGTAAAGATCAGGGTACTAAAATTTATTTAGATATGCCATATGTTCCTGATGCACGTATGGATACAGATTGAATTTGACACTATGCCATGCAGTTTGGAATTTCATAAGAACAAAATGAACTACCGTGAAATGTTCGAATATCTTGATAAAGAAGGATATAAAGGTCATGATTGTGAAACTGCAGGTTTACATATTCATGCGAATCGTAGCTATTTAGGGAAATCAAGAATATCACAAGAGTTAGTTATATCTAAGATCCTGTATATTCTTGAGAAATTCAATGATGAAATTTGCGTGATTGCAAGGCGAGACAATGAATACAGTGAGTTTGTCGGTAGTAAAAAAGAAGAAAATTCACTCGTTGAGTTATATGGAAAGTATAAAGATCACGGTAAACGTGCTGCATTGAATTTACAGCATAAGGATACTATTGAATTTCGTATGTTTAAAAGTACTTTAAAATATGAAACATTCATTCTTACTTTAGAATTTGTCAAGGATATTATAGATTATGCTAAATCTGCGAGTATTGAAGAAATTGAACTGATAAAGTGGGCAGATCTCATGAAGTTATTCTCTCCTGCTCTAAGGAATTATTATACGGAACGATACAATAACTGATGCTTTACAGCCAACAACAAAACAGTATGTAGATGCCAAAATTTCAAGTTCTATTGCTGCTTCTGATGCAATGGTGTTTAAAGGAACACTTGGAACTAATGGTACTGCTACTGCTCTTCCTACATCTTCTGTTGTAATAGGTGATACATATAAAGTAATTACTCAGGTTTCTGTAGTTGCTGATAATTCTTATACAGGAGCTGCTGTGACAGCTAAGGTCGGTGACTTAGTAGTCGCTATGTCAAAGGATCCAAAATGGATTGTTGTACCATCTGGTGATGAAATCGTTACTACTGTTAAGTATTCCACTACAACACAGAATCTTACAACAAGTGCTAAATCTGGAGAAATTACAGTAGGTGAAGCTGCTACAAAACAGGTAGATTCTTCTATCGCAGCCGCTTCTACTTCTACTAAGCTTCCAACTTCAAAAGCTGTTGCCGCTTTTGTTGAAGGAAAAGGTTACAAAACAACTGACCAGAAAGTAAAGAATACTCTTAATACTACTGCAAAGGCTTATGTAACTGGTACTACAAGTGCAACAACAAGAACCGTTACTGTAGGAAATACAAGTAAATCTGTAAATGGATCTGGAAACGTAAGTTGGTCGTTAGCTGAAATAGGTATTCATCTTTCAACAACGGAACCTGCAGCTAGTGACGGAAAAAATGGAGATATTTGGATTACTTATGAATAAAAGACTGAAAGGAAGGTGAGGCTTATGGCTTGTAGTAATGGATGTGGAACTTCTTGTTCTACTGACTGCACTCATTCATCATCTGGTGGATGTGGTGGTTCTTGTGGTGGTTCTTGCTCTACTAACTGTACTGGTGGATGTTCTGGATATTGTGATGGAACTTGTAAGGGAGGTTCAGGAAGTACTTGTTCTGACTGTACTGCCAAATGTGCTAATGACTGTACCGGAGCTTGTACAAATGCTTGTGTAACCGGATGCACTGGCTGTGGGAACAACTGTGATGGAGACTGTACAAGCGCCTGTGCTCAAAGGTGCTCTAATGATTGCAATGCTGCATGTACTGCTACTTGTGCTTATGATTGCGAACATACTTGCACTGCTTCTTGTGCCAACGACTGCACCAGTTGTGGTGGATCTTGCTCAAGTAATTGCTCAGGAAATTGTGATTCCGGTTGTTATACTGGTTGTTATGGTTGTGATTCTACCTGTTCTGGTGGTTGTTCTGGCACTTGTAATACTACTTGCACTACCACTTGCGCCAATGACTGCACTGGCGGGTGCAAAGGAACCTGTACAGGTGGATGTGGTGGTTCTTGTGATAATTCATGCGGCTTTTCTTGTGAAGCTTCATGTGATAACAATTGTACTGCTGTTTGTTCTGTATCTTCTGTGTACGGTGGAAACTCAGAAAAGAGTGTATTGAATTTTGCTTATACAGGTAAAGCTCAATCTGTAACCCTTGAGCCTGGAAAATATGTTCTTGAATGCTGGGGAGCACAGGGAGGTTATCGTTCTAATTCTAGTTATGGTGGAAAAGGTGGCTATTCTACAGGGACTTTAACATTGACTCAAAAAACTACTATATACATATATGTCGGTGGATCTGGAAATTCTGTTACATCAGCATCAAATTCAATCTATCCCGGAGGTTTCAATGGTGGTGGATATAGATACAATTATAAAGGTGGTGGTGGCGCTACTGATATTCGTATTGGAAGTGCTTCTTTATACGCCCGTGTTATCGTTGCAGGCGGCGGTGGTTCTGATGGTAGTCCTAATTATAGTGGTGGGTATGCAGGTGGTGTATCTGGTACTAGGGGAAATTTTGGATGTGGTTCATATGGATATGGTGGATCTCAAACTGCTTCATATTCATCTTTAAGTGCTATTAATTCACAAGGCACCACAAACTCTTCTTCTAATTGTGCTGCTGGTTTTGGTTTCGGTGGTTTTGGATGTTATTACGCTTCAGGTTACGGTGGAGCCGGTGGCGGAGGATGGTACGGTGGACAAGGTACTTATCCTGATGGTTCTGGAGATGATGATGGCGGTGGCGGAGGTGGATCTGGTTACGTTTATACTTCCTCTTCTGCTTCTAACTATCCTCAAGGCTGTCTCCTAAATTCATCTTACTATCTTTCTGATGCTTCTAATTTATCTGGCAATGAATCTTTCAAATCTCCTTCTGGTGCTACAGAAACTGGTCATTCTGATAATGGCTATTGTAGGATTACCTGTTATGTCAAAAAGAAAACTCTACATTGTAAAATGAACAATGAAATTAAAAAAGCAGCTCCAGTATTTATGAAAATGAACAATAAAATTTATGATGCTGGCGCTAATGCTGTAATGGATTTTGCTTATACAGGAACAGCTCAAGCTATATCACTTCCAAGAGGAAAATATATTATAGAATGCTGGGGCGCTCAAGGCGGTTCATATAGTAGTTATTATGGTGGTGCTGGAGGATATTCTGTCGGAACCATAACTCTAACTAAAAATTCTACGGATTTATATATTTATGTTGGTGGACAACCAGAAGCTACAACTTCAACAGGTGAAACACCTGGTGGATTTAACGGAGGAGGAAAAGGTTGTTCAAGAACTTATAATTATAGTAGTTATGGACAAGGTGGCGGCGGTGCAACCGATGTTCGTATAGGAAAAAATGATCTTTATGCTAGAGTTATTGTCGCTGGTGGCGGCGGAGGTTCATCATCAGAAAATTCGCTTACAACAAAATATGGCGGTGGAACTACTGGTGGTTCTTCTGCTTCTGGATATGGAGCTACACAAACTGCTGCAGGTACAAATGGTTCGTTTGGTCAAGGTGGTTCTGCAACAACTTCTGGAACTAATTATAATTATGGTTCCGGCGGTGGTGGAGGTGGATGGTATGGTGGTGGTGCATGTTCTGATTATAGTGACAGCACTAACTACCAAGGCTATAATGGCGGAGGTTCAGGATATGTTTACACTTCAGCTACTGCTGCTAATTATCCAAGTGGTAATTATGTAAATTCTTCTTACTACCTTACCAATGCGCAAACTATAGCAGGAAATCAATCATTTAAATCACCTGATGGAACAAATGAAACAGGCCATACCGGAAATGGTTTCTGTCGAATCACCCGTAAATCAGGAAAAATATTTGTAAAACAAAACGGTTCATGGATCAAAGTATAACACTTTGGTCCATATTTAAATTACGAGGAGGAATTGTTATGAAACTTATTTTTAAAGACGGACAAGAATTAGTTATTACTCGTGCTAACGATACATATTCATATGAAGGATATAAAGATGGGTTAGGAAATGATATGAACAAAAATATTGTAGCTACTATTTCTATCTTCAATTCTGATAAATCTTTAAACACTATTAAGGATATGATTACTGATGAAAATAGAACAGGTTTTAAAATTATTTATGGGAATACCCAGAAAGATTATACTGGAATGAAAATTGAAAGTATTTCAGAAGAAATCTCCAATGAAAGAAGTGTTATTAATATCTCATTAGCTACAGATAAAACCATAGCTCCTACTGAGACCCCTGAAACAACAACAGAAAAAACTAAAGAAGAAACTAAAGAAAAAACGGAAACAGCTTCTGATAAATAATTAAGAATGAAAGGAATATAAGGATATGAGAAAAATAATCGTAAAGGTTGATAAAGAAAAAGCTACAGAGCTTGAAAGAGTTAATTTTGAATTAAACTTCGTAAAAGACATTGTACAGAGAGTTATTGAATCACATCCAAGCGATTTAGAACTCATCAATGGAGATACTCTTATGTCTTACAATAAACGTGGTGCAGAATTACAGAGAAAGTATGCTGCTCTTGCAAATGAGATGGAAAAGGAATACATCCCAGAATACCTCGAAGGTCATCAGTATAGTTGGATTATTCCAAATAATTCTGATGAAATGACTATTACTATTAAATGTAATTGTGAGATTCCAGAATTAGAGGGAATAGCATGAAAAGAACAGAACAATATTCGGACCAGATAGCTAGACTTTATCCATCTAAGAAGGTAAAAACCGATGACGGACAAAGAATATTAACACAGAGTATCACTTTTCAAGTAACTGATGATTGCAACCTTGCATGTCTATATTGTTACCAAGGACACAAAGGAAAAAATCGAATGTCGTTTGAAACAGCTAAGAAATTCTTTGATTTAGTTGTATCAGGTGAAAAAGGTTTTAAATCTTATATCAATCCAGAGAAATCTCCTGGATTGGTTGTAGATTTCATTGGAGGAGAACCTTTTCTTGAGATAGAGCTTATAGATCAAATCTGTACTTATATTATGGATAAACTCATAGAGTTGGATCATCCTTGGGCCATGAAAACTATGTTCTCTATTTGTTCAAATGGTGTTTTATACAGGGACGAAAAAGTACAAGCATTTCTTCGTAAATGGGCCAATAGATTATCTTTCTCAGTTACTATTGATGGGAATAAAGAATTACATGATTCCTGCCGAGTTTTTCCAGATGGTGGTCCAAGTTATGACATAGCTGTCGATGCTGCGTCAGATTGGATGAAACGTGGGAATCATATGGGAAGCAAGATCACAATTGCTCCAGGTAATATCAGCTTCTTATATGATGCTATTAAGCATATGGTTGATCTTGGGTATGATGAAATTAATGCTAACTGTGTATATGAAAAGGGTTGGACACCTGTACATGCAACTGTTCTTTACGATCAAATGAAACGCATATCTGATTATTTCTTGGAACAGAATTTTGATTTTGAACGTGATTTCTTCTGTTCCCTTTATAATGAAGATTTCTTTCATCCTAAAGATCCTGATGATTTACAAAGCTGGTGCGGAGGCGTTGGTAATTCAATGATTGCTTGCGATCCTCAAGGTCGCATATTTCCATGTATCAGATACATGGAATCTTCTCTTAATGGAGAGCAAGAACCGTACTCTATTGGTGATGTAGATAATGGTATAGGATGCACAGAATGTTATAAATGTAGAATTAATTGTATGGCAAAAATAGATAGAAGGACACAGAGTACAGATGAATGTTTCTATTGTCCTATAGCTGCAGGATGTTCTAATTGTTCTGGTTATGATTATCAAGTGAATGGTACTCCTGACTCAAAAGCTACTTATATATGTGTTATGCATAAAGCTCGTGCTCTTGGAAACCTGTATTTCTGGAATAAATATTATAGAAAAAATAATATGAATAAACGAATGAAAAACTATGTGCCAGATGAATGGGCACTTGAGATTATTTCTGAATCAGAACTTAATATGTTGAAAGAACTTGAAAGAGAGGATTAAAAGCCTCTCTTTTTTATTGACTAAAAGGAGGCTTGATATTATGGCAGAAATCAAAGGTATTGATGTTTCCCGTTGGAACGGAACAATTGATTGGAAAACCGTTGCCAATTATGGAATGGGATTCGCTATCCTACGAATCACAGAAAAAGGAAATATTATTGATAGCACATTCGAACCTAATTATAAAGGCTGTATTGAGAATAAAATTCCTGTTGGAGTCTATAAATACAGCTATGCTACTACTATTGCTCAGATTAAAAATGAAGCAAATGTAGTTATTAAAACATTGAATAAAAGAAAACTGGATTATCCAGTGTTTCTTGATATAGAGGATAAATGTCAGGAGAATTTATCTGACAATTTAATGATGAAAATGATCGAAGCGTTTAGAGCTATTATTGTCAAAGCTGGATATAAATTTGGTATTTATTGCGGCTATTCTTGGTATCAGAACCAGTTACCAGAAGGTGCTAAAAAGTATGATTGTTGGGTTGCCCGATATCCTAATAATGATACCGGTGAATTACAGGAAAGATTAAGGATTTCTGCTTCTACTGGTGTTATTGGATGGCAATATTCTAGTAAGGCAACCATTCCTGGTATTCCAACAAAAACCGATCGAAGTGTATTCTATAAAGACTATTCTAAATCTTCTACTATTTCTACAGACTCTCCCAAACCAACAACTACACAAGGAAGTGATACTATGAACAAAGAAAAAGCAATTGATGCTCTTATTGCTACTGCTGAGGCAGAGGTTGGTTATCTTGAGAAAAAATCTAATTCTCAACTTGATAATAAAACTGCAAATGCAGGTTACAATAACTACACTAAATACTGGAGAGACGTATATCCTCAGTATCAGGCACAGGCTTGGTGTGCAGCGTTTGTGAGTTGGTGCATGATGAAAACATTCGGTCTTGATGTAGCTAAAAAACTCCTTAAACATTGGCCTTATGTATACTGTCCTACTCTTGGAAATCTCTTCACAAAGTATGCAAATCCACAGCGAGGAGACATTGTAATCTTCTATCGTAATGGTACATTCGCTCATACTGGATTAGTAACAAAAGTCGAAGGAGATAAATTTTATACTATTGAAGGTAACACTTCAGGAGGCTCTTCTATTGTTCCAAATGGTGGTGGAGTTTATGCTAAGAGTTATTATAATTCAAATCTCCCTGGGACAAAGTTTTGTCGTCCAGACTATTCTATTGTCACATCCATCTTAACTTCTAACACCTCTTCTACATCATCTCCTGCACCTGTACAGCCATCTTATACTGCATGGGTAGGTTCTTGTACAGCTAATGGAACAGATGTATTCTCAGGCGCTACAGGAGCTTCTAAGTTAAGTACATATCCTAAACTTAATGCAGGTAATCTTGTGGATATCATCGGTGAATCTGGTACAAGATATCAGGTTCGTATCGCTGCAAAATATATAGGGTATGTAGAAAAATCTAACATTAAAAATCCTAATACTCCTGCTGCAACAACTACAAAAAAATATCCATTTGTAGGAAAAGTAACTGCAAGTAAATTGAATGTTCGCAAAAAACCCGGTACTGAACATCCGTTACTTCCAGAGTATCCGATGTTAAATAAAGACAATCTTATTAATGTCCTCGGAGTTACAAAAGATACTAAAGGTGACAGATGGTACAAAGTATCAATCACTAAAAAAGAATATGTTGGCTATGTATCAGCCAAATATATCATTAAGGCATAAGGAGGTACGTCATGGGTATTGAACAGATACAGAAAATCCATGAGTTTGGTGAGATCAATGTGATCATATCTTTACTTCTTTGTGCAATGCTTGTTATAGCTTTAAAAGCTGGATGGGAGAAACTTCTTGATGTTCTTGGTCTCGAAACAAAAGCATCTCTACAGAAGAAAGCTTTAGAGAAGAAGTTGTCTGATATGGAACAGAAAATTGCTGATTTTGAGCAGTCTCAACATAATTATCATGACCAGTCCATTAATATCAGAGATGATCTGAGAACAAATCAAAATACTCTGAGCACACAGCTTACTGATCTTACAACTTTGATGCAGAACTTTATAACTAATCAAGATGAGTGTACTGTAGCATCATTTAGAAGTTCTCTCTGGAGAATGCATAGAGACTTTATGGCACAAGGGTACATCACACCGGATGGATTAAAGACATTCCTAGAGATGGGAAAGCTTTATGAAAAGGCTGGTGGAAATGATATTTATCATGAGAAATTACTTCCAGATATTGAATCTCTGGAAGTCAGATATACAAAAGACAATGTACTATAATTTATGGGTAGTCAAGCATTATACTTGGCTACCCATTTTTTTACTTTGATTCTTTATCAAGCATATTCCGAACGTCTTCTACAGAAAGTCCTTTTTCTCGAAGTAATTTGGCAAGATCTTTCATAGATTGTTCTTCTTTTACGGCTGCTTCTTTCTTCTCTGCTGCAACAAGATCTTTAGAAAGATTATTTTTCTGCACTCTCAAGCCTTTGATATCTTCTGTAAGCTTAGTAATTTGTTCTTCTATAGATGTAATTTGTGCCTTAATTTCTTCTGATGTAAGCTCTACTTTTCTTACTCTTGCCATTTTTTAACTACCTCTTTTCGATTTAATAAGGGTGAAATAAGGGTGAAGTTTTTAAGAAGTGCTTGTTTTATAAGGCTCTAAGTCGGTTTTTCATGGTACCGGAAACCACTGCTCTATCCACTGAGCTACAGGCGCGTATCTTGAAA
>ERZ894223.1496-NODE-1496-length-15328-cov-9.393439_pt1 | contig 15328 bp, 13 predicted proteins | sample MGYA00380293_ERZ894223 | MGnify/ENA primary metagenome ERZ894223 (study PRJEB32331, sample SAMN06328445) | human gut metagenome | biome: human gut microbiome; feature: stool | host: Homo sapiens | collected 2014-11-05 ...
CCCTATACACGGCGCGAACTATTGAATTGTTACATCCGTGCAACCTCAATTTGGGGACTGTCCCTAAATTGAGGTTTGTGGGTTGATCAGCGTTTATTGATGCGGCCGGCTGCGTTTCTGATTGTCCACTCTCCAATGCCTGTGAGTCTCTGAACGTGTTTGACCGTTAGCCCACATTCGCACAAGGCCTTGAGCACTTGGTTTCTTGTTTTCTTCGGCAGCTCTTTGACGCCCGTTGCCGTGCATCCGAAGGACTCGAATACTTGCTGGGCGAGCGTAGCCCTCTCGTCTTCGTCGGCATACTTTTTGAAGGCTGGTCGATATCCGGTGACGTTGTCGTTGATGGAGAACATCACAAACGCCTGGGTCCCACCAAGTAGCTCGAGAAGCGTGTCGATATCTGCGAATCTCGATACGCCGGATACATACTCTGAATAGCTGCACCACGGGTAGCGATCAGGCGTGATCCCCATGCCTTTGAGAGGGTTGTTGTGGACGTATTTCACCGCTGCAAGCAGCTGCTCGTCATCAATAATGGGAACGCTTCCGTAGCGCCCTTCGAACACGTGGCCTGAGTGTCCGAATGTGTGGTTGAAGTAGATTGCATACGTCGAGGTTACGCGTTGGATGGCTGTGCTTATGCGGTCGAGCGGGTCGTCGATGATGAGGTGCACATGATTGTCCATAAGGCACCATGCGATGAGCGTGACGCTGTCGCGTGAAAAAGAGGACCGGGCGGCCTCCATGAATGCCGCCCGGTCCTTATCGGTTTCAAACAGGTTTTGCTTGCCGTTTCCTCTCAGGATCACGTGGTAAAAGCCGGTTTCCGATCGTTTTCGTGAGGTTCTCGGCATGTGGCATCTCCTGTTTCGTTTTTGGCTTGTTTACACATGCCTCAAATTAGGGAAGTCCTTAATTTGAGGTGGATTTAGATGTCAGAACCTCAATTTAGGGACTGTCCCTAATTTGAGGTGAACGTGTCGCGATCGGGGGCGAAGGACTGCATGGCCTCGATGGTGCGCGCGAACAGTTCATCGAGCTCCCAGCCGAGCATCTCGGCGCCGGAGCGGATGACATCACGCGAAACGCCGGCGGCGAAACGTTTGTCCTTGAACTTCTTCTTGAGGGACTTCACGTTGAAGTCCATGACGCTCTTGGAGGGACGCATCACCACGGCTGCGCCGATGAGACCCGTGAGCTCCTCGGTGGCGAACAGAATCTTCTCCATCATCAGCTCCGGCTTGGGCAGCTCGGTGTTGTAGTCGCTCGTGTGCGTCTGGATGGCGCGGATGAGCTCGGCGGACCCACCAGCGGCTTCGATGTCTTTCGCCGCGTAGATGGTGTGGTTCATCGGGTCGTCGTCGTGCTCTTCCCAGTCGAGGTCGTGCAGCAGGCCGACGATGCCCCAGAACTCCTCGTTCTCGGGATCGTACTCGCGTGCGAAGTAGCGCATCGTCTGCTCGACCGTCTCTGCGTGCTCGATGTGGAACGGATCCTTGTTGTGTTCGCTGAGCAGGGCGAATGCTGCCTCGCGGGTCATGCCGGCGTTGAGCTGTGCCATGGTTCCTCCTAGATAACGGCTGCGATTGCAAAAAAGGTGCCCGAGACCCCCGCCTTATGGCGCGCGTGCGCACCGTACCTACGGTCGGGGGTCGGACACCTTGATTCCCCCATCCGGTGAAGGGGGAGGCTTGCTACACCACACTATAGCACGATGGAGTGCGGGCCTTACCGTTGTGCTGCACCTCGATTCCGCGCCTCAATTTGGGGACTGTCCCTAAATTGAGGCGGGGCGTCGATCAGTTGAGTGTCGGGATTTCGCCCGCTTGGATGATGGCTGCCTTGAATCGCTCTTCTACAGCGTCTTCGTCGGCTCCGAGGGCGACGGAGAGCTCTTCGAGCGTGCGGCGGCGCGCCTCCTTGAGCATGCGGGAATAGTAGCTGCTCGGTTTCTTTCCATGGGCTTCCGCTTCTGCGATGCGGTGACGCATGGTCTTTGCAACACGCACCGTCTCGGGGGCTCCGAGTTTGAGCTGTTGCTTGAAATGCGTTTCCTCGAGTGCGCTGTTGCGTTCGGTAAATGAATCGACAGACAGGTCGGCGTAGGAGTCGATGAGGTCTTCGGCGTCCTCGCGCGAGATGATTGCATGGAGGCGGCTCTGCTGGGCAAGGGGATACATGAGGTGGGTTTCCGCATGGCCGGATTTGGCGCGGAGCAAAATCATGGGGTGCGCGACGTCCTCGGTGAATCCGGTGACCGTGCAGACTCCTTGGCCGGGATGAATAACGTGCTGTCCGATTTCAAACATGCTTCCTCCAAATGAATACGCGATACGCTCGGTATTAACAATAATAGCACGTCTATATGGGAAAACCTACAGATGTCACATTGCAGAACGTGAATAACGATGTATACGGTATTGGAAAAATGCCTGAATGAGCTATTCTCGCAATTTAAATTCCGTATCTTTCTATGCGTTTTCCTGTAGATTTGAATTCGGAAAAAGCGGGCTATCGCATGTTTTCAGGGATTTCACGCCCCTAAGCTGCTGCACTGTGCTAGAGTACAGTGCGTCTGTACGTGAGCCCTGCGAGAAGGACATTTCAGGGCCATAGGATGAGGAGGACCTCTATGCCGGAGAAGATTGAAGAGTTGGTGCGCACTGCCCTCGCCGCCGCTCAGGAGGCTGGCGACCTGCCCGCGTTCGAGCTCGAGGATTGTGGCATGGAGCGACCGGCTGACACTTCTCACGGTGAGTGGACCTCCACTTGCGCGATGAAGTCCGCCAAGCTGGCCCACTGCGCACCCAAGAAGATCGCCGACGCCATCGTGGCCCACATGCCCGAGAGCGCCGAGATCGCCAAGGTCGAGGTCGCCGGCCCCGGCTTCATCAACTTCTACCTGAACGCCGCCGCCAACAACGCCATTCTGGACGTCGCTCGCAAGGAGGGCATGGACTTTGCCAAGTCCAACGTCGGCCAGGGCCTGAAGACCCAGGTCGAGTTCGTTTCCGCCAACCCCGTCGGTCCGATGCACGTCGGCCACGGCCGTTGGGCTGCGCTCGGCGACTCCCTCTGCCGCGTCATGAGCCACGCCGGCTATGACATCCAGCGCGAGTTCTACATCAACGACCACGGTTCTCAGATGGACGTGTTCGGCAACTCCATCTCTTACCGCTACATGCAGCTCATCGAGATCATGGAGAAGGAGGGCCTCGATATCGACGGCGCTCGTGACTTCCTGGCTCAGGACCGCGACAACTTCGTTCAGGATGAGGCCGACGAGCACCTGGATTCCCATCCCTACATGGACGCCTTCACCGAGGGTCTGGGTGGCAACGCTTACGGCGGCACCTACATCATCGACGAGGCCGCTGCCTTCTATAAGAAGGACGGCGACAAGTGGGCCCACGTCACGGACGAGGAGCGCATGCTCTACTTCCGTGAGGAGGGCTACGCCAAGATGGTCGAGAACATGCGTCAGCTGTGCCACGACGTCCGCTGCGACTTTGACAAGTGGTTCTCCGAGCGCACCGTCTACATCAAGGACACCGAGGGCGAGCACGCCGGCACCTCCGCCGTCGACCGCGCCTTTGCCAAGCTCGACGAGATGGGCTATCTCTACAACAAGGACGGCGCCCTGTGGTTCCGTTCCACCGATCTGGGCGACGACAAGGACCGCGTTCTGGTGAAGGCCAATGGTGAGTACACCTACTTCGCCTCTGACGTTGCCTATCACTGGGATAAGTTCCAGCGCGTCGACCATGTCATCGACATCTGGGGCTGTGACCACCACGGTTACATCAACCGCGTGCGCTGCGTTTGCGACGCCCTGGGTTACCCCGGCCAGTTCGAGGTCCTGCTCGGCCAGTTCGTGAACCTGCTCCGCAACGGCAAGCCGATTCGCATGTCTAAGCGCAAGGGCACCATGGTCACCTTCCAGGAGCTCGTTGACGAGGTCGGTGCCGACGCCACTCGTTACACCCTGATCTCCCGCTCTTCCAACCAGGCCATCGATTTCGATATCGAGGCCGTCAAGGAGAAGAGCCAGAACAACCCCGTGTACTACGTCCAGTACGCGCACGCCCGCATCTGCTCCATCCTGCGCAAGGCCGCCGGCGTCACGCCGGAGGAGGCCGCTGAGATGGGCATGGACGCCGTGGCCGCCAAGGCCATCGGCGAGAACGTCGACTACGCGCTGCTGACCGATCCCACCGAGCTCGCGCTCTCCCGCAAGATCTCCGAGCTCGAGGACCTCATCGCCTCCTGCGCCCGCGACCGTGCGCCTTTCCGCCTGACCCACTTCGCCGAGGAACTGGCCGCCGGCTTCCACAGCTTCTACCAGGCCTGCCAGGTGCTGCCGAGCGAGGGCCGTCCGGTCGACGCCGAGCTGTCCCGCGCACGTCTGGCCGCCTGCGATGCCGTCCGCTCCGTGCTCGAGCTGGTGCTGAGCCTTATTGGTGTTTCCGCGCCCACCACGATGTAAATCGGCGTCTGCGCTGGTTCCCAATCGAATGAAAATGCCCGGATGCCTTTGCGTCCGGGCATTTTTCTATGCCGAACGGTTGCAATGTGGTATATTCAACCCAGCGCGACCTGCGCTTTCATTTTCCTTACCTACATTTTTCAAACAAGTGATATATCGGCGCGTATCGACGCCGTGCTTGTACTAACGCGAGAAGAAAGTAGAACCGCGTGTCTGAAGAAGCGAATATCGAGAAGGCTCCGAATAGGGACGATCATGCGCCGGAAGTTGCGTCTACCCCCGTGGTCGACGCTCCCGGCACTCGGGAGACCAGCGCGCCCGTCAAGGCCCGTGCCGCCCAGTCCGAAGTTGCCTCTGAGCCTGTGGTTGTTTCGGCTGCTCAGGAGCCTGAGGCAAAGCCCAAGCGCCGTGCCCGTAAGACGGCGGATTCGGCTGCGGCACCTGCAGCGCCCCGTCGTCGAGCGCGTGCCGTCGCGGAGTCTGAGGATGTAGAGGCGCCGGCTAAGCGCCGTACCCGCAAACCCAAGGCTGCTGCCGGGGATGCCGAGGTTCCCGCGGCAACCGCGGAGGTCATGCAGGCCCGCGCTCTCGCACAGATCAGCCAGGCCTCTGTCGTCCGCAGGCAGCGCCGCGCCGCCGAGCGCGCGGCAGAGGTGCTTTCCGCCGCTGAGCCGGCTGTGGAGGCGCAGGAAGTCAAGGTGGAGGCGCCGTTGGTCGATCCCGCGCTGCGTCCGCACCGTCGCGGCCGCAAGCCGAAGGCGTACGTTGAGGCCGAGAAGGCCGCCGCTGCTGCCCTGGCAGCTCAGCAGGCTGCCTTGATGGCGGCTCGCGACGAGTCGAAGGCGAATGGGCCTGCGGCGAAGGATTCTCAGAAGTCCGATCGCGAGCCGGGCATTCAGGCTGAGAGGGTCGAGGAGACTTCCGTCGGATCCGCGCAGCCCGCCCCCGCCTCATCTACCGAGGAGGCCTCTGAGAAAGAGGCCAAGGTCAAGAGGGACGCCCGTCCCGGACGCGCCTCCCGTGCGAGGAAGGCGGTGCGTGAAGACGCTCCCAAGTCGGGTGTTGAGGAGGATGGTTCCAAGCCCAAAAGCGAGGAGGCGTCCGATAAGGCCGACCAACCTGCGGATAAGGCCGAGGCGAAGGCCGAGGAGAAGCCCTCCGGCAAGCAATCCCGTCGCAACCATAAGGATCGCCGCGACGCCGAGCGTGCCGAGGGCCCGTCTTCCAAGGCCGATGCCCGTCGCGAGCGTCGTGAGCGCCAGAAGGAGAACCGCAAGCAGCGCAACAACCGCTTTGCCCCGACCGAGCCCTCGCTCACGCGCGAGGAGCTCACGGCCATGAAGGTCGCCGAGCTTCGCGAGAAGGCCCGCTCCCTCGAACTCGACCCGACGGGTGTCAAAAAGGCCGACCTGGTCGAAATGATCTATGCCGCCGCCGCCCGCGCCGAGGGATTCCGCGACATCGAGGGTATTCTCGACATGGATAACCAGGGATTCGGCTACATTCGCACGCACGGCTACATGCCCAGCCGCGACGACGCGTTCGTCCCCGCGCAGATGATTCGCGCCGCAGGGCTTCGCGCCGGCGACTTGGTTGCCGGTACGCTGCGCCCGATGCGCGCCAACGATAAGCTTCCGGGACTCGCCAAGATCCGTTCGGTCAACGGCCTCGAGCCCGAGCAGATCAAGCACCGCCCCAAGTTCGCCGATCTCACGCCGATCTATCCCAACGAGCCGCTCAAGATGGAGCATGGCAAGGATTCCATCACGGGCCGCGCAATCGACATCGTGAGTCCCATCGGCAAGGGCCAGCGTGGCTTGATCGTCTCGCCTCCCAAGGCGGGCAAGACCACGATCTTGAAGAAGATCTGCCAGTCGATCTCGATCAACAACCCCGAGGTGCATCTCATCTGCCTGCTGGTCGATGAGCGCCCCGAGGAGGTCACCGATATGCAGCGCTCCATCAAGGGCGATGTGGTGGCTTCGACCTTCGATATGCCTGCCGACAACCATACGCGCGTCTCAGAGCTCGTGATCGAGCGTGCCAAGCGCATCGTCGAGCTTGGTGGCGACGTTGTGGTGGTGCTCGACTCCATCACCCGTCTCGCCCGCGCGTACAATCTCGCCGCGCCTGCATCGGGTCGCATTCTCTCCGGTGGCGTTGATTCTGCCGCTCTGTATCCGCCCAAGCGCTTCCTGGGCGCCGCGCGCAATATCGAGAACGGCGGTTCACTCACGATTCTGGCCTCTGCGCTCGTGGACACCGGTTCCAAGATGGACGAAGTGATCTTCGAGGAGTTCAAGGGCACTGGCAATATGGAACTCAAGCTCGACCGCGACCTCGCCGATCGCCGCATTTTCCCGGCTATCGATCCGGTCGCCTCGGGTACGCGCAACGAGGACTTGCTGGTCGACGAGCAGATGCGTCCGTTCATGTGGGGCATCCGCCGTATCCTCGCCGGTATGAACAATACGGAGCGCGCTGCGGCGTCCTTCATCAAGGGGCTCAAGGGCACGAACTCCAACCAGGATTTCCTGATTCGCACAGCCAAGAAGGCCGCTGATCATCCCGAGGCGCTGTAGAGATAGCTGACCAACCCATCACAACGAAAATCCTCCTTGCCGTTTGCATGCGGGCAAGGAGGATTTTTTGTTCGACTCGTCGTACGTTGGGGTGCGGCGCTGCTTTTAGAGGATTCCCAGGGCGCGCTCGACGGTCAATGCCGCCTTGTAGGGGAGAATGCGCGACGCCGCGTAATAGGCCTTCATATCGAGGGAGGGGATGCAGAGATCCTTTCCGCGGTTGCTGGCACGCAGGGCCGACCTGGCGACGTCCTCGGCGCGCTCGAATCCGATGGCGCACATGGCGTTCGCAGCTGCCTGATCGCCGGGCTGATCCAGGAATTCGGTGTGCATGAATTTGGGGCACAGAGCGGTGACGTGGATGTCGGCTTCTCCCAGCTCGGCGTTGAGCGAGCGGGACAGGTCGAGGATGAAGCGCTTGGCCGCCGAATAGACGGCGAGCTTGGGCTGCGGGAGGAACGCCGCCACGCTTGCGACGTTGATGACGCGCGAGCCCGCGCGGTAATAGGGGAGTGTGCGGTAGATCAGCTCGACTGGGGCGACCATGAGCAGCTTTGCCATGCTTGCCCCGTCCTCGGGCCTTTGCGCGGCGATCGGCCCAAACGTTCCAAAGCCCGCATTGTTGATGAGCAGTGCGACTTCGGCGGTCGGGGTCTCGGAGAGGGCCCCATCGATCACATCGAACGAGGCGGGGTCGGTCAGGTCCAGGCAGAAGGGGCGCACGGGCGTGTCACAGGTGCGGCGTAGGGCCTCGAGCCGATCGGCTCGGCGGGCGACGACCCAAATCTCATCGAGCTTCCCGGCTGCGCCGGCATCCAGCTGCTTGACGAATTCGCGACCGAGGCCCGAACTCGCCCCCGTGACGATGGCGATGCGTGTCATGCTCGCTCCTTTACTCAAACGATCCGTTTGCGGATAAGACGGAATGCCGAGGTACTTGTTCCCTAAAGTTCCCGTTTGCAACAGATGGCCCGATTTGTCGCCGTCGGCGGTTGATACTTGCAAATACCTGGGAGTTCTCTTTATAATGCAACGAAGATCGCGACGGAAAACGCAGATGAAACGCACTACCAACCGTTGTCGGGGTCATTCCCTGCGCGCCACACTTCATCTTTTCCATCCGACTTATTGCGAACCGGTGCATCCGCGCCGGTCATCGTTGTTTAGAGCACGTTTGCGAGGGTGACGAAGGAGCGCGTCATGGCTGTCGAGAGCATGGGGTATCGCAAAGGGGCAATCGCCATCTCAGCGGGGCTGGGCGTGGCGCTGCCGTTGGCCGCATATGCCGCGACTCTGCCGTTCGATGGGGTCAACGAGGCGATTCGCTCCGATATCTTGCCGCTTGTCGCCGGCTCGCTCGCTGGAGTCGGCCTGCTCGCCATATCTGGCCACCTTATGGATGCCCGCGCGGAGCGTCTCGCCGAAGAACAGGTCGAAGCCGCTCGATTCAAGTCCGCGTTTGCCGATGCCCGTTCGGCTGCCTCCACGCATGTCTCGCGCGCCGGTTCTCGCCCGCACGGTCATCGGGGTGGAAGGTCCGCCACTCCAGATGGCGTCCCGGTCATTTCGCGTGCGGTCGATGCGCTCGACGAGGCCGAGGCTTGGGCGGAGATCGACGCCATGTTCAGCGGTGATTCCCCGTTTAGCTGCGACCCCACGCGCTCGAAGGACATGTATCAAATCGCGCTCGAAGAGCTGCGCCGCACGGAGCAGGCGGCGGCTCAGGCGGCTGCCCGTTCTGCAACTGCGGCGGCCGATGCACGCGAGGATGTCATCGGTCGCGATGAGGCCATGGCGTCTCTCTATGGGGGTACTGTTACGCGCGCGTCCTATGTCCCCGTGCTTCCCAAGATGCAACCCGCTTCCGCTCCCGTCTCCGCCGCACCCGTTCGCCCCGTTGCCGTAGCGGCGACCGTCGAGGACGTTGAGGTCCCCATGGCGGATTACTCGGGCCATGAGGACATGTGGGCCCGCGCTCTCGCCATTCTGGCCGAGGACACGACGCCCAAGGCCCCTCAGGGCGACCAGACGGTCTGCGTTGGCGTGGACCGCATGGCGGCGCTTGCCGAGGGGGGCAATGAAACAAAGATGCACACGCGTGTCAACGCGATGATTGAAGACGAGTTCGACAAGGTCGAGTCTAAGAGCGTCCATGCGGTCGCCCATGAGTATCTCAAGGTCATCGAGGGCGGCACGGCGTCGCTTGATGCTCGCCAGCTGGCGGAGGCGTAGCGCGTGTCCTCGCTTATACGGGACATAAAGGAGAGGGTGAGCATTCCGGGACTCGTTCTCGTCGTTCTGTTCATCAGCGTGATCTGGGGTAATTCCCTTGTTGCGGGAGAGGGCAGCGGTTCTTTGAGCGCCGGGGTCATGGAGTGGATCCAAGGGCTTTTGCAGTCGCTGGGACTCCCCTTTGCCTGGGTCACGAATTTCCTGATTCGCAAAGCGGCCCACTTTACGGAGTATTTCATCCTTGCCCTGCTTTCGTCTCATGCGTTCGACCCCAAGCGCAGCGCTGGATCGGAGGGCGTTGTCGCCGCGTGCGTTCTTTGCGTGCTGGTCTCGTCGATCGATGAGACGATTCAGCTGTTCGTGCCGGGGCGTTGCGGCCAGGTAACCGATGTCTTGATCGATTGCAGCGGGGCTTTCATCGCCACGTTCATAAGGAGCACGGCGGTGCGATGGTATCGCCGTAGGGAATACGGGCGCAGCGCCTAGGTGGAGCGGGTCCGGGGGTCTTGATTTTGGCGATGTTTTCCCATCGCCAAATTTTTCAAAAATACCCCTTGCAATGTTTTTGATAAGAATGCATAATACTCTTCGCTGTGTGACAGACATGGTGGGTGTAGCTCAGTTGGCTAGAGCGACGGGTTGTGGTCCCGTAGGTCGAGGGTTCGAGTCCCTTTACCCACCCCATTCCCTTTCACATAGCAGATGCAAAGGGGCGATTAGCTCAGCTGGCTAGAGCAGGGGACTCTTAATCCCAAGGTCCAGGGTTCGAATCCCTGATCGCCCACCACATTGCATCGCCTTTAGGGCGGTTAGCTCAGCTGGCAGAGCAGGGGACTCTTAATCCCAAGGTCCAGGGTTCGAACCCCTGACCGCCCACCATTTCTTCCTTTTAAATTCTTGCTTTATGTATTGTTACGCCTGGTTATAAATCTCGTGACGATCTTTGACGACAACGCTTTTTTCTAGAATTCGGGTCCTTTGGGGTCTTTTTTCATTCCATCATCCTGTTTCGCATGGGCTTAACCGATTCCCGGCATCATTGCCATGCGCATGGCTTCGTCGATCGAGTGGGTCGTACCGTCGTCCTCTGCCAGCGCATCTCTGTACGCCTTCAGGTCGGCAGCGTCCTCTGCCCTCTCAAGTGCTGCCACGCGCACGAACTCGGAGAAGCTCTCGCCCTTGAAATCAGCGCATGCCTTTATCCAGTCGCGCTCCTCGTCGGCAAAGCGTATCGCCGTCGCGCTCATCGCCATATCGTCTCCAATCAACAAACCACATTGTCATACGATAGCAATTGCACGAACACTTGAGTTGCGAACGGACTGAACGGCGCGGCGGGCATCGGGTCGGGAGGGGATTGCGTTGTGCTAAGATTACCCACAGCAAGCGAGGCTCACCCTCTTTATTAGCCAACTACAGAGTGGTGTGTAAGCTGAGAGCTTCGCACTCAGACTCCGGATCGTCTGGCAGGGCGGCCCGGAGTCGTTTTGTGCGGGTCGACTAGGACTTGGCCACGATCACCAGGACGGTGACGAGGGCCAGGAGCAAAATCGCCTCTGACATCACGACCACCCCCTTCCCTTATGGATGAGGGCGATGGGCACACCTCGCGTGCTGCGCCGTCCAGCATAGCATGCGGGCGGTCGGAAGGAGCGACGGGCGATTAGCCCCAGTCTATGTCAGCCTTCCGCGTTCCCGAGGCCGCCTGGGGGTCCGTGAGCAGAGCGTTGATTTTCTCGACAGCTGCGACATGATCGTCGAGCCCTATGCCGAGATAATTGTTGTAATCCGTCACGTAGGTCGTATGACCATAAAGTTTCGAGGTCACGCCATCGGCGATGCCCGCTCGTGCGGAGAAGGTCTCGGACATGCTGCGCAGGCTCGATGGGGGGACGTAGCGCAGTCCCGCATTCTCGAGCTCTCTCTTCCATCGCTGGTTGAGGTAGCTGTGGCTGCATGGCATGATCCTGCGGCAGCGCCACAGCCTCTCGGCCTCCGCGCGCGCCTCATCCGCCGACCCGGCATAGATGACCTCATCGTATCGCTTGATCGGCTCGTCGTCGTAGCCGCAGAGGAGCCTTACGACGTAGGTGCCGTCGGCGATCTTCTCGAGCTGCGGCCACCTCGCCTTCGTCTGCCCTGTCTCGTACATGCGGGCGATCTGGCCATCCACCTCGCTTCTCGTCCCCTTGAGAAGCCTGGTCTCATAGCGTGGGTGCCTCGCGCGCGAGTAGCCGTCGAATAGCCGTATGGACCATACCCCGGGCGCTTCTTCCTCGAGTATGGGTCGTGTCTGATCAATCAGCTCGATCAGCCGCGGCTGCACGAGCGGCGCCACGGTCGCCGTCCTAGTCGATTCGGGAGTCTTGGTCGTCTTCATCCCGTCCACATCCGTGTAGGCTGAATCTATTTCGAATGCGAGGAGCCTCTTCGTTTCGCCTTCTGAGGTGGTCGTCTCCAGTGCGACCATCTTAGACGGGCTGATCGCCAGTGCCTCCTCTACTCGCAGCCCACATGAGGCAATGAGCATGTACGTCTCGACAAGTTCAGAGCCGCGCAGTTTTTCGATGGCGTCCCTGAACTCGCCGACGCTCCAGGGGGCGGGCTTTCGACGCGGTGCTTTCTTATAGTTGATCTCTGATTTCCTGAGGTCGAATTTTCTCGGGATGTATCTGTCCTCATATGCCTTATTCAGGATGGCTCGGTAGTACCTATGGGTGTTTCTCGCCGCCGATGACTCCTTGATGAGGACCCTGACCTCCTCTTCGGTGAGGGAGTCCAGGGCTCTCGATCCGTGCCTCGGGGCTATGTGCTTCTCGAAGTTGGCATCGACGTTGCGGATGTGCTCTCGAGTGCAGCCCGAATCCTCCATCCAAGGCCGGTACATGCCGTAATAGTATTCCTCGAGTGTGACTTGGGGCATGCAGTCTGGATCGACGGACGAATCAAGCTCCTTCGCGAGTTCTGCCGCCAGAATCCTGGCGTCTCTTTCTGTGCCGCGAATCGTGCGGGTTATCGATCTGCGGCCGCCCGCTCGTTTCTCGGCTTTGACCCGCCACACGCAGGTTCCGTCCGGTTCTGTGGAGACCAGGCGGACAGATCCCAACTTGCCCTTCGGCATGGTATACTCCCTCCTGTATCCAAGAATTTCTCTTCTCTTCGATACGCTGCCCCGCGCCTCCATGTTTTCGGCGCGGGGCTATTTCTTTTTAGCCAGCTGATCCAGCGGCACGAAGTTCAGTATGTTCTCGCCCCTCGTAGGCCTCCAGGCCTTCCGCGCTGGAGTACCTTCCCGAGCTGACTAGATCTTGGGAGTAGTCGAGCACCCGTCTTTGGCCCTTGCAGTTCAGTCGGCTGCAGGTCTCTATGATGTCTGTCGTGACTTGCGATTGGTGAACTGATCGGCCGGCGAGAGTGTCGAGGCTCACTCCGAGAGCATTTGCAATCAGGATGGCGTAGGGCCACGAAGGCTGACCATCCCTTAGGTAGCGAGAGACGGTTGCTTTCGGTATCCCCGTCTTTCTCACAAGGTCTGCCGGCGTCATGTCGCGTTCTCCGAGCAGTGCGTTTAGCTTATCTCCAAATCGCATCTCTCCTCCTTCTCGGCCGATAGTATCAAAATTGAAACTAACTCCCTACGAAAGTGGCAGCATTGTTCCAACGGTGATACACTGCAATTAACAAGTTCCATATACGGAACCTTTTAAGGAAGAGGTATCACAAATGACAAGTGCTCCTGCCCGCATTACCTCGGAAGAAATCGCATCTCTCGCTTCCGCGACTGAGGAGATCAACAAGTTGACCGGTGAGCAGATTGATCAGATCAGGTGCTCGATGCGTATCACGAAGAAGGAGATGGGTGAGTTCCTGGGCCTTTCTTACGGTGGTCTTTGTTCCAAGCTTGCCGGTCGGCGCAGTTTTCAGTTTGGCGAGATGGTTAGGCTGGCTAACTGGTGGAATATTTCGCTTGATGACCTCGCGGCGGCGGCCAGCTCTCCCAGAGTCGATGAGTGACGGCGATCAAGATGACTGATCAGACGACTGGGACCTCTTGGAGCACCAGCAAGTGGTTGAGCAAGACGGCTGCGGCGAAGTACATCCATCGCAGCCCAGCTGCCCTCCAACAGCTTTTAGATTCAGGTGCGATACCCGCCTCGCAAGCACCTTTTGAGCGCGGCGGCGCACCGGTTGTGTACATCTCCATCGACGACCTCGATAACTATATGCGATCCACGCCTTATAAGCCGGTTGTGCCCGCTTCCGTGGTTTCCGCCTCGGGCGGACGGATGGGCGAACCCCAGACGAGGACGCGGATTGAGATTCCGCCTTACCGGGCGATCGCCCGGAACAAGAGGGCGAGGGCCTCATGACGACCTCGAGCCTCATCCGTGTGCCGCTAGCTCAGCTGGATAGAGCAGCCGCCTCCTAAGCGGCAGGTCACCCGTTCGAATCGGGTGCGGCACACGGGTGGGGTTCGGGTTCGTCCCCGTATCACCCCTAGGAGAAGAGAGGAGTTCCCTTGGATTGGGATTCAGTATGGGAGCCGGTGCGGTTCGCACCGCCCGATTCGCCTGACGGTGGCCTGATCGTCTACAACTGGATGACCGAGATCGGCATGAGCCCGACGACACGCAACATATACGCGTTGATTTATCAGTACTCCGCTGATGGCGCGGGGTACTACACCGGCGGTGCTGCTTACGCGGCCAGGAGGTGCGGGGTGAGCGAGAAGACCGCATGGCGCGCCATCAGGGATCTGCTGAGCGCTGGCCTCGTCAGGGAGACCGTGCCCCATGTGCGCGGGGACAGCCGCAGCTGCGCATCCTTGCAAGCCGTGATCGGCAGGGTTGGAGAATTTAGGTCAAAATGGCTTGACCACAGCCCTGAACCGGCCCTGCCTGCACCCTTCCCGGTGGGAGCTCCAATGGACAAAATGTCCGTTGGAGCCCCCACACCAATGGACAAAATGTCTATTGGAGCCCAGCCGCCAATGGACAAAATGTCCGTTGGAGAAACCGAAGAAAGCGCAGGTGGATGCGCTTCAATGGACAAAATGTCCAGTGACCAATGGACAGAATGTCCGTTGGAGGCCCATAAGGATAATAAGGATATAGATATATATCCTATCCTTCCTTCCTATCCCTCCATCCCAGAGGTTGACTTGCCAGTGGCAGGCCCGGGCGAGGACCTGATGCTCGCTGAGGCGCGACTTGCGGCCAGCGCGGTGAACCGCAGGAGCCTCGGAGAGATTCATGAGCCGCTGTCGGCCCTGATAGCCCTTGGTTTCACCGCCGAAGAGGTGCAAGCCGCATGGGATAGGCGCCAGGACGATGCCAGGCAGACGGTGTCTGGCGATCGGTTCATGCCGAACCTCTCGAAGTGGCTCGCGGATCGGTCGCCCCAGGGCGCCCGGTCGATGCTGTACGCCGCCAGGGCCTCGGCTCCCGCCGGTGACAGTGCGCTTGCTACGGATGCACCCGAGCTCAAGCTCTGCGTATTCGCAAGCCCCACCGGCGATGTCTGGGGCTGCAGGCCGGTCGACGGGGGGAGCGGCCGCATCCTCCTCGACGAGTCCGGACGCGCGATCGTCCGCGGCAGGCCCGGCTCGAAGGAGATCGCACTTCGCGCCCTTGCCGAGCTTTCAGAGAAGATCGCTTAAGGGGGATGTGGGATGGAGCAGCAGAATCCGGTGGCGGGTACCGATGAGATTCAGAGGGTTGAGACGGCCCTTAACGCGCTATCGGCAAAGAAGGCCGCGAATGACGCGATGCGCAAGGCCTCGCACGACTTGCCGTCAAGCGCCGCCTACAGCGTCGTCTCGCGGCTTGATAGGGACGAGGCCAGGCTCGCACCGATCATCGTTTCCCTCATGGCCGTCGACGATCGTCTTGGGCTGTTTTTCCGGTACCGCTACATCGAAGGCAAGAGCATGAAGAAGGTCTGCCAGTACTTCACGATCGGCCGCAGCACGGGAGGGCGCTGGAAGGCCCGGCTCATGGAGGAGATCGCCGCTCGGCCGGATCTTATC
>ERZ894223.1498-NODE-1498-length-15295-cov-5.885761_pt1 | contig 15295 bp, 15 predicted proteins | sample MGYA00380293_ERZ894223 | MGnify/ENA primary metagenome ERZ894223 (study PRJEB32331, sample SAMN06328445) | human gut metagenome | biome: human gut microbiome; feature: stool | host: Homo sapiens | collected 2014-11-05 ...
CGACAGGCGAGATGACATTGATTGCACGTCGAGTAGGTGTTGGCCTACTCGATTGTCACGACTAGCCGTTGAAAAATTTTGTTGTAAATAAAAAAGAAACAGAGTATAATACATTTGTTAAATTATGTTTTGTAACATGAAAGACAACATTCATATAAGAATTGGAGGATATAACTATGAAGGGAAGTATGAGTACGGATCTCGGAACAATTACAGTCAGCTCTGATGTTATTGCCAAATATGCAGGTACTGTAGCTGTAGAATGCTTCGGCATTGTCGGAATGGCGGCTGTTAATATGAAAGATGGAATCTACCGTCTTCTCAAGAAGGAGAATCTTACGCATGGTATTCAGGTTACTATTTCAGAAGATAATCGCATTAAGATTGATTTTCATGTAATTGTTGCTTTTGGTGTAAGTATTTCTGCTGTTACAGAGAATTTGATCAGCAATGTTAAGTATAAAGTGGAAGAATTTACCAGAATGCCGGTCGATAAGATTAATATTTACATCGAAGGCGTCAGAGTGATTGATTAAGGAGGAACTTCGAAAGTGGCTACAAAGACTATTAATGTAGATATGCTTGCCAAAATGTTCCTGGCAGGTGCACAGAATATTGAAGCGAGAAAAGAGTATATTAATGAATTGAACGTATTTCCGGTTCCGGATGGAGATACAGGTACGAATATGTCTATGACAATTATGTCAGCGGCAAAAGAAGTAACAGCACTGGATCATCCGGATATGAAGACCCTGGCTAAAGCTATTTCTTCCGGATCACTGCGTGGAGCCAGAGGTAACTCCGGTGTTATTCTTTCACAGCTTCTTAGAGGATTTACAAAGGTTGTGAAGGAACAGAAAGAGATTGATGTGACGGTTCTTGCTGCAGCATGTATCCGTGCGAAAGAGACTGCATACAAGGCAGTTATGAAGCCGAAGGAGGGTACGATCCTTACAGTTGCCAAGGGGATTGCAGAAAAAGCAGCGGAGATGGAACTGGAGACAGATGATCTGGAAGTATTTATACCAGCTGTTATTGAATATGCAGAAGAAGTTTTGGCGAAAACACCGGAGATGCTTCCAGTATTAAAAGAAGCCGGTGTTGTGGATTCCGGCGGACAGGGACTGTTAGAGGTTCTGAAGGGCGGATATGATGCATTCCAGGGCAAAGAGATTGATTATTCTGCAATTACTCCAAGTGAAAGCAGTGCAGTAACTAAGATTTCTGCAGAAGCAACGGCAGATATTAAATTTGGGTATTGTACAGAGTTTATCATTCTTACAGATCGCGAATTTACAGAGAAGGACGAGCAGGAGTTTAAAGCATATCTGGAGTCTATCGGTGACTCTATCGTATGCGTGGCGGATGATGATGTAGTTAAGACACATGTTCACACCAATGATCCGGGACTTGCGATTCAGAAGGCGCTTACTTATGGACAGTTATCTCGCATGAAGATTGATAATATGCGTGAAGAACACCAGGAGAAGCTGATCAAAGATGCTGAGAAAATGGCTCGCGCTCAGGAAGAAAAAAAGAAGGAAGAGCCGGCGAAGCCTATGGGATTCATTACCGTATCGATTGGTGATGGATTGAATGATATTTTCCGTGAACTTGGCGCTGATTATATTATCGAAGGCGGACAGACCATGAACCCAAGTACAGAAGATATGCTGAATGCGATCGATAAGGTCAATGCAGAGACTGTATTTATCCTTCCGAATAACAAAAATATTGTTCTTGCGGCTAATCAGGCTAAGGCACTGGTTGAAGATAAGAAGATCGTGGTTATTCCAACCAAGACAGTACCGCAGGGCATTACAGCAATCATCAACTTCATGCCAGATGCAGATGCAGCGGCTAATGAAGAGGCAATGTTGGAAGCTATCCAGAATGTAAAAACCGGACAGGTTACTTATGCAGTCCGTGATACTAAGATTGACGATAAAGAGATCCATGAGGGAGACATCATGGGTATCGGTGATGCAGGCATTATAGCTGTTGGTACAGATATCCAGAATACAGCTAAGGAGATGCTTGCAACTATGGTAGATGAAGATTCCGAGCTTATCAGTCTGTACTATGGTGAAGAGATTTCAGCTGAGGATGCGGAAAGCTTTGCAGCAGAGATTGCAGAGTTGTATCCGGATATGGATATTGATGCGCAGTTTGGCGGTCAGCCGATCTATTATTATGTAATGGCGGTAGAGTAAATAAATGAATGAGAGAACAGGTATTGGCGAGTTAAAGGGCGTCGGAGAAAAGACAGAAAAGCTTTTCCATAAGCTTGGTGTCTATACGGTAGGAGATCTTCTGAGACATTATCCTAGAGGGTATGACATATATGAAGCACCTGTGCCAATTGATGATCTTACGGAAGGCAGAATCCAGACAGTATCCGGTTTATTATCCGGAGCTGTTCAGGTATCACCGAATCGCAAAATGCCGGTTACAACTGTAAAAGTAAAGGATGCATCCGGGACTATAAAAGCAATATGGTTCCGGATGCCTTTTTTAAGGAGCACATTGGCGGCAGGTGGACCAATCATTCTGCGTGGACATGTGGTGCGAAGAAAAGATGGTCTGATTCTGGAGCATCCGGAGATCTTTTATCCGGCGGATTCTTATCAGCTGAAAATGGGTATACTGCAGCCACAGTATCCGCTGACGGCAGGACTTTCCAATAATCTTACGGTAAAAGCGATCCGTCAGACGATAGAACAGTTGAATCTGACGAAAGATAGGCTGCCAGAGGAACTCCGTATGAAATACGAACTGGCAGAGTACAATTATGCAATTCGCGGTATACACTTTCCAGAGGATAAAGAAGTATACTGTCGTGCAAGAGAACGGCTGGTGTTTGAAGAATTTCTGGAATTTATTCTGTCTATACGAAAGCTGAAAGAAAATAATGAACGTATGAAAAATGATTTCGATATCATACCAACGAAAGAAACAGACAGACTGCTCCGGTCATTGCCGTATGAACTGACAGGTGCACAGATGCGTGTGTGGAAGGAAATAATGCTGGATATGCAGGGGGAATACGTGATGTCGAGACTGGTACAGGGAGATGTGGGGTCCGGTAAGACGATCGTAGCGGCACTTGCCCTTCTCACTGTCGTAATGAATGGATACCAGGGAGCGATGATGGCTCCGACAGAAGTGCTCGCGAAGCAGCATTTTGAATCATTAACAGAACTTTTTGACACTTGTCATATTTCGATAAAAACGGAACTCCTGACTGGATCAATGAAAGCAAAAGAGAAGCGGGAAGCGTATGCAAGAATTGCATCTGGAGAATCGCAGATTATTCTTGGTACGCACGCATTGATTCAGGATAAGGTCGACTATCATAACCTGGCACTAGTGGTGACTGATGAGCAGCATCGATTTGGTGTACGCCAGCGGGAGATATTTGCGGAAAAAGGAACAAATCCACATATTCTCGTTATGAGTGCAACACCGATTCCACGGACACTGGCGATTATTCTGTATGGTGATCTGGATATTTCAATCATTGATGAGCTCCCATCCAATCGTTTGCCGATCAAAAACTGCGTGGTAGACACCGGATACCGTGAGACAGCATATCGATTTATTAAGAATCAAATTGTTGAAGGACGGCAATGTTATATAGTGTGCCCGATGGTAGAAGAAAGTGAACATCTGGAAGTTGAAAATGTAACGGATTATGCGGTAATGCTTCAGCATGAACTTGGAAATGCGGTTAAAGTAGATTATCTTCATGGAAAAATGAAGCAGTCTGAAAAGGATGAGATCATGAATCGTTTTGCGGCAAACGAGATCCAGGTACTGGTATCAACAACGGTAATCGAAGTGGGGATAAATGTACCGAATGCTACAGTGATGATGGTGGAAAATGCCGAACGCTTTGGTCTTGCGCAGCTACATCAGCTTCGTGGACGTGTGGGGCGCGGTAAATATCAGTCATATTGCATTTTCATGAGTGGTTCAAAATCAAAAGATACGAAAAAAAGATTGGAAATTCTGAATCATACCAATGACGGATTTAAGATTGCAAGTGAGGATCTGAAGCTTCGTGGTCCGGGAGATTTGTTTGGTATCCGGCAGAGCGGACTGATGGATTTTAAACTTGGAGATATTTATCAGGATGCAAAGCTTCTGCAATATGCATCGGAAGCAGCTGAATGGATTATGACCAATCACAAAGACTGGATACAGGATCTGGAAAAGAACGAAAAAAATACCAGTGTAATATTATAAAACCTCCATATACTATGGGTGTAACTTAAGACAGGGTTACAGACAAACAGTAAAAGGATACAAAAGGAGGAAAATAAAATGGCAAGTCGTTCAACAAACAGAACAGCAGTACCTGAGGCAAAGGGTGCACTGGACAAATTTAAATACGAGGTAGCAAGTGAACTGGGAGTACCGCTTTCAGATGGCTACAACGGAGATTTGACATCCAGACAGAACGGATCTGTAGGTGGATATATGGTAAAAAAGATGATCGAAGAACAGGAAAAGCAGATGGCAAATAAATAATCAGGCAAATGCTGAAAGAGACCTCGGAAAAATCCGGGGTTTCTTTGTATTTTCTGGGATTCCGTGTTGACATTTTTGCTACTTATTTATATAATTAACAAGGTAAAGTATTATGTATACAAGAGGAGAAAGAATATGCGTGTTATCGGAGGACGGGCAAAGCGGTTACAGCTGAAGACACTGGAAGGGATGGATACCAGACCTACGACAGATCGTATTAAGGAGACACTTTTTAATATGATCGATCCGTGGATTGCTGACTGTGACTTTCTGGATCTGTTTGCCGGAAGCGGCGGAATCGGGATTGAGGCTGCCAGCCGGGGGGCGAAGGAAGTAGTATTTGTAGAGAAGAATCCTGCTGCTATGATGATTATCCGGGAGAATCTGAGACACACAAGCTTAGAAGATGTAGCTGTTACGATGCAGTCTGATGTGATGGCTGCAATCCGTTCTCTGGATGGACGAAAGCAGTTTGATTACATTTTCATGGATCCACCATATGATCAGAGCCTGGAACGGCGGGTGCTGGAACTTCTCAGAGAACATCGTATCCTGCGTGATGATGGCATGGTGATCGTAGAGGCATCGCTTGATACATCCTTTGCATATCTGGAGGAATGTGGATTCCACCTGGTAAAAGAAAAGATATACAAGACTAATAAGCACATGTTTATTGAGTATCAGCAAGATTAGACAAGACATAGATTACAGGAGGATTTCTTATGAGAGCGATTTATCCGGGAAGTTTTGATCCGGTTACATTTGGACATCTTGACATTATCTGCCGTTCATCGAAGATTGCGGACGAGCTAATTATCGGAGTATTGAAGAATAATGCAAAAAGTCCGTTGTTTTCCTTAGAAGAACGTGTTAAAATGTTGGAAGAGGTCACAAAAGATTATCATAATGTGAAGGTTGTTCCCTTTGAGGGATTATTGGTAGATTTTGCAAAGAATATGAAGGCAGATATTGTCGTCCGGGGATTGCGGGCGATTACAGACTTTGAGTATGAACTGCAGATGGCGCAGACCAACCATAAGCTGGAAGAGAATGTTGAGACGATATTCCTTTCTACCAGACTGGAGTACTCTTATCTGAGTTCTACGATTGTAAAAGAAGTGGCGTCTTTTAATGGGGATATATCTCAGTTTGTACCGAAAGTGGTAGAACAGAGAATACGGGAGAAAATACAAAAAAGGAGAGTGTAAATTATGAGCAGCCGTATTGAACAGATTATTGAAGAGATTGAAGAGTATATTGATTCCTGTAAGTTTCAGCCTTTATCTACAACTAAGATTATTGTAAATAAAGATCAGCTGGATGAACTTCTTCGCGAACTGCGTATGAAGACACCGGATGAGATTAAGAGATATCAGAAGATCATTGCGAATAAAGATGCGATTCTGGCAGATGCACAGGCAAAGGCAGATAATATGATTGAAGAGGCACACATTCAGACAAATGAACTGGTCAGCGAGCATGAGATCATGCAGCAGGCATATGCGCAGGCCAATGATATTGTTACTGCGGCTACCGAGCAGGCGCAGCAGATTCTGGATAATGCAACTCGTGATGCTAATGATATCCGTATCGGTGCTATGCAGTATACAGATGATCTCCTGGCTAATGCAGAAAGCATTATTGGTCATACACTGGACAGTTATACAGCGAAGTATGATGGACTGATCAATTCACTTCAGGAGTGTTTTGACATGGTACGTAATAATCGTTCTGAACTTGAGATTCCAGAACAGACGCAGCCGGATGCCAGCGAATATGTTGAGCCGGAAGAGGACGATTTCCTTGACCCGGAATTAGATCAGTAATTAATTACAATAAGATATAGATATGCCAACAGGCTGGTTACTGTCATAGTAACCAGCTTTTCTGCTATGTATGGGATAATTTTAAGTCCGGATTTTTGAATCATGGACATGGTCTGCAGGATGGAGGAAATTCCACCAAATGATGTCAATGACAGCATCATAAGATAGCGGGTGGCTGCCGGAGTAGCGAGCCCAGCCAGCATATCAAGCCCGGTAGTGAGTTCAAAAGTGGACAACAGGATAGTCTTTCCAATATTTTTTGCAAGAAAGAGCTGATCCAATATGTGCATCCATATGGAGGCAAGCATCATATAGAGAGCTACCCGTATGATAGCATCAGCACTTTCAGTAATGCTGCTATTTAAGATTGTTCCCAGGGAAGTGTCTGCGGACTGCTCGAATGAGATGGTTTTGCAAGCCAGACATTTTGCAGAATGTATTCTGGGTATGTGGGTATAATAGATTCTGAAAATCTGACTGCAGAGCAGAGGTGAGCCTGTCAATATCAGAAAAAATGGGAGATGCAGGGTGTGTTCGGGAATATAATTGCGAAACAGCACACCCAGAACAAACATAGGACTCATATTATTGCAAAAGGATAGCAGATAAGTACCTTCATCAGGACTGATACGTTTGCTGGTGACCAGGTCGGAGGTGACTTTGGCGCCCATGGGATAGCCGCACAGGAAACCGGCGATCACTGCAAAACAGCCATAGTCTGACACACCAGGAAAATGACGCATAAAGCTTCCGCTAATCTGGCTGATCAGATGTACGGTATCAGTCTGCATTATCATCTGTGTCAGGATCATGAATGGAAGCAGCGTAGGAAGCACATAACGATACCATAGTATAAGTCCTTCCGAAGCACCGGAAATGACAGCATCTCGGCAAAATAAAAAGAGAAAAAAGACGGATAACAACAGCACGGAAAGAATCTTTCGCTTCATAGCATCACCTGACGCCTGTGTTGTAATTAATCTACGCGTGTGGTTGCTTTTTTATGTGGAATATGACAAAATATATGATATCAGAGACAAAATGAGAGGGAGAGGATAAAGATGTCAGTATTAAGTGAATTGGAACCAAAGAAAGTATTTTATTATTTTGAAGAACTGTGTAAAATTCCGCACGGCTCTTACAATACAAAAGCAATCAGCGACTATTGTATGCAATTTGCAGCAGACAGAGGATTGGAAGCAGAACAGGATGATACCAATAATGTGATTATCCGCAAGAATGGAACAGCAGGTTATGAGGAATCTGCGCCGGTTATTATTCAGGGCCATCTGGATATGGTATGTGAGAAGATGCCTGGAGTAGAGCATGATTTTGAGAAAGAACCATTGGATCTTCAGATTGAGGATGGATTTGTTACGGCCAACGGAACCACTCTTGGTGGAGATGATGGAATTGCGATCGCCATGGCGCTGGCGGTTCTGGACAGCGATAATATTCCACATCCACCGATTGAGGCGGTATTTACCACAGAAGAAGAGGTAGGCATGGAAGGTGCCCGTAATCTTGATTTCTCTAAGATCAAAGGTAATATGGTGATTAATATTGATTCCGAAGAAGAAGGCATTCTGACTGTAGGATGTGCCGGAGGTTTTCGTTTTGATGCGATGTTCCCGGTCACATATGAGCAAGTCAATGGAAGGGTGTTATCCGTCTGCATCCATGGATTATCTGGCGGACATTCCGGAGCGATGATCCATCTGCAGCGTGGAAATGCTAATAAGCTGATGGGACGTCTGTTGAATCACATTCATCTGCAGCAACCGGTACATCTTGTAGAGCTTGGCGGCGGTAACAAAGACAATGTGATTCCTGCTGAGCACACAGCAAAGATCGTAGTTACAGATACAGAGGCTACAAAAGTACTGATTCGTCAGATGGAGCAGATCTGGAAACAGGAATTTGGCAAGGATGAGCCAGGGCTTACAGTAGATATTACAGAGAGCACAGCGGAGCAGATGATGGACGAGGCGAGCACGGATCGCGTAATCGCGTATCTGGATCTGATGCCGGATGGGGTGGTTGCGTTTGAGCGCGAGATTGAAGGACAGGTTGAGACCTCTTTGAATGCAGGTGTAGTGAAGACAGAAGCAGGTCGGGTCGTGGTAACACATCTGGTAAGAAGTTCGGTAGAGTCTAAAAAAGCAGAATTAAAGGAGCGCCTGTATCGTCTTGTACGTATACTTGGTGCAGGTGGAAACGACCGTGACGAATATCCTGCCTGGGCATACAAGGCAGACAGTGTACTTCGTACACGGATGGTTGAAGTATTCAAAGAAGTATACGGCAAAGAGCCACAGGTAGTAACTATCCACGCAGGACTGGAGTGTGGTATTTTCATGGGCAAGCGTCCGGAACTGGACTGCGTATCGATCGGTCCGGATCTGTTTGATATTCATTCCTATAACGAACGTATGGATATTAAATCTGTAGAGCGCACTTACAAATATCTGCTGGAAGTTCTGAAAGCAATGAAATAATGCATAGGATAATAAAAAAGGCTGGACATCGGATTGAAAAGAAGAAACTTGAAGATGTTCAGGATTCTGTTGATCCTGGCATTTGTATGTACAAATGGGGCACATGCTCTGTATGAAAAAAGCAAGATCAATACAAGAGAAAATCTGGGAATAGAAGACACGGAGTATCGGCGTGAATTCTATTCTCCGGAGATGAAAGAGGACAGGGATGAATGGTCAGATTCCTGTCTTTCTTTTTTGACAAAAGTAGAACGCGACAGCGTTTATTTTCCGATACCGGAGTCTGTGGCCGATCAGACGCTGACCGTATCATACGTTGATTCCTGGATGACTGACAGAGAATATAAGGGTAAGAGCAGGCATGAAGGCACGGATATTATGGCAGATAAGAATGAGCGGGGACTCTATCCGGTGATCAGTATCTCGGATGGTATGATCACAAACCTTGGATGGCTGGATAAGGGTGGATACCGGATCGGGATCACATCACCTTCCGGTGTTTACTATTATTATGCACATCTGGAATCCTATGCGGAGATTCAAGAGGGTGATCAGGTACAGGCAGGAGAAATGCTTGGATTTATGGGTGATTCCGGTTATGGAGAAGAAGGAACTACGGGACAGTTTCCGGTACATCTGCATCTCGGGATTTATGCCTTTGAAAATGGGAAAGAGATCAGCGTGAATCCCTATTACCTTCTACGTGCGCTGGAAGACAAAACGTTGAAATATTACTACATATAGAGTATAATATGACAGTATATACAAAGGATGCCGTATCATGCATTTCACCGGCATCTGAATGGAGGAAACTATGTATTTACCGGAAAAGTTTGAAAGAAAAATGCAAGATATCCTGGGAGACGAATACCAGGAATATGTAGATTGTTATGAAGCACCCCGCTATTATGGGCTGCGTGTGAATACGAAGAAGATATCAGTGGAGGACTTTGTCCGGATCTGTCCATTTGAAATCCGTCCGATACCATGGATTGAGAATGGATTTTATTACGATGGAGCACAGATCTCGCCGGCAAAGCATCCATATTATGCAGCAGGATTATATTATCTGCAGGAGCCAAGTGCTATGACTCCGGCGAATCGTCTGCCGGTAGAACCGGGTGATCGCGTATTGGATGTATGTGCAGCACCGGGAGGCAAAGCGACGGAACTTGGAGCAAAGCTTCAGGGACAGGGAGTACTGGTGGCCAATGATATCAGCAGTTCCAGAGCAAAGGGACTATTAAAAAATATAGAAGTGTTTGGGATTGGAAATGTACTGGTACTCAGTGAAGAACCAGGCAGACTTGTAGAGTATTTCAGAGGATATTTTGATAAGATCTTGATCGATGCACCATGTTCTGGTGAAGGTATGTTCCGAAAGGATAAGAAGATGGTGAAAGCCTGGGAAGAACATGGTCCTGAATTTTTTAGCAAATTGCAACGCAGTATTATTACGCAGGCTGCTGAGATGTTACGACCTGGCGGAATGTTGCTTTATTCCACCTGTACCTTTGACGGATTGGAGAATGAAGGAACGATAGGTTACCTGTTAGAACAGTATCCGGAGTTTACAATCGAAGAGATTCGCCCATATGAGGGATTCTGCGCGGGAATGCCAGGACTCTGGGAGAAGGATATTCCGGATCTTAAGAAGACAGTCCGTATCTTTCCACACAAGATGAAGGGCGAGGGGCATTATATTGCGCTGTTGAGAAAGAACGGGGAACATGAGATGCTGCCTGACAGCAGCAAGAAGCGTCCGAAGAAGCTTGCCGAAGAGTTGGAAGCATTTCTGGCACAGGTAGACTGGGGTAAAGCCGGCATTGATTTTAAATGGGAACAGTTAGAATTTCACGGCGAACGCGTGTATTATATGCCGGAGAATCTGCCGGATATGACGGGTATCCGTTTCTTACGTACCGGACTTCTTATGGGGGAACTTAAAAAGAACCGATTTGAACCGAGCCAGGCTCTGGCAATGTGTCTGAATCCGGATGCGTATGGGGACTACATTTCGCTTTCTGTAGATGACGATCGTGTGGTGCGTTATCTGAAAGGTGAGACACTGGATGTGGAAGATGTGACGGGAACAAAGAAAAAAGGATGGCAATTGTTCTGTGTGGACGGCTATCCATTAGGCTGGGGCAAGCTTGCATCCGGAACACTTAAGAATAAATATCTGCCGGGCTGGAGATGGCAGTCCTGACAGACAAATCAGATGAGATTAAGATATGAGGATGGAATCCGATGATAAGACTGGATAAATATCTGGCAGATATGGGAATCGGCACCCGTTCTGCGGTAAAGCAAATGATCCGGAAAGGGCAGGTCATGGTCAATCATGAGACTGCTGCCAGACCGGAATTGAAGATTAATGAACAGAAAGACCAGGTGCTGGTAAATGGACAGGAAGTAGGTTATACGGCATTTGAGTATTATATGCTTTATAAGCCTGCCGGGGTTGTATCTGCGACAGAGGATAAGCGCGATAAGACAGTGATTGATCTGGTTAAGAGCCGGAAACGGAAAGATCTGTTCCCGGTAGGAAGATTAGACAAAGATACAGAAGGGCTGCTTCTGATTACCAATGATGGTGCTCTGGCACACCAGCTTCTGGCACCAAAGAAGCACGTAGACAAGGTCTACTATGCAAAAGTGCATGGATGGGTTACAGAGGATACGGTCAGTCAGTTCGCAAAAGGATTGAATATTGGTACTGACAATACAGAGGAATGGACAAGACCGGCAAAGCTTGTAATTGTACAGGCAGGTGATGATTCAGAGATTCGGCTGACGATCCAGGAAGGCAAATTTCATCAGGTGAAACGCATGTTTCAGGCAGTTGGAATGGAAGTAACCTATCTGAAACGGGAGTCTATGGGCAGCCTTGTGTTGGATGAGACGTTAAAGCCTGGTGAATATCGGGAGCTTACAACGGAAGAACTGGAGAATTTATGAATAAATACGAAGAGATTATGAAAGATACAGATGCCGTGCTGTTTGATATGGATGGAACATTGATTGACTCCATGTGGGTATGGGCTGCAGTAGATGAAGAATTTTATGAGAGGTACGGTCTGACAGAGCCGGACGACTTCTATGAGCAGATGGAAGGCAAGAGTTTTACGGAAGTTGCAAAGCTTTATCTGGACGCATTTCCGGAGATACCATTTACACTGGAAGAACTGCAGCAAGAATGGACCAGAATGGCATACGAAAAATATACAACGGAAGTGCCATTGAAGGAAGGCGTGAGAGAATTTATCACCTCACTGAAAGAACGGAACGTCAAGCTTGGAATCGGTACAAGCAATGGAAGAGAGCTTGTAGATGCAACGCTTCAGGCATTAGATATTGAGCAGTATTTTGATTCCGTACATACATCCTGTGAAGTGGAGACAGGAAAGCCATCGCCGGACATCTACCTGTTGGTGGCAGAGGATCTGGGCGTGGATCCGTCAAGATGTCTGGTGTTCGAGGATGTGCCGAACGGAATTCTTGCAGGAAAGAACGCAGGCATGCGTACCTGTGCAATTTATGATAAATATTCTCGTGATCAGGAAGATAAGAAAAAAGAAATGGCCGATTATTATATCGATAGTTACATGGAACTTGGGAGTGCAGAGTAGTTATGGGACAGGGATTTTTACCGATTTGTAAAGAAGATATGGAAAAGCGTGGCTGGACACAATTAGATTTTGTCTATGTGTCTGGTGATGCTTATGTTGATCATCCATCTTTTGGACCTGCGATCATCACCCGTATACTGGAATCCTATGGCTATAAGGTTGGCATTATCGCACAACCGGACTGGAAGGATAAGAACAGTGTGACGATCCTTGGAGAGCCGAGACTTGGTTTTTTGGTTTCTGCCGGCAATATGGATTCTATGGTAAATCATTACTCTGTATCCAAGAAGCGGAGAAGAATGGATGCATATACGCCAGGTGGCGAGGCCGGTCACAGACCGGATTATGCGGCTGTAGTCTATGGCAATCTGATCCGTCAGACATACAAGCATACGCCGATCATCCTGGGCGGAATCGAAGCAAGTCTCCGGAGAATGGCACACTATGATTACTGGTCCAACAAATTAAAACGCTCCATATTGCTGGATTCCGGAGCGGATATCATTTCGTATGGGATGGGAGAAAGGTCGATCATTGCAATCGCAGAAGCACTGGATGCAGGACTGGATATAAAAGATATCACCTATATTGATGGCACCGTGTGTAAAGTGAAGGATCTGGACAGTGTCTATGATTATATCAGGCTTCCGTCTTATGAAGATTTGAAGGCGGATAAGCTGGAATACGCCAGAAGCTTTTATACACAGTATTGCAATACAGACCCATTTTCAGGGAAACGTCTGGTAGAACCATATAACGATCATCTGTATGTGGTGCAGAATCCGCCGGCCAAGCCGTTAACTATGGAAGAAATGGATCAGGTCTACAGCTATCCATATATGCGGACATGGCATCCGTCTTATGACGCAGCAGGTGGAGTTCCTGCGATCCAGGAAGTAAAGTTCAGCCTGATCAGCAACCGTGGGTGTTTTGGAGGCTGCAGTTTCTGTGCATTGACGTTCCATCAGGGACGGATTATTCAGACCAGAAGCCATGAATCCCTGGTCGAAGAAGCGAAGATGATGACGCAGGATAAGGATTTTAAGGGGTATATTCATGATGTTGGAGGACCGACTGCCAATTTCCGTGCACCATCCTGTCAGAAGCAGTTGACAAAGGGTGTGTGTCCGAATAAGCAGTGTCTCTTTCCGAAACCATGTAAAAATCTCCGTGCAGACCACAGAGATTACATAAAATTATTACGTGAACTTAGAAAAATTGATGGAGTGAAGAAAGTATTTATTCGGTCGGGAATCCGATTCGATTATGTACTGGCAGATCCGGATGATACATTTTTAAGAGAGCTATGTGAATACCATGTCAGTGGACAGTTAAAGGTAGCACCGGAGCATGTGTCTGATCCGGTATTGCAAAAAATGGGAAAGCCGGAATACAGTGTGTATCAGAAGTTTGTGGAGAAATACAATCAGATGAATAAAAGGCTCCGTAAAGATCAGTATCTGGTACCATATCTGATGTCGTCGCATCCGGGTTCTACATTAAAAGAAGCAGTAAATCTGGCAGAGCATCTGCGGGATTTTGGCTATATGCCAGAGCAGGTACAGGACTTTTATCCGACACCGTCCACTCTTTCTACCTGTATGTATTACACCGGTGTGGATCCGCGGAATATGCAGTCGGTATATGTGCCGAAGAACCCTCATGAAAAGGCAATGCAGCGAGCGCTGATCCAGTATCGTGATCCGAAGAATTATGATCTGGTCATGGAAGCACTAAAAAAGACCGGACGCATGGATCTGGTAGGATATGACAAACGCTGTCTGATCCGTCCGGAAAAGGGGAAATCCAGCGGTTGGTCAGAGAAGGGGAAGCCAGGAAAGAATGCGCGCGATAACACACAAAAGAAAAAGCATATTCGTAATGTGCATAAACGCAAAAAGAAATAATATAGCAAATAACAGAATCAATCAGGGAGTGACAGGGGAATATGAAGAAAGTAACAAAAGGAAAAGCAGGATATCTGGCTGAAAAGAAAAAAAGATTAGGATTACAGGCACTGGCGGAATTTGCCGTGGTTGCGTTGATTCTGATCATTGGATATGTAATTACAAAAACAAGACTGAATATATTTACGGTAGTTGCAATTGTAGGCTGTCTTCCGGCAGCACGTGTGTTGGTGGAGTTTATCGCGATGTTTCCTTATAAGAGTATTGAGGGAAAAGTACAGCGTGAGATAGATGAGAAAGGAGCACTGCTTACCAGAGTGTATGATATGGTGATTACGGATGGAGAGCATATCATGCCGGTCAGTGCAGTGGCAATCTCCAATCACAAAGTATTCGGCTATGCACCAAATCCAAAGACAGATCCTGAGATGGCTGCGGCGTATATCAAACAGCTCCTGAAAAAGACAGGTCTGGAGCCATCCACAGTAAAAGTATTTGCTGAATATGTGCCGTTTCTTTCCAGGGTAGAAGGTCTGAACAGCATGATGGAGATCAGCCAGTCAGCAGATCAGCAACTGGAGAGACGTATCCGCCGCAAGATACTGAATGTATCCATGTAATGAAAACACTGCTTTTGAAACAGTATTAAAATATCAGAATCATGACAGGTGACGAATGAGAGAATTAATCATATCGAAAAATGAAGCGAATCAGAGACTGGACAAGTATCTTGCCAAATATCTGAATCAGGCTCCGACAAGCTTTATCTATAAAATGTTAAGGAAAAAGAATATCGTTCTGAATGGTAAGAAAGCAGCAGGAAAGGAAAAGCTGCAGGCAGGAGATTCCGTGAAATTATTTCTTGCGGAAGATACGATTGAGAAGTTTATCGAGCAGAA
>ERZ894223.1530-NODE-1530-length-15023-cov-99.444081_pt1 | contig 15023 bp, 6 predicted proteins | sample MGYA00380293_ERZ894223 | MGnify/ENA primary metagenome ERZ894223 (study PRJEB32331, sample SAMN06328445) | human gut metagenome | biome: human gut microbiome; feature: stool | host: Homo sapiens | collected 2014-11-05 ...
CAGCTCCTTCTGACGGCCGACTCCATGATCCTTGTATAAGACGTTAAGGCGTCATAATGAGGGAAGCGTTAAGCGTCATAATAAGGGAAATGTTAAACGTCATCCGAAGCGGATGTGAAGGATCTGTACCCGTGGTGAGGAAAACTGGTAAGGCGTCATCCGGGTAATAGATTCTTCACTCCGATTCATCGTTCCGTTTCCCGTCTTTCCCACAAGGCATGCTTGCCCCCGTTCAAAATGACAATTGGAGAAAAGGCGTCATAATGAGGGAAGCGTTAAGCGTCATAGTAAGGGAAATGTTAAACGTCATCCGAAGCGAATGTGAAGGATCTGTCACCATGGTGGGGAAAACCGTAAAATCTCATCAAAGTGACAGATTTATCACGCAGGGGCATGTAACCATTATTCATAAAGTGGAATTCATGATTTGCGCAATTTGGTATGATGTATTATCTATGTATTTTACTTAATGCTGGATATGGGATGTAATGTTATAAACTTTAGTTCAAGGATTAATGAGGAAATAAAGTTAAAAAATAAGAAAATATTTATAGGGGTGTATAAAACGTGAATGCGGCACGCAGCATAGTTTGCCGAAACGTGATGCATTATGAAAAGATTAGAAAATATTTGCCTATTGATTATAAAAAGTAATACAGCTATGCGGAATTGATATGTGCATTTTGTGGTGGGGTGTCGTATAATCGAAACGATTATGTATCGGAATCATACTATTCGTTTTTGATTCGGATGGGGGAGAGTTGAGTCTGATATACAATCCTGCTGCGGCATGGAAAGAATACTTATCATCCACGGGAGTATGATGGTGAGATTGTTTTTGTCGGCAGAACCGCTTTTTGTAATCGGAGTAATGGCAGAAAACGGCAGATATCCCTGAAGTGACTGGGGCAGGGATGATGGGGGAGCTTTAATAATGGATATGTTTTATTGGGATATCCGGGGCAAGTCACGAAGTAGGTGTGACATCTGTATCCGGAACATACGCAGGAATTTAAGAGCGCTCTGTGCGGCTGCTTAGGCGGCTGTTTTCGAGGGCGTTTTTTGTATGCCTGAAAAGCCGGCGTGAAGAGGGATTCGAGGAGAGAAATTTCGAACCGGAGCGGTACCGGCGCGAAGAGGCATGATGAAAAATGGAGGCGGTCACGAAGAAGGTTACGGACTTTTAGGGAAATATCCTGCCCGAGTGGAGTTTCCCGTATTTTTACAGGAATGCAGGATTTGACGAGGTTGTTTTTCAGAGGCAGGCATAAAGCGGTGGCTGTAAGATAGAGGGCTCCATAGATGATTGGCTTTGAAGAAGAAAACAAAAATAAATTGGTTATAAGTCAATTTATAAATAGCAAAAAACCCGCATGAATACTGGATATTTTGTATTTGCAAAATTTATGGTTGAAAAAATTTAAGGCATGGGGTAAAATGATTTTCGTGTTTGCTGCGGGAGCATGATTTCCTGATGCACAAAACAGGGCAGAGGATAAAGAGACAGCCCAATGCGGCGGTTTCAGGGAAAACATGCGCAGGCAGTTTCTCCGGCAAAAAGTATCGTAAAGAAAATAGGGATAAAAACGGTCAGCATTTTATACATCGGAGAAAACATTTTTGCAATTAGAGAAGAGAAAGGATGGGATTAAAGTTATGAATCAAGTACACAAGGTCATATGGAGCAGGGTGAAGAATTGCTACATAGTCGTTTCGGAAATCACGAAGAGGGTCGGCAGAGATAATAAAGCCTCTGTGACGGGAATCCGTCCGCTTCGCGCGCTTTTGTGCGCCATGGTGATTGCCGGCTGTATGTTTCCTGCTGATGCGGATGCAGCAGGCGGGATAGTCTGGGGGACGGGCGCGTCTGCTCCGGGACAGGACAGTGCTGCTATAGGAATAAAAGCAAAGGCAGAGGAAGAATATGCCTTGGCTATGGGGTATAAAGCCATAGCTAGAGGAAAACAGAGTCTTGCTATAGGCAGAGAGGCGAACGCGATAGGGAACAACAGTATCGCGGCAGGCGCGGAGGCCAAAGGATATGCCAAAGACGGCATTGCTATCGGCAACAATGCGGAATCGGGAACGGCAAACAATAAGGATCCCCGTATACCGTCTATTGAATCCAATAATGGTGTAGCGGTGGGTAATTCGGCCAAAGCTCGCGGGGGCTCTTCTGTTTCTGTTGGGAATGACAGCTTCGGCAACGGACCGTCTTCTGTCGCTATTGGGAATGCGGCAACGGCTAATGATGTGAGAACTACGGCTATCGGCAACAATGCCCATGCGGAAGGCGCCGGTTCTCTGTCCATTGGGCGTGAAGCCAGCGCGTTGACATTGGAAAATGCTACAAGCACAAATCCGCTTGTGACCGGGACTGATGAGAAGCTGGATAAAAAAGGCGTCATGGCCATCGGCGATGATGCCATGGCAAGCGGCAATAATTCCATCGCTCTTGGTACTTCCGCCAAAGCCGGTTATTTGGAGAAAACCCGGAATGAAGATTCTGTTACTATGACCGGCAGCGCGAAACGGATTACCAAGCTGACATCGACACGGTCCGTCAATAACGCGGTTGCTATCGGTACGGAATCCAGCGTACAGTCTGATGAAGATATCGCTGTGGGCTACAGGGCGGCTACGGTCAGGTCCAAGTATCATCAGCTGCCCGGTTCCGGACAGGTGGCAATCGGCAGCAACAGCAATACTTACGGAAGCAGGGGCGATGTGGCAATCGGTTCCGGCGCAGAGACGAATATAAGGGTCAAAAACGTGGATCATACCAATGGTCCGACGGAAAAGCGTGATGCACAGAGCGTGGCTATCGGCAGCGTGGCAAAGGCTTACGGATCGCAGGCGGTGGCTGTTGGCGCAGACACAAGGGCGATCGGAAACTCTTCCGTGGCGATCGGTACGGATGATATCGAGCTGGATCGTGCAAAACTGCAATCCCTTCTGCCGGGACTGGCGAATAATGAAAATCTGAATAATAAGGCGCCCAGTGATGCGACGCTTGGTTCGGCTGCTTTGCATGATAAGCCCTATTATGTCAAGACGGCTTCCATCGGAACGGCATCCGTGGCACTCGGCGCGATGAGCCAGGCCGCCGGTGACGCTTCCATGGCTATGGGTCTCAATGCTTTGGCGGAAGGCGATGCCAGCACGGCAATCGGGCCTTTGGCACGCAGCAAGGGGAAAAAATCCATTGCCATGGGTGTCAATGCCAATTCCCAAGTAGATGGCGGCGTGGCACTCGGCGCTGACAGTGTTTCCAACCGTCAGCAGACATCTAATGCTTACATCCCTTCCGGTGCCGGCGCAGCGCAGGTAAATGCCATTAATGCGACAAAAGGAACGACAGGTGCCGTCAGTGTCGGCTCGGATACGGTAAAACGCCAGATCATCAATGTGGCGGCCGGCACGAATGATTCCGATGCCGTCAATGTGGCTCAACTGAAAGCGGTAACATCCAATGCTTCCTGGACAGCACAGGGGAATGGCAATGATGTGAATGCCGTAAAGAATGGCAGTAAAGTCAACTTTGCCGATGGGACAAATACAACGGCTTCTGTGACAAAAGATGCGTCCGGAAAGGTAACGACCGTAAAATACAACTTGAAAAAAGATGTGGATCTCGGTCCGAACGGCAGCCTGACCATCAACGGAAATACCTATATCAATAAAGACGGCATCAATGCGGGGAACAAGCAGATCACCAATGTAGCCAGCGGAGGAAATGTAACGACGAATGCGGCCAATATCGGCGATATCAACCGTATTGTCAAAGCAAAAGACAAGTATGTGACAGGCGGTACCGCAACTTACCAGACAAACGGCGACGGCACGGCTGCCTTGACCGGTACGAACAACCTGACCGCCAATATAACGGGACTCAAAAACAACTATGTCACAAGCGGCAGCGTTTCCAATGACGGCAAGACCCTGACACTGGAACGTAACGACACAGGCAAAGTCAATGTAGACCTGAGCAAAATATTCACCGAGGTGGCAAAGGAAGATTACCATCTGGTAGCAAATCCGGAAGCAGGAAGCCAGGGTAAGTACAAAGCGGACAGCAGCGGAAATATGGTGCTGACCGTAGCGAACGAAAAAGGCGAAAAGAAACAAGTTACCTTGACAGACATCGCATCCAAAGCGCAGCAGAATACGAATACAACAAATATTACAAACATTAACAATACCATTGCCAAAGGCCTGAACTTTAAGGGTGATGACGCAACAGTTATCAATAAGAAACTGGGCGAGCAGCTGGATATCAAAGGCGGCGCTGATGCATCAAAACTGTCAGACGGGAATATCGGTGTCGTATCCGGAAACGGTGCGCTGAATGTAAAACTGGCGAAAGATGTGACCGGCCTGAACAGTGTGACGGCAGGAACCGCCAGAATGGGCGTCGATTCGGCAGACCACAAGAGCTATGTAACCGGTCTGGACAACAGGGACTGGGACGTGCAGAATCCGGTGGTCGTGAACGGCAGAGCGGCAACAGAGGATCAGCTGAAGAAAGTGTCTGATGCGATTTCCACCACGACTGCGGCGAAGACAGATTTCCGCCTGGTCAAAAATCCTGACGTGGCTGACGGGAACTATTCCGTGGCCAACGGCAAAGTGGATCTGAAAGTGGAAGACAAGGCGCATCCGACGACACCGGCAAGCACGGTCACAATCAATAATATTGCCAGCGCGTCGGACGTGGAAAAACTGAAAGCAGGCTTCAAGGTAAAGGCAGGAACCAATGAGGGCGCGATCAAGGCGGGAGACACCCTTGAATTCGCGGCAAAAGACAATGCAGGTGTGGAATACGATCCGGCCGCAAGGAAGCTGACTGTATCCGTAAGCAAAGATCCGACCTTCAACAGCGTGACTGTAGGTGACGTAAAGATCAACAACACCGGCATCAACGCAGGGAACAAGCAGATCACGAACGTAGCCAGCGGAGGAAATACGACGACCAATGCGGCTAATATCGGCGATATCAACCGTATTGTCAAAGCAAAAGACAAGTATGTGACAGGCGGTACCGCAACTTACCAGACAAACGGCGACGGCACGGCTGCCTTGACCGGTACGAACAACCTGACCGCCAATATAACGGGACTCAAAAACAACTATGTCACAAGCGGCAGCGTTTCCAATGACGGCAAGACCCTGACACTGGAACGTAACGACACAGGCAAAGTCAATGTAGACCTGAGCAAAATATTCACCGAGGTGGCAAAGGAAGATTACCATCTGGTAGCAAATCCGGAAGCAGGAAGCCAGGGTAAGTACAAAGCGGACAGCAGCGGAAATATGGTGCTGACCGTAGCGAACGAAAAAGGCGAAAAGAAACAAGTTACCTTGACAGACATCGCATCCAAAGCGCAGCAGAATACGAATACAACAAATATTACAAACATTAATAAGACGATTGAAAAAGGCCTGAACTTCGGCGGAGACTCCGGCGCAGATATTAATAAAAAGCTGGGAGAAAAGCTGGAAATCAAGGGCGGTGCCTCGGCAGACCTGACAGATGGGAATATCGGCGTTGTATCTGATGGAACGAAGCTCAATGTGAAGCTGAAGAAAGATGTGGATCTTGGGCCGAATGGCAGCCTGACCATTAACGGAAAGACCTATGTCAACAAAGATGGTCTCAACGCGAACAGCCAGAAGATTACCAACGTGGCTGACGGCACGGCAAACAGTGATGCAGTCAACCTGGGTCAGCTGAATGCGGCCATTGGCGGTACGGCAAAGGCAACGACCGTCAAAGCGAAGGACGCTAATGTAACCGTTACGGAAGGAACCAATCCCGCCGGTGGTAAAGAATATACCGTCGGACTGGGTGATAAAGTAACCCTCGGCACGGCTGACAAGAAAATCGTCGTAGACGGAACCAGCGGAAAGATTACGGCGGGCAGCAAGGTCACCATCGATGGAACGACGGGGGACATTCAGGCGGGCACAGTCAAAGTGACAGGCGCCGGCACAGTGAATGAACTGACCAACCGCACATGGGATATTGACAACCCGACAGTCGTACATGGACAGGCGGCAACAGAAGACCAGCTGAAAACAGTCAGTGACGGCGTGAAGACCAATAAGACAAATATTACAAACATCAATAACACCATTGGCAAAGGCTTGAACTTCGGCGGAGACTCCGGCGCAGATATTAACAAAAAGCTGGGAGAAAAACTGGAAATCAAGGGCGGCGCCTCGGCAGACCTGACAGATGACAATATCGGCGTTGTATCTGATGGAACGAAGCTCAACGTGAAGCTGAAGAAAGATGTTAACCTGGGACCGGACGGCAGCCTGACCATTAACGGAAAGACCTATGTCAACAAAGATGGTCTCAACGCGAACAGCCAGAAGATTACCAACGTGGCTGACGGCACGGCAAACAGTGATGCAGTCAACCTGGGTCAGCTGAATGCGGCCATTGGCGGTACGGCAAAGGCAACGACCGTCAAAGCGAAGGACGCTAATGTAACCGTTACGGAAGGAACCAATCCCGCCGGTGGTAAAGAATATACCGTCGGACTGGGTGATAAAGTAACCCTCGGCACGGCTGACAAGAAAATCGTCGTAGACGGAACCAGCGGAAAGATTACGGCGGGCAGCAAGGTCACCATCGATGGAACGACGGGGGACATTCAGGCGGGCACAGTCAAAGTGACAGGCGCCGGCACAGTGAATGAACTGACCAACCGCACATGGGATATTGACAACCCGACAGTCGTACATGGACAGGCGGCAACAGAAGACCAGCTGAAAACAGTCAGTGACGGCGTGAAGACCAATAAGACAAATATTACAAACATCAATAACACCATTGGCAAAGGCTTGAACTTCGGCGGAGACTCCGGCGCAGATATTAACAAAAAGCTGGGAGAAAAACTGGAAATCAAGGGCGGCGCCTCGGCAGACCTGACAGATGACAATATCGGCGTTGTATCTGATGGAACGAAGCTCAACGTGAAGCTGAAGAAAGATGTTAACCTGGGACCGGACGGCAGCCTGACCATTAACGGAAAGACCTATGTCAACAAAGACGGTCTCAATGCGAACGGCCAGAAGATTACCAACGTGGCTGACGGCACAGTGAACAGTGACGCAGTCAACTTCGGCCAGCTGAAAGATGCTGTCGCGGCGGGAAAGACGATCCTGAAAGACGGTAAGAATACCACCGTCGAAGGCGAAGGCACCGTTGCCAATCCGTATAAAGTCAATGTAAATGATGACCTGGTGCTCGGCAAGAAAGGTGCTGACGGCAAAGACGGCTCCATCGGAGTCAACGGCAAAGACGGTTCTTCCGTAGTGATCCATGGCAAAGACGGAATCAGCATCAAGGGGAAAGACGGCAAAGATGGAGTTACCCTCAAGGCGAAAGACGGAGCCAATGGGACGGAAGGGCAGATCGGCCTGACCGGACCTGCCGGGAAAGACGGAAAATCCACCCATGCGGATATAGGCGTCAACGCAGGACCTGCGAGCCTGGATCCGGCCAAGAACCTGTCGGCTACCGAAATGACCCGTCTCTACTATGTGGATGAAAAAGGCGACCATCAGGTGGCAACGATGGATGACGGCATGAAATTTGCCGGAAATACCGGACTGGCAATAAAGAAACTGAACAGCACCATGACCATCAGGGGAGCCGGAACAAAGGCAGATACGGAATACGACCCGTCAAACATCAAAACGATGGTGGATGCTGACGGAAATATGATTGTCGGCCTGGATAAGAACCTGAAGGCGGACAGTATTGGAATTAACGGCAAAGACGGCAGAGACGGAGCTACCATTAAAGGCGGCGACGGAAAACCGGGCGTTGACGGCACCAATATCACCCGTCTCATCATTGAAGAAAAGAACGGCAAGCAGCATGACATTGCCACCTTGGATGACGGCATGAAGTACGGCGGTGATACAGGGGCGGTCATCAAAAAGAAACTGAACGGCCAGGTGAATGTAATCGGCGGCATTTCAGATGAAAGCAAACTGACCACAGATGACAACATCGGTGTGGTATCTGACGGCAGCAACAACCTGAAAGCACGTCTTGCCAAGGATCTGAAAGGCTTAAACAGTGTAACAGCCGGCAATGTGGTGATGGATACGACTGGATTCTATGTTAAGCAAACGACACGTGCTCCGGCCGGAACCGGAACGGTTTCTCTTACTGCAGATGGGCTGAATAACGGCGGAAATAAGATTGCCAATATAGCGGCAGGCGAGGCGGATACCGATGCCGTCAATGTCAGCCAGCTGAAAAATCAGGGATCGGAGATCGTTAACAAGGGCTTCGGCATAAAAGCGGAAGACGGAAATGAAGTAAAGAAGAAGCTTGGCGAAACTGTGGACGTCGTAGGCGACGGTAAGAATATTTCGACCAGAGTCGAAGGCGGCAGAGTCAGAGTGGGGCTTAAGGATGATATTTTACTGAATAGTGTCACCACAGGCCGTACAAGAATGGATACCAACGGGCTTACCGTTCAGGACGGTTCCGGAAACACGGCAGTGACAGTCGACAAGGACGGGCTGAAGATCAAGGACGGCCCCAGCGTTACCAAGTCGGGAATTGATGCAGGCGGCAAGAAGATCACCAATGTAGCGGCAGGCGAGGCGGATACCGATGCCGTCAATGTCAGCCAGCTGAAAAAAGCGGCAGCCGGTGCCACCACGAAAGTGGCGGACGGCAAAAATACGACGGTGACTTCTGAAACGAATGCCGACGGATCCAAAACGTACCATGTCAACCTGAATGATGACATTACGCTGGGAACCGATCCTTCCAAGCAGATCAGCATTAAAGGTACCGAAGGTACGATCAAGGCCGGACAGGTGACTGTCAACGGTACGGCCGGCACAGTGAACGGACTGACCAATAAGACCTGGGATCCGAACAATATCACCAGCGGACAGGCGGCGACGGAAGACCAGCTGAAGGTTGTATCCGGCCAGGCAGGCAAGCATTCTTCCGTAACGGCGGGCAGCAATATTTCCGTGACAACGGGAACAAATGCAAACGGCGGTACGGACTACAAAGTGTCTGTAGTCGATACACCGACCTTCAAGACCGTGACTACAGGAAATACGGTGATGAGTAATAGTGGCCTGACGATCAAGAATGGCCCGAGCATCACGCAGACCGGCGTTGACGCAGGCGGCAAACGGATTACCAATGTGGCAGCAGGCAAGGCAGATACGGATGCTGTTAATGTAGGACAGCTGAAACAGATCGGCGGAGCCATCAACAAAGTTGATAACCGTATCAACAGAGTCGGCGCAGGAGCGGCGGCATTGGCAGCACTCCATCCGCTGGACTTCGATCCCGATGACAAGTGGGACTTCACTTTGGGCTACGGCAACTATAAAGATGCCCATTCTCTGGCACTCGGTGCCTTCTATCGGCCGAATGAAGATACGATGATCAGTGTAGGCGGTTCCATCGGCGGCGGAGAAAATATGGTGAATGCAGGTCTTTCCATGAAGCTGGGACAGGGCAACCATGTGTCCACGTCCAAAGTGGCGATGGCTAAGGAAATCAAGGATCTCCGCGCTGAACTGGAAAATGTGAAGGGGGCGCTGCTGAAGGTTGCGGACGGAAGACCGCTGGATTCCATGGATATGGACAAGATGCAGCTCTTCCCCGATGTGCCTGAAAATCATTGGGCCTATGACTATGTGGCGACTCTGGCAGGAAACGGTGTCATCGTGGGCTACCCGGACGGACAGTTCGGTGGAGACCGCATGATGACCAGGTATGAAATGGCCGCGTTGATCTACAGGGCCATGCAGAATGGTGCGGCTGCCGATGACCGGATGGCCAGAGCATTGAAAGAATTCGAACCGGAACTGGAACGCATCAGAGTAGATACTATCAGCAAGCATAAGGATGGTACACCTGATATCCAGCGTGTACGCGTCATCAAAGGCCGCGGTTAATCGGAGCAAGAGGCTTTCAGATGAAGAAATCATGGTTTGCTGTGATAGGAATGATATTGATATTGCTGCTGCCGGGCACGATGGCTGCGGCAGCGGATAATATCACCGTAGCCGGCCAGTTTGAAGGAGCTTATGCGGACAATGTATATCGTTTTGTTACTGCCGATGGACAGGAAATCCCTGCCATGATGGAGCATGCGGGAAAGATAATGAGTTATACGCCTTTTCAGGCGACAGGGTATGTGGCTTATAATCAGGCCGGGCAGCCTGTACTTATTATCCGGAACGTGTCTTATCAGGAGCGGGCTCCTAATCAGCGTGCGGTCAGCTACAGAAAAGATATTGGGAATCCGCAGCCGTCACAGATGCCAATAGGATCACGGACATCTCGGGATGCAGGGTATTTCATGGGACCGGTGAAAAGCGATCTTGACAACTGGTATCAGGTCAATCCGGGAGATTTGAAATTAGAGGATCTGGGTGCTTATCAGGTAGCATGGAATTTGTCCGGGCTTCCTGTAGGGACAAGGATCTGCACTGTGGGCAGCATCCTGTCCAGCGCCGGCGGCGGGCTTATGAATTTCCGTACCGCCCGGGGGAATAAAATTCTTATCAATCTCAATGGTGCAGTTGTTCCTATGGGACAGCGGGTAACCGTTTTGGGGATTATTTCCACTCCGTCAGTGCTGACAATCCAGTTCGTAAACAGCGTAGGATCCTGATTGGATAAGACCATCTTTCTAAATCAGGAAGAAGATAAAAGACTTTCTTCTATAAGCATATGCTTTCAGGAGAGAGTCTTTTACCCATTATGGAAAGCGGGAGTCTCATATTTTAACCCGAAATCGGCTTTGTCCTGCTTTTGGACGGCAATACTGCCGGTATAAGGAATGAAGTTGTCTTTCTGAAAAAGGGTATTTTGTTTCTCATTGTCCATAGCAATGTGAGAACCGTGAGCATACGGATGATCCGCTTTTTGCATATTTTCTCCAAAAGGGTTCCATTATGACGGATATCTTAGTCAAATATACATGAAGGAAGGTGCATGGAGCCGACGGGCATTGAAAGGGAACCGGAGTGCAGAAAATCTCCGGTGAAATACTTTAATAAAAGTGCGTTTGGTATACTAATATAATTATAATAAATAACTTTATTAAATAACTTTATAAATGTATAATATGATGAAAGAGATATAAATTATTTAGTTCTTTAGAGAGCGGATATCTTTTTATTCAAAAGGAGGAAGTTATGAATCAGATTTACAAAGTCATCTGGAGCCGGGTGAAACACTGCTATGTGGTAGTTTCGGAAATCGCCGGCCGCTGTGGGAAAAATGGGGGAACAGCTTCTGAAAAGAAGAGCATGCCCGTCCGCGCGTTTCTGTGCGCCCTTGCCGTCACGGGATGCCTGCTGCCGGGCATGGCGGGCGCCTCGTTTCATGGCGGGATCGGTGCTACAACGGCTACAGCGAACAGCATCGCTGTCGGGGATGATGCCAAGACAACAGAGGAATATACGATCGCTCTCGGCAGCCGATCCAGGGCAATAAATATCTATGCCATAGCCATGGGCGATCAGGCACAAGCTACCGGGCAGGGGGCGACTGCCATAGGATCCCTGTCTAAATCGACAGCCGAACATTCTCTTGCCGTCGGCGACCAGGCGCAGGCGGCGGCGGTGAACAGCTCCGCTTACGGTATTCTGTCGAAGGCATTGTCATCACACAGTGTGGCTATCGGTAATGAGGCGTCTGTCGGCAAGGGAGATCCGGATTCAGTATCAAGCCAGAACGGGATTGCCATCGGGAATGGTGCGAATGTTACCGTGAACCCCGCCACAGCGACACCGGGGATTACCGATAAGAGCGGCGGGATCGCAATCGGGCATGATGCGACAACCAAAGATATCAATACGATTGCTCTCGGTACCGGTACTGTCGGCCAAGGTGCGCAGGCAGTGGCTATCGGCCGTAATGCACGTACAATTGCTAATAACGGTGTGGCCATCGGTAACGAAGCTCGGACACAATCTACGAACGGCTTTGCGTTGGGGAATAATGCCCGCGCCGGTTTTGATGAAAATAATGTGCTTGTAGGCAGAGACAATGACCAGGCCTTCGGTTCCAATGCCAGGGCCTGGGGCGGTTCCTCCATGGCTTTTGGGAATAATGCGAAAGCTGCTAATGGCGGTGCCATTGCCATGGGGAACGGTTCTCAATCCAGAGGGGATTGGGGCGTAGCCATCGGTAACGGTGCAAAAGCCCTGGCTGCGGGCGCCCGCGCATTGGGGGCAAACTCCACGGCAAAAGGAGTCAATTCTACTGCTATCGGCTGGGACAGTAAGAGTGAAGCAGCGAGCGGTATTGCCGTAGGTGAGTCTGCTTCCGTTGAGGATGGAGCAGACAATGGTATTGCCATCGGTACAGGAGCGAAAGCAGCAGGGAAAAGCAGCACCGGCACTCCAAGCCTTCCGGCAAGTACGGTAGCCATCGGCCAGGGGGCACAGGCACTGGAAAACGGGGATATCGTCATCGGACGCCAGGCGAAGAGCATCGCTTCTACAGAGCACGGCAATCCGGGATCCGGTGCGGTAGTGGCAGGCGCGGAAGCGGCGGCATACGGCGCCAGAGGCGATGTGGTTATCGGCGCGTCGGCGGAGACTAATGTCAAGATCAAACAGTCCGGCGGTACTGTCGATCCTAAATATGCGCAGGGTGTCGCTATCGGCAGTACAGCAAAAACCTATGGCACCCAGTCCCTCGCTCTCGGTTCGGATACGAGAGCCATCGGTAACTCATCTATTGCTATCGGCGGGGATGATATCGATATGGCCCGTACGGAACTGGAAACAGCTGTGCCTCAGCTGAAAGCAGGAAACGGGATCAAAAAGAGCTTTAACAAGGAAATAGAAACTAAATTTCCGGGCGGATTGGGATCAGCTTCTATCAATGTGAAAGGGAAATATGCGAACACCGCTGCCATCGGTGACGCCACCACAGCCATCGGAACGCTGAGTGAAGCGTTTGGTACAGGTTCCACGGCGATCGGTATCAATTCTTTAACTAAAGGTGTAGCCAGCACCGGTATCGGAATCATGGCACGGAGCTGGGGAGATAATTCTCTTGCTCTCGGTACGCAGGTAGGTGCCTACGGAACCCGGTCATCCTCCATTGGCGATACAAACCAGGTAGGGCTGGATATGAAAGATGGAAATAGGTCCGGTAAAGAATCCGCGGCGGTCGGTTCCCAAAATACTATTTACGGAAATCAGGCCTATGCTGTCGGCGCCGGAAATACCATCGGCTCCGCCACGGTTAACACTGCGACGGAAGCAAACGGCAGCGCCGCCGGTGCTGATCAGGATAAAATCACGACAGTCACTGCCGGTACGGTGAAAGGAAATATGGCAGGCGCTTTCGGTTATAAGAATACTATTAATGCGGATAATGCCTATGCAGTGGGCAGCAACTCCACGGTTTCCGCCGACGGGGCTATGGTGCTGGGGAACAACGCTTCTGTAACGGCGAAGAATGGCATGGCTCTCGGGAGCAATACAAAAGTGGCCAATGAAAATGCCATAGCCCTCGGCGCCGGTTCGGAAACGGCGGCAGCTGTGGCGACACCCTCCGCAACGATCAATGGAACAGCACATAATTTTGCAGGAGTAAATCCGGCTTCTACAGTCAGCGTGGGTAAGGCGGGCAGTGAACGGACGATCACCAATGTGGCGGCCGGCCGTATTTCCGATGTTTCTACCGATGCTATCAACGGCAGCCAGCTGTATGCGGTGACTACGGAAATGGATAAAGGCGTGGCCTATGCGGGCGATGTGAAAGCTGCGGCAGCCGCGGCTAACAAGTTTACCCGGAAATTAGGCGAACAGACGAATATCGTTGGCGGCGTGACAGATACGTCTAAGCTGACAGACGGAAATATCGGCGTGGTATCCAACGGGACAGATACGCTGAATATCAAACTGGCGAAAAACGTGAAAGTGGACAGCGTCACAACGGGCAATACGGTCATCAACAACAACGGGCTGACCGTAGGCGGAAAGACCTATGTGACGAATAACGGCCTCAACGCGAATAACCAGACCATCACGAACGTAGCCAGCGGCGGAACGACAGACAGCAACGCGGCCAATATTGGCGATGTAAAGACAGCTGTAACCAATGTCACAAATGCACTGACAGCAAAAGGTCTTGATTTTGAAGGCAATGACGGCGTGGCCAATAAAGTGCATCGTGACCTCGGCACCAAGCTGACCGTGAAAGGCGGCCTTGCTGATGTGACCACCGGCGTATCGGGCAAGAACCTGGGCGTGAAGAAAAACGCGGCAGGAGACGGCCTTGATTTAGTGATGAGTGAAAAGCCGGAATTCAAAGAAGTGACGGCAGGCACGGGAACGAATAAAGTCGTCATCAACGATAACGGCGTCCATGTAGGCGGAAAGACCTATATCAATAACAGCGGCCTCAATGCCAACAATCAGAAGATTACCAACGTGGCAACCGGCACAGCCGGAACCGATGCCGTCAATGTGGATCAGCTGAATGCGGCCATCGGCGGTACGGCAAAGGCGACGACAGTCAAAGCGAAAGACGCCAATGTAACCGTTACGAAAGGAACCAGTGCTGAGACAGGTGGTAGAGAATATACCATCGGGCTGGGGGATGTGGTTACCGTAGGGCAGACACATCCCGTCACGGTGAATGGGGATGCCGGAACCGTAAACGGCCTTACAAATACGACTTGGGATATTGATAACCCGCAGCCCGTATCCGGACAGGCAGCCACGGAAGACCAGCTGAAAACAGTCAGCGACGGCGTGAAGACCAATAAGACCGATATCACAAATATCAACACGACGATTGGCAAAGGGCTGAACTTTAAGGGTGATGACGCAGCAGTTATCAATAAGAAAATGGGCGAGCGGCTGGATATTAAAGGCGGCGCTGACTCGTCAAAACTATCAGACGGGAATATCGGCGTAGTATCCGGAAACGGCGCGCTGAATATCAAACTGGCGAAAAACGTGAAAGTGGACAGCGTCACAACGGGTAA
>ERZ894223.1545-NODE-1545-length-14880-cov-5.244857_pt1 | contig 14880 bp, 11 predicted proteins | sample MGYA00380293_ERZ894223 | MGnify/ENA primary metagenome ERZ894223 (study PRJEB32331, sample SAMN06328445) | human gut metagenome | biome: human gut microbiome; feature: stool | host: Homo sapiens | collected 2014-11-05 ...
TGCCGCATTCCTCCATCCGAATGAATTCGGAGGCTTCCTGCGGCTGTTTCTGTGACAGGCTTCAAGATGGGGCTTCGTCTCGACGCTTCGAAAGCGCTCGAATAGCCTCCAACCGCCTCGGCAAAATAACACTTGGCCGCTCACAACGGTCAATTTTCGGGATGCGGGTGAACAAAAGCAACAACCGCCCGCACGCCTTTTCAGCCATTTGCACAATCCCCCTCATTCCGCCCTGGAGGCTTGCTGATCGGCAGGCCTCGAATAAGAACAACAAATGTCCGTAAAGGACAAGGAATGAAAATGAAATCCATGTGCTCAACAATGTCCGCACAGGACGCCGTCGCGCCCGTCGTCATGACCGAACAGGCGGGCAATGTTTCGCGTTTTATGCACCAGCTTCTGACCCGGCGCGAAGTGTCGGACGACATGCGCGACTTGCTGATGTCCTACGTCGAGGCGAACCTGCCGCCGTCGGAGATGTTGAGAGAAGACGAGGCCGAAGATTGTCGGCAGCGTTTTCGCGAAGCCTTCAATGCCGAGGTGGACATGCTCCTGGCGTCCTTTGAGGACGGCACACTCACCGATGAAGAGGTGCGCAGCTTCTGGCAGGCGCATCGTTTTCCCTTCATTGCAGGCGGGATTGATGAATACAGCACTCAGACGGGCGCAGGCTGTGAAGATGCCTATCCGGCCTGGATGCACTCGGTCGAGTGGACGCGCGATCTCATCGAATCGTTGATTCCCACGAACTTTGTCATCGCCTTCAAGGAATCCGAATTGAGCGCCTATGCGCTCGTTCCCGAAGTGACGGGCAGGCCGTCCGACTATCCGTGCGGTATGTGGTCCTATACGGCGCTCTTTCGCTCACGCCTTCCGCTCGGGCTTCTCGAACGCCTGATGCAATGTTTCATGGAGGACGAACGCGTTCAACTTCCGAGCGTCCTTCAGGACGTTGTGGTGTCGTTCGAAGAGGTCGAAGAGGGAGGAGGAAAGGAAGAGGGCATTGTCTACCGCTGCCGTCTGGAACTCCCGATCAAGGTGGGCATTGAACGCCCCATCGCGCTTGGTGAGGAAACAACGCCCTTTGAAACCGTGCCGGCCTCCTTCCCGGAGGGGAATCGTGATGCCTTTTTCCAAGCGGCCATCATGGACTTTTCCAGAAAGGTTCTCGCGGGCTATGAGGACGAGACGGACGACATGAAGCGCCTCATCAGACGCGGCTTCTGGCAGATGTCCCGTTGTCCCGAGATGCGTCCCTTCAACATTCTCGAATGTCTCATGGGACCACTGGAGGATCAACTCCAGAATACGTTCGGTGAGCGGTCTGCCTACTCGGGCTTTGTCATTGAGGACATTGCCTACGCGGTCGTCACCGACCTGGCAACGGAAGAGCTTGCTGCTCTGGCGAAGTGCCACGGCTATGAAGGGTGGTCCTTGAAGGATTGCGAGTGCTTGATTGAGCCCACGGCAGAGGAGGCGCGTGGCTTTTACCGCGTCACGCTTAAGAATGACCGCGTCGGCGCGGCCAGGATCCGATTGAACTTGAATTGAGCTCGCTCTCAAGCAAACAAACGCCCGGTTCTTCCAAGAAGGCCGGGCGTTTTTGTATTTCAAAGGTTGGCGCGGTAGAGGAGGCTCTGGGACCAGACGACGAGCGTTTCGATGTCGAAGTTGTCGCTTCTCACGGTGGCCTTGTCATATTCGCCCTTGCAGACGGCGTCATAGACCTTTTCATCAACGGAGCCGTGTTCGACTTTGACGAAGCCTTTTTTATCGCGAGCAAGGTTCATGGCCTCTTCGTAATGTTCCCGCAGATAGTCGTACCGCAGGCGCTTCTGATTGCAGTCGACGTTGACGGAGCTGTAGCGGTACTGCATTTTTCCGGAGATCTTGGGAAAGACTTCGAGCACGTTGCTCCGCTTCACAAAGCCGAATGCGTCGTTGCGAATGTCGGAGAGATTGAGAAAGACAATGCCGTCGGTGCTGCTTTCGAGAATGGCCCAGTTGTTGGGCACCTTCTTCTCTAGGGCGAGGGCGGGCAGGGCGGCCAGAGCGCAGAGGCCGGCAAGAAGCAATCGTTGCATGTGCTGAGAACTCCAATGGGGAGAGGGACAGGGCAGGGGGCAAAAGCCCCCAAAATGCCGCATCCCAAAAAGTTGAGGGCATTTTCTCACCAAGGCGGAGCTTCGATGATCGGCATTCGAGGACGATTCCATTTCTGCGATGGGGAGAAGAGAGCTTGGACGCCATCTTTTCGAATGCTTCCCGGTCGGAAATTGGGGCTGTTTGAGAATGTTGGGATCATTAACAACCTCATCCAACCCTTTGAAATGTACAGAGAACAGAAAAGTTCCGATCGGTTTTGGCTTTCCGTCGTCGCAAGCACGGCGCTTGCAGTCGGCACGTGCGCCGTGATCGGCAAGTTTGCGCCCCACATTCTCGGGATTCCTCTTGCTTCGCAGCAAACGCACGAACCCATGCCGAGAGTGCTTGTGCTTGATGCCAACGATGCCATGGTGCGGCTGGGCGAACAGTTGCCCAACGGCATGAACGACACCGCCACGCTTCGCAAGCTGGTTGACAACGCCATGGCCGATCTGGCGGACGCGGGGGCCGTGATCATCGACAAGCGTGCCGTGCGTGCGGCGCCGGAAGGCGTGCTGATCGACACGCAGGTTTTTGTAGACCGAATTGTCAAGACGCTGCCGCCGATGCCGGAGACTGCCCTCAAGCCCGTTCCCGTGCCGAAGCTCGATATTAAGAAGGCGGGCGAGCATCAGAGCGACCGTCCGGCCATCAAGATCGACGTGACGCCGGAAGAACTTGCTGATCTGGCAAAGCCTCCTCAGAGCGAAGAGGATCTGCAAAAGACGCTCGACGTGCTCAATCAGTTCGCCGATGTTCTTGAGCAGATGCAGAAAGCTCAGAACGCCCAGCAGAAGACGCCATGACGTTCAAGCTTCCCAACAGTGAATTCTGGCTCAAAAGCGGTGCACTGCTGGCCATCGCGGTGACGTTGGGCGTTCTCTTTCAGACCCGCTATCGAATCGGAATTGATCCCCAGGAAACCCTCTCGATGACGGATCGCGTGTTCCTTGTGGACATCAAGAACCGTGTGGTTGAGAAGGGGGCGTCGTATGTCTTTGCCGTGAAGAACGCGGAACCTGTCTATGAGGACGGACGCGAGATGGTCAAGCGTGTGGCGGGGATGCCCGGAGACTTTGTGGAGATCAATGCCGACTTCGACATTACGGTCAATGGTCAAAAGGTCGGCAAGGGTTTCTGGCACCTGCAGGGACAGGATCCTGTCTTTGTGCGCGAGCACTTTACGGGTAGCCGCCTCCTGGGCGACGACGAGTATTGGATGATGGGGCTCTCCGAGAAGAGCTTTGACTCTCGTTATTTCGGTCCCGTCCGTTCGGAACAAATTCGAGGAAAGGCGTATGGCATTTTCTAGACTGGCACCCATCGCTGGTGCCGTGCTCATGTGCATCTGGGGTTCTTCGGCCAATGCCGAAGAGGCCAAGACGCCGAGTCCGCTCGTGCCGGGCGCAAATCACATGAAGGCGTCTGAAAAGGGCGTGCCGAAATTGAATTTCCAGCCGCTCTTTGGGAACGAAGTGGTGCGCATGAGCCAGGAAGGTACGCCCGTGACGTACCTTCAGGACTTGAGCATTCAGTTGGGCCGAGAGATGGCCAAGAGCTTCCTCAAGGACGAAGAGGAGCGCAGAAAGCGTGGCGAGAAGGTGCCCGAGCGCGTCAAGCGCGACTTGTGGGCCGAACGCGAAAAGGAAGTGGCCGAACGACGTGCTAAATATGGGCCCGAGCACACGAAGAACTTCACGATCCCCGGCACGACGCCGGAGATTTCTGCCCGCATCTTCTCGCCTGAGGGCCGCGTCTACAAGGATCAGGCCGGCAATACGGTTTATGAAACGAAGCAAGAGATCGTCACGCAGTACACGAACGGTGAGATGAAGATCGTTCCCCGCAATGTGGTCAACATTGTCCTCACCAATGTGAGGGAGGATCATGAGTCCGCCGCTGACGCTCCTGCCACACCCGAGACCGAAGCCTACAACGGGTCGCTCGCCGGTGTCGAAAAGGGCTTTGATGCGTCCGACATGCGTGACGCTGCCGCCATATTGGTGCGAGAAGGCAAAGGCGTTCGCGTCGACAGCTACTTCAGCGACGTGCCGGCGAACTGCGACGGTTGCTCGATCGAGTCGTCCGGGGCCTCTCCCGTGTCCCCGACGAACAACGACGGTTTAAATCAGAAAACTGAAAAGACAACCGAAACAACCGAAGGGGGAGAGCTTCCTCCTCCGATTCCCGTGAGCGAAAGCACATGGGAGAAGGTGTTCACGAGGCTCTTGGGCATTGAAAGTGCGAGCGCTGCGCAGTTCGATCTTGAAGAGATTACGCGGCAGGGCAAGGCTTTGATGGCCGAAGCTGAAAAGAAGGATTCCGGGCTCGAAGAGAATGCGCACGACGCATGGGCGCAGGCCGAGGCCGTGGAGCTCGTCGAAGAGCTCGCCCGTGCGGGCCGTCTTGAGCCCAAGGCCGAGGAGGTTGAAACGCTCGACTACATGACGGAGCAGCAGCTCGCTGAAATCGCGCAGGCCGAAGCGGCGAATCCGACGATTCGGGATACCTACATCTTCGTCTCCTACAGCCTTGGGGACGATGCGCTCCTTGACATTCTCGAATCCGCTTCCGGGAAAGACAACGTGGAACTCGTGATGCGGGGCATTCCGAAAGACAGTAATCTCGTCGACGGGCTCGTGCGCATCCGCAATCTGGCCGCACGATTCGATCCGATTCCGAACATCATCATCGATCCGATGCTCTTTCGCGCTTATGACGTGAAGGTTGTTCCGACCGTGGTCCGCGTCTCCGACAAGCGCATGGCCCGCCCCAAGGTGAGGCTCATCGACGAGGTGCGCGAGAAGACCGGCATGAGCGACGAGGAGTGCAAGGCCAATGACAACACGTCCTTGGTGAGGAAGAACGAGGTGCCCGCAGACTATCGCGGACGCACCGTTCCGATGATGATCGCCAAGGTCGAAGGTCTCAACAATGCCCGCTGGCTAAACGAGCGCATTGCCAACGGCCATACGGGGGACTTCGGGAACAAAGGCTACGTGTATCCGATTCATGAGCCCGACTTCATCGAGGTCATGCAAAAGCGTGCGCTCGGCATCGACTGGGAAAAAGCGAAGCAACGGGCCATCGACAACTTCTGGACCGAACAGTCGAGCCGCTTCTGGTCGCTTCCGACAGCGAAGACCTCGGTCTCGCGCGTGCTTGATCCGACCTTCATCGTTTCTCAGGACATTCGAGACATCAAGGGCACCTTCATTCATCGCAAGGGCGACCTTGTCAACCCTCTTGATCATCTTCCCTTCAACGATGCCATCGTGATTTTCAATCCGCGTAGAGCCGAGGAAGTCGAAGTGGCGAAGCTTCTCAAGCGGCGCTTTGAGAAGGACAAGGCCATCGGACAGGTCGTCTGGATTGCGTCCGAATTTGATGCGACTCGCGGATGGGACAGCTACACAGAGATTACGGAAACGCTCGATGCACCCGTCTATCTACTCATGCCCGACATCGTCCAGCGTTGGGAAGTCAAGGTCACGCCGACCGTCATTACGGCGGACAACAACACCCGAAAGTTCATTGTGGAAGAGATCGCGCCTTGCGTCGTTGATCCTCAAACAGGAGTTTGCGTTGTCGAATAAGTTCAACTTGAAAGCCACCCTGTGGATCTTCATTGCGACGGCTTTTCTTTCGTCCTCACCGCTTCAAGCCGCCGACGGCGGATCAGAGTCAGATTCGAACGGCAACAAAGGCGATCCCTGCACGTCAAGCGAGGTTTTTTCCGCAAAGCTCATCAAGGACATTTGCTGGGACTGCACGCAGCCCATCCGTGTCTCAGGCGTCACGATTTCCGGCAAGGATCGCAAGGACAACATTCCTTCGCGTGCCGCAAAGCAAAGCTTCTGTCTGTGCGACGACGATTTGGGCGTGCCCCATCCTGGGATCGTGACGCAGTTCTGGGAGCCCTATCGCATGGTCGAATTTCCGACGATTCCGGGCTGCATGAAAGCACTGAACGGCGTGCGTTTTCCGTTTACAAAGACGTTCATCGGGGACAACGGGCGATCGGACAAGACTGGTCAGCATGGAACGTCCTTCCGGCACTACCACTACTACTCCTTTCCCGTGATGGCGATTCTCGACATGTTCGTGCCTGCCTCGTGCAACCCGGAAGGCTATGTGGACATTGACGTCATGTTCCTCTCTGAAATCGATCCTACTTGGAACATCCCGACGCTCGCCTACTTCTCCATGCCGGAGAATGCGCTTCTTGCGACTGACCTTGCCGCCGTGGCGTGCATTCCGGATGCCATCTCCTCATCGTTCGCCGGAATGCCGATTCAGGATCTCTTCTGGTGCGCCGGCGCCTGGGGGCTCATATATCCGGTCGCAGGCCAGACGATGGGGCCGGACATTATCAACGGCACGTCGCTTGCGACGGCGCGTCTCCTCACCGTCTTTCACCGTCGCGGGTTCGTGCGACGAAGTGCCGGGAGCGACGCCATGTGCGGCGGCGTCGTGGATCCGACCCTTCCCAAGTACATGTACCAGTTCACCCTGTTCGATCCGATTCCCGAGACGGATGACTCGCATGTGCTGGGTGAGTCTGCGCTGATCTGGGGACTGCTGAGAACCCTCCCTGCTATTGGTGAGGATCCTACGTACATCATCTGGCGCTGGCAGGACTGTTGCCAGCTCAAGTCAAGCGGAGCCCTTACGGGCGAATAAGTCATACAAGTTGCGATCGTCATGCAAATCAATACCCTCATTACCGCCTTTCGAAAGTCGGTCTGTACAACCGTTTCGGTAACGATGCTTTTTGCGCCCACATGGGCCATGGGAACCGATACCAACATGAAGGCCATTGGCCGTGAGGCACAGTCCTTTGCGACCGAACAGGCAGGCGACATCAAGGCTAATCCGCCAACGCTCATCGGAAACGAACTTCAAATTCCCATGAAGGACGGCACCTCGCTCTCCTTTGGTACGGGCGAGCTCTCCAACCAGTCCGATTCCCTGAATCGTCAATGGACGCCTGAAGACATTGCCGAACTCAAGGGCCTGTTTGACGGCTCGGACGACGAGGGGGTGGAGAAGGGCAATGCCGCCAAGGAAAAGCTCTTCGGCAACACCAATACGCTTGAAGGCCAGATTCATCAGATCATGATCGACGGGTCAAATCAGGTCATGCCCGACTGGTCCAAGGATCAGATCATGATTGAGGCCGAGAAGATTCTCGACCAGTACGAGACGAACGACATCACTGACTGCAAGACCGACAAGTTCCTCATCGACAAATCGAAAATTGTTCACGAGACGAAACTCGAACAATGCGAACAGGTGGTTGACCGTTCCGGCAACTGCCAGATCACACATGACTACCGCGCGGGCGTCATTCGACACTACGATGGTCCCTACAACATCGAGTCGTGCGGGGAAGGATGCACCACCATCTGGCTTGGCAAGGTTGGCGACAACTATTGGCCGGGTGGCTCCTGCAAGCTCTACACCGACGAAATTCTCTTCGTCGTCACGAATCCGGACGCCATTACCCGTGCCGAGCTCGACTACGCTGCCTATGACGACCAGATGCAGGTCTGGATCGGACCGCGCAATCGCGAGCAGAAGGTCTACGAAGGTCCGAATTGGGGAAAGTTCCCGTACAACGATCACAACAATGATCGCCGTCCGGGAACGACATGCGAACTCGGCACGCATTGGATTTGGGATCCCAAGGGAGACGGCTTCGGCTGTACGGAATCCGCCTGTCGCTACACTCAGCAAAGCCTTGGTGCCATCAACATCACCAGTCAGATCAAGAGCGTGGGTAAGGGCGGGATTGCACGCTTTTACCTGCGTGATGCCATCGGCGGCTATGGCGAGGCTTTTGCGCGCATGCGCATCTACTACGATGCCAAGAAGGCCATTATTGACGACGCATGGACGCCGCCCGAATGCGTCCAGAACGTCTACGCCATCAACGACAAGTTTGCCAAAGGGTCGTATACCTGTATTTCCATGCCCACCATCGGGAGCGACGGCTGTGCGCAGATCGACGGCGTCTTTGTCTGTCCTCACCACCTGAATCCTTCTCCATTGCCGGGGATCAGCAACCTCTGCATGAAGGTGAATGTCAATGCCGATTACGATTTTTACAAGGGGCAGATGGACTGTTGGACGGACATCAACGGCAATCTGCAATGCCCGAATAACCAAGGCGGCTCGCTCGACAAGTGCTCAAAGCTAGAGGAGAAGGGGTGTCAGTTCATATCGTCAAAGTGTACCGAGGGGGCATTGGGCGCGTCGGGAACGTGCTATGTGAACGAAGCTACCTATGACTGCGGCAAGGATGTCGTCATCAACGACTCCGAGGAGGTCACGGAAACTACATGCTCAGGCGACGTCTCCTGCATGGGTGAGGACTGCGTCGGGATCACGGAAACCGAAAGTGAATCGTTTGCCAAAATCTCGGCCCTCATGAATGCCTTGCAGTACATGGCGCAGGACATGGAGTGTACCGGTACGAACGAAGACGGTACGTTTACACAGCAGGAAGACGTCAAATGCAATGTCTTTGCTGGCAATCCGTCGAAATGCAAGATCGCGGTGGGCGGCATTTCGGACTGCTGTGAGAATCAGAACCCAATCGGTATGGGGCCGTATCTAGGCATGATCATGAGCAAGTCGACGGGCGAGCACATGTTGGAACCGCTCAACAAGTATTTGACCGGCGAGATCATTGATCCAGAGTCCATCGAGCTTTTAGGGCACGGGGCCTGGAGCTCGGTGAGCCAGATCGGAGCGGCTTCTTGGGCCGTTTCCGGCTATCTCAATGTGTTCTCTTCGTTCATCGAGAACATTTCGTCCTGGCATGACCTCTTCTTCCCGAGCATGGACGTTTTGATTGCGCACGCCAAGACCGCGATCAAGCTATACATCAAGCAATGTCTGCAGGATCTTTTTAAGGAGGTTGCAAAGAGGTTGTGGGGTAATGCAGTGGGAAGTGGTACAGGGTCTTCAATGTCCGGTCCTGCAGCAGAAGCCCTGGGCGCCGCTGGAGCCGCCTTGGGAGTTATCGCAGCCATTTATGCGGCCTACTGCGTGGCGGTGATGCTCATTCAGGCTGTCTACAAATGCACAGAGGACGAAATGCAGCTCACGGCCATGCGTGACGTCGGGAACTGTCACTACATCGGATCGTACTGCGACAGCAAGGTGCTTGGCATGTGCGTCAAGAAGATCAGATCCTACTGCTGCTTCTCGTCGCCCTTGTCTCGCATCATCCAGGAGCAGTTGCGAAAACAAGGTGACAGGCTTGGCGCAGACTTTTCGAACTTTGGCAGCGCCAAGGAACCGAGGTGCGCGGGCATTCCGTTGGAAAAGGTTGGATCGATTGACTGGGACCAGGTCGATCTCTCCGAATGGGTAGCCATTCTCGAAAACAACGGGAAGTTTCCGAACTCGACCACTGTTGATGTCAACAAACTGACCGGCAGTGAATCCAAACTAAATTATGACGACGAACGCGTGGATACCGTGACGCGGAACAAGGACCGCATTCAGTATGTGGACGTCGATGCCGAACGCAAGCGTGCGCATGAGGAGTATCAGGTCGATACCGGCTATCGCGGCCAGCAAAAATAGCGCAAAGGCAGCTTGAGAAAGGCCCGGCTCTGGGAAAGGAGTCGGGCCTTTTTGGCTGCTGTACTATCGGTTCATCCAAATCCCGCCGGGGAACCCTCGCCTTGTGAGGCGGGGAGGAGAGGCGGGATTTGACTAAATGAGGAATAGCCTATTCGATGTCGCGAGGCATGAGGATGCCCCAAATGCCGCGTTCTTCCCAATTTTTCTTGTAATGATCTGCAACGCCGTCCACAACACGCTCGACGGTGTTCTTGCTCATCTCGTCACGATAACGCTTGAGTTTTTCGGGTACGAGATGGCAGTAGGCCACCTCGCCGTCCTCGCCCACGAAGCTGGCGTGGCTCGAATCATAGGCTCCGTAGAAGTAGTATCCGTCGCCGGCTTCACGTCCAATGGCTTCGCGATCCTCACGGGACAAGGCGAAGGCATTTCCTTTAGAAGTTTGTCCCTCGGTCAGTACGCCGATTCCTCGAATGATGAAGGCTTCATTCACGTCGGACAGCCACTTAGGCGGCGCTTCGCGTGAGGCGGCGTTGTAGTAGAGAGTGCGAAGCTTCACTTGACAGGCGGCATCAGCATTGTTCACAGGCTTCGGACACCCTTTGGCGGCATTGATGAGCGTGAGGCGATTTTCAATCCATTTACCGAGTTCGCCGTTGCCGGCGTCGGCTTGTTTTGATGTAAGGAGCACTTCGTAACCCTGTTTCTGTAAAGCCTTGGCTGTTCGAGCCGCAGCGCCGTCAAGGGCGGTTGCTTGGGCGTCATAGATCGTGGCGAAGCTCGTCGGATCGAGAATGGCATTCCACTCATCAAATTCTGCTCGCACGTAGGCAACGCTGGTTGAGAGGGTCGTGATTGCTGCGGCTCCAAGACCGACGGCGATACCGTCATCAATCGTGCCCCGGATGAAGCTGTTGATCGCTGTTTGTTGAGAACCGGACATGATGTACTTCGCTTCCGGAGCAATGTCGTTCACCTGAATGCCAAAGGCGTGCGCAATCTGACGAGGGCGGGAGAATTCTTCGGATTTGAGCGGGATGTCGGCATGGAACCCTCGGATCTTCACACCTTGAGCAAGCTGCTCGGGCGTGTAGTCTGGGTTGGAGGCGCAACCTGCGAGAAGGGATGCGGAAAGGGCGAGGATGAGGGCAAGTGGTTTTTGAGGCATTTTCTTGATTCGGCAGTTGGAAAAGACGCATTTTGCGTTGTTGAATAGATTCTTGCACGGGCTTTTCGAAAAATCTCGTTTTGCGAGGGCAAAATTTCGCGCAACAAAAGATGGCCATGCCCGGCGGCAACACGATCCGCGCCGCAGGCGGCCTCAACGCCCCGTGCACGTCCCTTCAGGCCGCCAAGGGCGTGCAGGACTCGCTTGAAATCGCCTACTTCGACACGATGAAGGGCGGCCACTGGAAGAACGATCCCGAACTCGTGCGCACGCTCGTCGCGGGCGCCGGCCCCGCCGTCGAATGGCTCCTTGCCTTGGGCGGCGACCTTCGCGACGTCGGCCTGCTCGCGGGCGCCTCCAAGGCACGCGCGCACCGTCCGACCGGCGGCGCCCTGGTCGGTCCCGAAGTCGTCGAGACCCTCTACAACGCCGCCAAGGAGCGCAAGATCGACATGCGCATGAACACCGAAGCCACCAAGATCCTCATGAAGGACGGCAAGGTGGCCGGTCTCCTCGTCAACAGCAAAAAGGACGGCACCTACACGATCCATGCCAAGGCCGTCGTCAATGCCGCCGGGGGCTTTGGCGCCAACAACGAACTCGTCTCCAAGTACGTGCCGCGCCTCAAGGGCTTTGCCACGACGAACCATCCGGGCGCTCTGGGCGAAGGCATCACGCTCTCCGAAAAGATCGGCGCACAGCTCATCGACATGACGGAAATCCAGACGCACCCGACGGTCGTTCCCAAGGTGGGCGAAATGATCACCGAAGCCGTGCGCGGCAACGGCGCCATTCTCGTCAACAAGGACGGCAAGCGCTTCTTCAACGAGCTCAACACACGCGACGCAGTCTCCGCCGCCATCCTCAAGCAGAAGGACAGCGTGGCCTACCTCTTCTTTGACGCCGACATGCAGAAGTCCCTCAAGGCCACGAACAACTACATCAGCTACTACGCCGCCGGCGAGGTGACGGGCGGCGTCCACGGCGGCAACCGTCTCGGCGGAAATGCCCAGGCCGACATCGTGACGTTCGGCCGCATCGCCGGCCAGCAGTCCTACATCTACGCGATGCAGGCGAAGTAACCGGAAAGCCTCCGGTCAGCCATGATCGGAGCCGTCCGCTACCGATCAACCAGCCCCGCCGCCCGGCGGGGCTTCTTCGTCAGCAGAAGTCTCGTCAGCAGAAGTCAATGTCCGCCTCCTCATCGCCCGCCACAGGCCGGGCGTAGGCGACGAAGAGGCTTCTGAGCCACTGGGACTCAACGTCCGAATGAACGCGGTCATGCCACACGATGCGCGTGGCGTAGGCGAACTGGTCGCTCGGCGGCGTGACGATGTCTAGGTCCAGAATCTGCGCAAAGAACTTGGCCGTGGGCTCGGGCAGAAAGAGCGTGAAGTCGCTGTCGGGCAGAAAAAACGGCGCCGCCATGAAGTACGGCACCTGAATGCCCGTATTCTGATGCTGCGCGAGATGCGTGTTCGAGCCGTAGATCGGCCGGCTCAGCGTCTCGTCGCTCAAGCCTACGAAAATCTTCTCGTAGGCGTTGAAGTCCTCTTCGGTGAGCGCCTCGCCCGCCTGAAACTTGACGGCAAGCGGATGCCCTTTGCGAACGAGGCAGACGCGCTGCAGGTGAAAAAGGTCGAGCGAATGGAATTTAGGCGGCAGGTCAATGATCGGATAGAGCGCCAGATCGACGTTGCCCGACTTGAGCTTTTCGAGAACGTCCGACTCAATCGGCAGAATGCGAAAGCGCACGGCGGGCGCCACGCGCCGGATGCGCCGTATGACGGGAATCAGCATGCAGAGAATCCCGTTGTCGGTCGTGGCGATCGTAAAGGTTCGGGAAAGCCTTTCGGGCGAAAAGACCTGCGTTTGGCCGAGTTCGCCGTAGGCCTGCGCAATGCGGCGCATCGCGCCCTCGATCGAATGGGCCTTGGGCGTCGGCAGCATGCCTTGATAGGTTCTGACGAAGAGCTTCTCGTCGAAATGCTCCTGCAGCTTGCTCAAAAGCCGGCTCGCCTGCGTCACGGAAACGCCGAGCACGCGCGCGCTCCTGCTCAGCGACCCCGTCTCCATCAGGGAGAGAAAGAGTTCAACGGCGTCGAAGGTGAGAGAGGCGGACATGGAGAAAGCATTCCTGATGGGTGATTGGGTACCCGAGCAACTTTACCCGAGCGCTCCGTCCCGTGCATCGGTGAATCCGATCTCAGGGTTTTCGCGCATTTCCCTCATCCGCAAAAAGCTTATGACGGCCGTGCCCTTTTCCTCTGCGCTAATGCCCATGGTCGCCCGAGGGGCCCTTTCCTACAATGCCTTCACCGACCAAAAAGGTCGCCTCCGCTTGACCATCCAAAGGAAAGACAATGTTGAAAAAGCTCGTTCCGTGCGCGCTCGCCGCAGCGCTCGCCGTCGCCTTCGTCCCCGCCGCCAATGCCGCGGGCGGTCCGTCGGGCCCCAAGGTGGCCTTCCATGTTCAGGGCCACATCGGCGAAATCGTCGTCAACCCGTACCGCATCGCGCCGCTCACCGCCGTCATCAAGAACGGCGGCTACGGCATTGAAGACGCCACGGTTCGCATCGTCCCGAAGAACAACGGCGCCGAAATCAAGTACGACGTGAGCCGTAAGGCGCTCCTCACCCACGGCGGCATTCCCGTCTGGGGGCTGTATCCCGACTATACGAACACCGTTGAAGTCGAATACACGCGCGTCCATTACGGCAAGAAGGAAAAGTTCAAGGACACCTATCAGATCTATGCCGCGCCGGTCTATCACGAAGTCTCCGGCAGCCCGCTTCTCAAGGGCAAGATGTTCGACACCAACGTCGTCAAGGTCGATCCTGAATTCAAGGACCGCCTCTACCTGGTGAACAACTTCATGCAGCAGTACGCCAAGGCCACCCGCACCGTCTGGAACAATCCGATGGGCGGCGCTCAGGAATGGAACTTCTATCCGCTCAACGCCGTGCTCGACACCGCGGGCGAAGTGCGCTGGTACATGCACGTCGAACCCATCTACGACGTTGAGACGATCTACCGCTCTGGCGTCATGATGGGCTTCCAGCAGACCGACGACGGCGCGCTCACCTGGGGCTTCGGGCAGCGCTACGTCAAGTACGACCTGATGGGCCGCGAAGTGTTCGACCGCCGTCTTCCCGCCGCCTATGCCGACTTCTCGCATTCGCTCGACAATGCGCAGAACGGCAATGAATTCATCCGCGTCTCGAGCGCCGACCACCGCCGCGCCGACGGCAAGCGCGTGCATACGGTTCGCGACGTCATCATCGAAGTGGATCCCAACGGCCAGGTCGTCGACGAATGGAATCTTTGGGAAATGCTCGACACCACCCGCGACAACGTCATGAAGGTACTCGACCAGGGCGCCGTCTGCCTCAACATCGACGCCTCCAAGTCCGGCCAGACGATGTCCGCCGAAGAGCTCAAGAAGCTTTCCGAATCCGACAACTTCGGCGACGTGCCGGGCACGGGTCCGGGCTACAACTGGGCGCACGTCAACTCCGTCGACTACGACCCGACCGACGACTCCATCATCATCTCGTCTCGCCATCAGTCCGCCATCGTCAAGATCGGCCGCGACAAGCAGGTGAAGTGGATTCTCGCCTCGCCCGAAGGCTGGAAGGAAAACCTCGCCGGCAAGATCCTGACGCCGGTCGACAAGAACGGCAAGACGATCAAGTGCGAAGGCTCCGTCTGCGAGGGCGGCTTCGACTACACCTGGACGCAGCACACGGCCTTCCGCGTCGACGAAAAGTCCAAGGGCGACATCATCTACATCACGGCCTTCGACAACGGCGACGCCCGCAGCATGGAACAACCGGCCATTCCCGACATGAAGTACTCCCGCGCTGTCGTCTACAAGATCGACCAGAAGAAGATGACCGTCGAGCAGGTTTGGGAATACGGCAAGGAGCTCGGCAACAAGTGGTTCTCGCCCGTGACTTCGCTCACG
>ERZ894223.1547-NODE-1547-length-14872-cov-14.117500_pt1 | contig 14872 bp, 17 predicted proteins | sample MGYA00380293_ERZ894223 | MGnify/ENA primary metagenome ERZ894223 (study PRJEB32331, sample SAMN06328445) | human gut metagenome | biome: human gut microbiome; feature: stool | host: Homo sapiens | collected 2014-11-05 ...
TCGTCTACAAACAGGTAGTTCGTTTTGCCTTCCTGATAATGTTCTTCCACATAGGCGTGTAAGGCATGGTATTCCTTGATTTCTTCATACGCCAAATCCATGAAGTCAATAAAGATAATATTGATGTTTTCAAAATTACTTTTCAGATACTCAATATACGCCTGCATCAGCTTGGACTTACCGGATCGACGAATGCCCGTGATGATCTTGATGTCAGGAGTACCATTCAGTTCAATGATTCTGTCGAGATACTTTGCTCTTGTAATTGTTTTCATATCGTCACCCGCTTTCAAAAGTCGAAGATTTTTATTTTTTTGAAACTGCTTCGATGTACTTATTATACCGTCTGCTAATAGTATATGCAAGAGATCGCTTTCAAAAACATAAAATATTTTAATTTTTGAAAGCAGATACTATGTAAAGGCAATCCGAAGATTGCCCCAGGCATTATGCCTGTTCTTTGTTATACGGGTTCGTTGTCCTCATCATCAGCGATGAAGCCTACATCATCGTCCTCGTATTCCTCACTGTGGCCATAGTCCTCGTCATCGTCCACATAATCAGCATCCGGATCAGGCTTTGCCGCTTCCTGTTCCTTCTTCTTTTCCTGGAATTCCCCTGGTCGTGGCAGGAATGCTGAGATTACAGACGAAGAAAAAGCCTGGATCATTAACATTGCCTGCCAGAAGCCAATTGATTTTGGATATGCTGCTGAAGCAGCTGGATACACAAGACTTTCCACCATTTCACCACTTTACAACTTTATAAATGATAGACTTGTTGATGAATCAACTGATTTAAAGCCTTTTCACAGCAGTTGTTTTTATGTGTGTTTCGATATTTTTTACGAAAGTGGCAAAAAATATCTGGCTGCGAATCCCCTGACTTAAGTAAAGCGGACATTCGCAATCCGCTTCGCTACTTGCTCATGAACGCAGTCGCTTCGCGATCTGTCAGTGGGAGCTTTCAACTCCCACTGACATAAGCATCCCACTCACCCACCGCTTAGTGCCCCACACACTTGAAGTGGGGGAATGCTTATCTGCGTTCAAATCGGAGCGTGACTGTGACTTTTTTATTTATTCATGGGCATGATTTTTCTATCATTCCTTCTTGGAAAAATGTGATTTTATCACGGAGAGTTCCTCCGAAACAGGTTATACTACAAATACAAAATACAAGGAGGTATTCTTATGAGGCTGAAAGATAAAGTTGCAATCATCACCGGAGGCAGCCGTGGCATTGGCTACGCTACCGTAGAGAAATTTTTGAAGGAAGGGGCTACGGTAATCTTGACCGCAAGCTCGCAAGGTTCTGCTGACAAAGCGGTTGCGCAGCTGAAAGAAAAGTACCCTGATGCAACAGTTGCGGGAATCAGTCCTAACCTGTCCAATTTGGAATCTGTCCGCAATGCTTTCCGAGAAGCTGCCTCAAAATACGGTTGCATTGATATTCTGGTGAACAATGCCGGTATATCCGAAAGCACTCCCTTTACCGAGTATACGGAGGAAACCTTTGACAAGGTTATGGATCTGAATGTAAAAGGCGTGTTCAATGCTACAAAAGCCGCCAGTGAGTGCATGATTGCAAAAGGTCACGGTGTTATTCTCTCCACCTCCTCAATGGTTAGCATTTACGGCCAGCCTAGTGGCTTTGCATATCCCACATCCAAATTTGCTGTCAATGGCCTGACGGTTTCCCTTGCCCGGGAATTGGGTCCGAAGGGTATTCGAGTGAATGCAGTCGCTCCCGGGATTACCTTGACCGATATGATGAAGGCTGTTCCCAAGGAGGTAATTGATCCGCTCATCAATCAGATTCCCCTGCGCCGCCTGGGTCAGCCGGAGGATATTGCCAATGCATTTGTATTCCTGGCATCTGATGAAGCATCCTATATCACAGGTGTTGTACTCAGCGTAGACGGTATGGCAAGAACATAAAAATCGGAAACAGGGCAGCTGGAAACGGCTGCCCTATCTTCAAAATATGGAGGTCTATACATGAAAAGATTTATTCCCATTTTAATGATGCTTCTACTTTTAACAGGTTGTGGAGCCCAGTCATCTGAAACTACCTATCGACAGATTTCCATGGAGGAAGCTGTCACGATGATGGAGGAGGAAACCGAATACATCATCCTCGATGTACGGACTGCTGAGGAATATAGTGAAAAGCATATTCCAGGTGCGATTAATATTGCCAACGAATCCATCGGCACAGAGGACATTCCGGAGCTGCCGGATAAAGATCAGTTGATTCTGGTATACTGCCGCAGCGGTAATCGGAGTAAGCAGGCCTCTGAAAAGCTGGTAAAACTGGGCTACACCAATATCGTTGAAATCGGCGGTATTAATAGTTGGCCCGGTGAAACCGTCGCCGGCGATAAGTGACAAAATCACGGAAAAAGCAACGACTACTGGATATACTAAAGCCATAAAAAAGAAAACAGGAGGACTTAAATATGTCTGCTATCAATGTAAATAAAAACAATTTCAATCAAGAGGTTTTGAACTCGGACAAGCCCGTCCTGATGGATTTTTGGGCTCCCTGGTGTGGTCCTTGCCGCATGGTAGTTCCTCTGGTAGAGAAAATTGCCGAGGAGCGCTCCGATATCAAGGTTGTTAAAATTAATGTGGATGAGGAACAGGAACTGGCTATGCAGTTTGGTGTGATGAGCATTCCCACTCTGGTGGTTATGAAGAGCGGCAAAGTCGTAAATCAGGCCACCGGTGCCAGACCTAAGGCTCAGATTCTCGCCATGCTGTAAGGAGGTGCAAAGATGGGATTTTTTGATTTCCTGAAAGGCCCTGACATCAATCAGGGTGTCAAAGAATATAGCGTTACGGATGGCGCAGTCCTGCTGGATGTTCGTACCCCTGACGAATACCGGCAGGGGCATATCCCCGGCAGTAAAAATATTCCTTTGCAGTCCATTAACAAAGTGGCTGGCGTGATTGACAATAAAGCTACCCCCATTTTTGTTCATTGTCTCAGCGGCGCAAGAAGCCGTCAGGCATCTGCTATTTTGCAGCAGATGGGTTATACCAATGTGAAAAACATAGGCGGAATTTCCACTTATGCAGGAAAGGTGGAACGCTGATATGAAAGTTGTTATTGTAGGTGGTGTGGCTGGCGGTGCTACCGCTGCCGCCCGTATTCGCAGACTAAATGAGCAGGCAGAAATCGTAGTTTTTGAGCGCTCGGGGTATATCTCCTATGCCAACTGCGGTCTGCCTTACTATATCGGTGATGTGATTACCGATCGGTCGGACCTGACCCTCCAGACACCGGAGAGCTTCTTCTCCCGGTTCCATGTGAACATGAAGGTACGCCATGAGGTCACGGCTATCCATCCTGACAAAAAGACCGTTTCCGTCAAGAATCTGCAAACCGGAGAGGAATTCGAGGAAAGCTATGACAAGCTGATTCTTTCTCCCGGTTCCAAGCCTACCCAACCCAGGCTTCCCGGCTTAGGTCTTGATAAGCTGTTCACCCTGCGCACCGTGGAGGACACCTTCCGCATCAAGGATTACATCAATATAAACCATCCTAAGTCTGCCGTACTGGCAGGTGGTGGCTTCATTGGGTTGGAGCTGGCAGAAAACCTGCGGGAACTGGGAATGGAGGTCACCATTGTCCAGCGTCCAAAACAGCTTATGAATCCCTTTGATTCCGATATGGCTGCTTTTATACACAATGAAATGCGCAAGCACGGTGTTAAGCTGGCACTGGGTCATACCGTGGAAGGGTTTGCGGAAGTGAGCGGCGGCGTGGATGTGCTGCTGAAAGACGAACAGCCTCTCCATGCGGATATGGTAATCCTGGCCATTGGTGTTTCTCCCGAAACCACCCTTGCAAAAGATGCCGGGTTAGAACTGGGCATTAAGGGAAGTATTGTGGTCAATGACCGGATGGAAACCTCCATTTCAGACATCTATGCTGTGGGTGATGCGGTGCAGGTGAAGCACTTTGTCACAGGGCAGGATGCTCTGATTTCTTTGGCGGGCCCTGCTAACAAACAGGGACGAATCGCTGCGGACAACATCTGTGGTGGAGACAGCCATTATACCGGCTCCCAGGGAAGCTCTGTCATCAAGGTCTTTGGCATGACTGCCGCCACTACCGGCGTGAATGAGACCAACGCCAGAAAAGCAGGACTGGATGTTGATACGGTTGTCCTGTCGCCAATGAGCCATGCAGGTTACTACCCCGACGGGAAAGTCATGACCATGAAAGTGGTTTTTGAAAAAGAAACTTATCGCCTGCTGGGTGCTCAGATCGTAGGTTACGAAGGTGTGGATAAGCGCATTGATGTACTGGCTACCGCTATCCGAGCAGGAATGAAAGCCCCAGAGCTGAAGGATCTGGATCTGGCCTACGCACCGCCTTATTCCTCAGCCAAAGACCCGGTAAACATGGCGGGCTTTATGATTGAGAATATCGCAAAGGGCATTCTGAAGCAGTGGTATCTGGAAGATACAGATAAACTTCCTCGTGACGGAAGTGTAACTCTGTTGGACACCCGCACTGTGGAAGAATTCACCCACGGACACATTGACGGTTTCTTAAATATCCCAGTGGACGAGCTGCGGGAGCGGTTGGATGAGCTGGACAAGCATAAGCCTGTCTACGTCATCTGCCAGAGCGGCCTGCGCAGCTACATTGCCTGTCGCATCCTGGCCGGAAACGGATTTGACTGCTATAACTTCTCCGGCGGCTTCCGGTTCTATGATGCTGTATTCAATGATCGCTGCCTCATTGAATCCGCCACCGCCTGCGGTATGGACAAATAACAATAACCCCTTCTCAGATTCCACAGGAAATGAGAAGGGGTTATCCTTTAGTAAATGATAATTCCAAGCACAGCCAAGGCGATAATCAGCAGGCTTAGCTGTTGCTTAGGCATTTTGCAGTTCCTCCAATGCAGCTTCGTCTGTAACCTCCACTGTTCCACGAGTCAGCTTGACCATACCCTCGTTCTGGAAATAGTGAAGCATTCGAGTAACTACCTCACGGGCGGTACCCATGTGGCCCGCAATGGTTTCATGGGTAATCTTGAGGATGTTTGTTCCCTCTAAGCTGCATTCCTCCAGCAGAAAGCCTGCCAGCCTTTTATCAAAGCTTTTCCACATGATCTGCTCCATGAGCCACATAACCTCAGAAAAACGGGTAGCCATAATTTCGTTGGTAAAATTAGCTACCACAGCAGACTCTTTCATTAAGCGTCCATATGTGTCAGCAGAAATAACCCACATCGTGGTATCCTTCTGCGCCTCAATGGTGATCTCAAACTGAATGCTGTTCATCATACAGGAGACGGAAAACAGGCAAATATCCTGATCAAACAAACGATAGAGGCTAATCTCCCGTCCTTCATCGGAAAGAATATAGGCACGAAGCTGTCCGTTTCTTACCAGCAGAAGACCAGTACACTCCATAGTTCCGTTGTGAATCACAGTCCCTTTGTCCACTTTTCGTAAAACTGCATTTCGCTCCAAAATCTGCTGCTGGGTCGGTGTCAGTTTGTTCCAAATTGGAAAATAAGATGAAAAATCCATGGGTACACCTCCTTGAATACACATAGTATAAAATAATTTATGGCATATGTCAATAACTCCGTTGGCATGTGGGAAAGGGAGATGTACAATGATCGTATAAATGGCATATGCCGCAAATAATGTGGAGGTGAATCTATGCCAAGACCGAGAAAATGTAGAAAAGTATGTTGTCTGCCGGATAATGATGGTTTTGTTCCGGTTCGTGGCGGCGAGGAACTGACTCCCATTTTCCTGAATGTGGATGAGTATGAAGCCATTCGTCTGATTGACCGTGAAGGTTTTTCTCAGGAGCAATGCGGAGAATATATGCGTATTGCCAGAACAACGGTTCAGCAGATTTATGCAGCTACCCGTAAAAAATCCATCCGATGCTTTCGAAACACTTCATCGAGTGGGTCTATGTCCAGACCGAAAACGGTGGACAGCGCAAGGCTCTGAAACCCGATGACAAACCCAATGTCACCTTCTGCTTGGGAGATGATAAAGCTGTTGCGGTTTACGCCTATTGCAATCTCCACGGCCTGTGGATGACTGAAGTGTAAAAAGTATGCCGCCTGTCGGTTTCCGGCAGGCGGTTTTTTTACAGGAGGATACCTATGAGTCAAGACAATGCCAGCTTTACCTTTTTGCATCGCATAGAGGAAGTAGAACTGAACATTGAGGATGGACGCTGGCAATCTGCTTTGGCATTGGCGCTGACTTTGCCTGATATTTGCGGTGGCATTGCTTTCCCAGAAATTGTAAAACGTTATCGGGATGGGCGTGCTGTTCTGGACAGAAATCAGAGACCAACCCGTGATGTGGGAAATCAATATATTCGTTGGTTTGATACATACGCAGCACCTTTCTTTAAAGTCTCTGCGCAGGATATCTCTCCCTATATCTGCGGAGAACGATGCTGGCAGCTTCGGTGCGAATACCTGCACCAGAACAAAGGCTTTGCAAATACTGAGGACAATACCTCGATTCGTTTTCACTTGGGTGTGAATTGCGGAACCTCAGTTTGCCAACTGGATAGAATAAGTTCTGCCAACAGCCTCACGGACATCCGTATTGATATTGAACAGTTTTGCCGAAGAATGTGCCGAGCGGTCAGAGCTTATTATGAAGCAGTACATACAGAGAAAGATTTCAACCTTTATAATACGCCTGTTCTGGATTTTATAAAGGCATCACAAGATGAGAAATCAAATGCTACGATTGCCATTATGTGCAGTGATTCAGCCTATGGGAACGGACTGAGACTGGTACTTCAAAACTTATCCAAACATATCCTTGTATTTGAAACCCCGGAAGCTGCAAGAAAAGAACTTAGCAAGAAAAAGCCTATGCTTTGGATTGTTACAGAACCTCTGACAAAACAGCCAGATCAGCCATGGAGGGCAGATAAAAGAACACCCGTGATTCTTCTGTCCAATCAACCGGAATCGGAAATAGCGATTGAAAAGAATGCGGGTAAATTGACCGTCTTGCCCTTGCCTGTTCTACTGGAAACTCTCCGTAATGCAGTTAAGGCTTATCTTTTGACAAAGGAGGATAAAAACTAAGAATGATTATTATTATCTTTTCACTCATCCTGTTGCTTCTTGCTTCTTTCCTCTATGTCCAAAAGAAAAAAGTGATATCACTTCAACAGCAGATTAGTGATCTCCAGAGTAAAATTAGTATACTTGAGAAGCAAGACCTTGCCGCTGAACAGTATAACGATTCTCTCCGGCAGGAAGCAAACACGGTTCATTTATATGCTTCTCTCTCGCTGGAGGAGACAAGAAAAACATCCATAAAAGATAAACAGTCTCAAATCATCCGTTCCAGTGAACATATCCTCGAGTTACTTAATAACGAAAAAGTTTAGTGCGGCAGCAATGCAGCTCTTTTTATGTGATATCATCACCGAAATGTTATTTTAGATTGGCTATACTATAATCAAACAAAGGAAAGGAGCTGGCAATATGGCAGTTATCAATATTAATAGAAATCAATTTGAAGAAATGGTGCATAGCGGAAAGACTGTTCTGGTGGAGTTTTCAGCTCCCTGGTGCGTATATTGCCGCCGTCTGGCTCCGGCATTGGAAAGCGTGGCTGAGGAATATAAGGATACGCTGGTATTCACTGCGGTTAACATTGATGATGAGCCGGAATTGGCTGAGGCCGAAGCAATAGAAGTTGTCCCTACTCTGCTGATCTATCACAGCGGACAGGCTCTTGGCTCTATCGTCGCTCCGGAATCCAGGGCGCAGTTGGTGGCGTTCATTGAAGAAACTTTACAGCACCAGACGCAGGAAGCAACTACTGTGCAGCATATTTACGACATGATCGTGGTAGGAGGCGGTCCCGGCGGCTATACCGCAGCCCTTTATGCCGCCAGAGCAGGTATGAACACCGTGGTTTTAGAGAAGTTGTCCGCTGGTGGGCAGATGGCTCTGACCGAGCAAATCGATAACTATCCCGGCTTCGAGGATGGTATCGACGGCTTCTCCCTGGGAGAAAAGATGAAGCGAGGAACGGAACGATTTGGAGTGGAAACCAAGCTGACTGAGGTGCTGTCCCTGGAACTGTCCGGTTCTATAAAGAAAGCAGTGACCAGCGAAGGTCCTATGTACGCAAAGACCATTGTGCTCGCTACCGGAGCTGGCCCCAGAGAGCTGGGTGTTGATGGTGAACAGGAGTTAATCGGTAAAGGTGTCCACTACTGCGCAGCCTGTGACGGAATGTTCTATCGAAACAAAACGGTTGTCATCGCAGGAGGTGGCAATACCGCTGCGGCGGATGCCCTTATCCTCTCCCGTATCTGCAAAAAAGTCATCGTCGTTCACCGGAGAGATACCTTAAAAGCAACAAAGATCTACCATGAGCCTTTGATGAAAACGGAAAATATAGAATTCCTCTGGGACAGTGAGATCGTCACACTGCTCCATAACGAAAAGCTGACCGGTATCCGGACTCGGAATGTGAAAACCGGAGAGGAAAGCACGCTTGCTTGCGACGGTGTGTTTGTCAGCGTCGGAAGAAAACCTTCCACCGAATTGGTGAAAGATCAGATTACGATTGATCCGGCTGGATACATTATCGCAGATGAGAGTACCTGCACCAACATCCCCGGTGTATTCGCCGTTGGGGATGTCCGCACAAAGGCATTGCGGCAGGTCGTGACTGCTGTAGCCGATGGGGCAACCGCTGTTCACTATGCAGAGGAATATTTAGCAGGAGGAATATGAGATGAAAGAAAATATTAAAAAATGGCTGAAGCCAATTCTATTTACCGCAGGCGGCGCTCTGGTCGGCCTTGCATATTACTACTTTGTGGGATGCTCCACAGGAGCTTGTCCGCTAACTTCTAACCCTTTTATCACGATGGCCTATATGGGCTTTATCGGTTGGCTGTTGTCAGGTGTGTTCGGAAAGGGGTGCAGCGGTTCATGCAATATGCAGTAGCCTTCCTGGAGGGAATCATCACCTTCATATCGCCCTGACTGCTTCCTATGCTGCCCATCTATACCTCCTATTTTGCAGGCGGTGGGCAACACACCACAAAAAGACTTTGTTGGGCGCATTGGGATTTGTTAGTGGATTTACCGTAATTTTTGTAGCAATGGGCGCAGAAACCCTGCAGCGAGGAATTGACATGATTATTTCCGACAGGCGATAATCAGCATATTATATCAAAGTAAAATACAAAAAAGTAGCCACGATCCGCACCCTTTGGAGGAGTGCAGACCGTGGCTTTTTGCTTTAACGGAAGTTCTTCTTTTCCTCTTTCTCTTGTTCTTTTTCCTGCTCTTTCTGTCTGTCGATATTCAGAATCGTTTCAACCGTCCGCTTGGCAATCAGCAGTTCTTCTTTCTCTTTTCTGATCTGACGGTACTCCGCATAATCTTTCTTCTTCTGGACTGCCAGCTGATGAAACTCCTCATACAATGATTGCATGGACGGGAGCTTTGTAATCTGCAATTCGTCAAAGGCTTGCTTCGCCGCTTTATGAATTGTGATTTCCTGACGGTGTTCCTCAAAGAACTTTTTGCTATATCCAGACTTACGGTACTCGATATAGATTTGCCTTGTGCTGCGATAATTTTTGATGTGCTGCTGCAATGTCTGAACCTCAACCATTCGTTTCTCTGCGGTCTTGATAGAATCAGAAAGCGCATCGAACCGGGCAGACAGATTTTCAATATGATCGGTCAGATCGTCGTAGTTGCCTAAGCCTTTTTCTTTCAAAAGGATGACGGTTCGGGCAGCTTCTTTTCGGTTGAACTTCTTCGCCCACTTTTCATAACCGGCCGTCTTACCCTCGGCCATCTTTGCCTGAATATCAATCAGCATTTGGAACTGCTTCGGGGCAGGAGCCTTAGCAGAACTGCCTTTTGATTTGTCCAGGTTCTTACCGGAGATAACAGCTTGAATTTCCTCTTTGCTATATCCTTCGCCCAGAGAACGTAGCCGAATGAAACGCTTCTGATTCTTGCCCTTGAACGCAGGCTGCTTTCCATCCTTGAACTCAAATCCCATATCAGCCAGAGCCTGAACAAAGCCATCAAAGCTCTTTGGTTTCTGCTTCAGCACCGCATCAATCGCATCACATAATTCGTCACGCTGGGTACGCTTCTTGGGATAAACGGTTCTTTTCTGGCGCTCTCGATACGGCTTCGGTGTAATGATAGACAACCCGTGTTCCAGGCAAACCATATCGCTGAGTTTTTGAACTGCCAGGCCGGAAAGGAAGAAGTTTTTGAATTTCTGTGTGGAATCCAGCGAGGTCGAATTATAAATGATATGGTTGTGAATATGGGATTTGTCGATGTGGGTCGCAACGATGAAAGCGTGTTTGCCCTTTGTCCATCGCATCGCTGTTTCATAGCCGACCTGGTTCGCTTCTTCCGGAGTGATTTCTCCCAGCTTAAAGGACTGGCGTATCTGGTATGCGATGATATTGTTCTTCTGCTGTCTGCCGGTAATATGCTGATACTGCCGTTTGGAAAGCAGAAATTCTTCATCTGCTGTCTTTGGATCACACTCATAGGAGCTGATAAATTCGCCATCGGTGGTTTTCGCTGCGTTTTGTGAGTAGTTTGTTCGGTCAGCCAGACATTGAGCGACCGTCTTTCCCTTATTTATATGGAGTGCAATCAATCTTGTTGCCGCCATTCTCATCACTTCCTTCCCAAAAAGAAAAAGCCACTGATCGGTGACTTTTCTCTGATATTATCTTATGACCTGATAAATGCGCCCAAACTATCTCTTATATTCTCGACTTTCATAACAACCCAGACGAGCAGGAACACCGCCGCTATTGTCGCAATTCCAAGAACCACAAGGATAGCCAGGGACTGCCACAAAGCTTTTACAACGCAGTAAATCGCAGAGCCGCCAATAACCAAAAGCAATAAACCAATTACATAGGACACAATGTTTGTAAGCAGATTTCCAAGAATACAAATCAATTTTACAACGAACAGCACCGGCAGTGCCAATATCTTCAATACCAGCTTCATAGGCTCAACCCCTTTCTTCTAACTACATTGTACAAGGGTATTTGCAATAAGGCAACGATGTCAACCCTTATGTAAAAAAAGGACGCAAAGGATTCTATCTCCTCTGCGCCCTAATGTTTTCAGATTTTGTTCGTCAAACTTGAAGTTGTTAGTCGCTATCTTGTTTGCGGTTAAATTCAAAAACGACAGGTTCAAATTCAACTAAATGCTTATCTTGGGTGTTAGTTCCTTTAGGGTTCTCTATGCCGGTAACTTCATAGTATTCATCACTGTATTGTATTTTACTACCATCAAAATCTTTTTGAATGGATTTGACATATTCAAACGGATTTTCTATTGGTAACAAACTTAATGCCCGCTGTAGCTGTTGTGCCGCTGTCCTCTGCTCATCGGTCAGTATTTTTTCTTCGTTTGCCATGTGTTCTTCAAATTTATTTTTATCCATCCAAACGATTTGCTCCAATGGGTTAGCAGTACCACAAGCCAAGATTAAACGGATAAAATCTTCAAAATTTGCCGCTAATGGATATACATTTTGGTCTACACAACTTTCTGGATTGCAGGCAAATACCATTTCTCCATATTCCGGCAAAAAGCAATACAGAATACATCCTTCAAATCCGATTGGCTTTGCGTTGACGGGATAGCAAAAATACGGCTCTGCAATATCTCCATATTCTAAACATAAAAGTCCCTTATCTATGGGAAGTGCCATATACTTTTCGTAAATCGTTTCCATTGATGTGCCTCCACAAAATTCCGATTTGTCACTTTGTCTATGCTACAAATTATATCACATCGGTTTTTGAGAATCAATGTACGCAAGGGCAACCCGAAGGGTTCCTAAAGATTACTCTATAAAAACAACAGCCACACACCGTAGTGCATGACTGCTATGTAAAAAGTTCGGAAAGAATTTTTGCAACCTGACACAATTTTCTGTTTTATAATCTCCGTCATCGTAAAAATATCTACCTCATCTGTATATGAAATGAGGTAGATAAATAATTTATGACTTAGATTTTTACATATCCTGTAGCCGGACCTGAACCGACCTTCGCAATGTACTCACTCTTAACTAAATCTGCCAGAGTGCGTTCCACCGTGGTTTTGCTTATATCAGGGTGAGCATCCATAATTTCTTTCTTTGTGATTTTACCAACTTTCTGATCAATCATCGCTTTAATTCTTTCGGGCTTAGAAAGAGTGCGGTTCTTTAAATGTTCTACACGGCTTTCAAATTCATTATATGCTTTCAACATGATACCCAGATAATACTTAACAAAAGGCTCATAGCTGTTCTCATTTTCATGCCATCCTGTCGAACTTGCCTGCAATGCTTCATAGTAAGTTTCCTTTGTTTTTTCAATCAACATTTCCATGCTGACATATTTTTCTACAATATATCCTGCCTTATAGTACAAAAGAAGCGACAGTAAACGGCTCATGCGTCCATTTCCGTCATTGAAAGGGTGGATACAGAGGAAATCCAGAATAAACATAGGTATCAAAAGTAATCTATCAATTTTATCAGTATTCCATGCTTCTAAAAACTGTCTGCACAATTCATCCATAGCTTCCACAGTCTGAAAGGCAGGAACCGGAATAAATCTTGCTTTCTGGTGACCTTCTGCATCTGTTTCTGCAATTACATTATCAGCATTTTTATATTCTCCACCGGAACCGGCGTAGGAATACAAATCACGATGAAGCTGCAAAATAATATTAGGTCTGGGCACAATATACTCATAGCTTTCGTGGATTGTAGAAAGCACCTCTCGGTAACCTGAGATTTCCTGCTCAGATCGGTTTCTTGGTTATGCCTTTTGGCTGACCAATTCTTCCAATCTCTTATCTGTTGTATAAATACCCTCAATACGGTTAGAAGCACCTGTACTTTGAATCAAAGCGACTTCAAGAAGGGTTTTCAATTCATCCATATTAGCTTCCAAAAATAGCTCTTGCTTACCTTTGTGCTCATGAATTTTTCCGGTCATCTGCACAATTTCAGGAGTAAGCAACTTTTCTGGCTCTTTTATATAATCAAAAGCTCTCATGTTATCTACCTCATTTCAGGATTATCTACCTCATTTTACTCTAAAATGATGGAGATTTCAATGGGATGAGGCAGATAAATTTTCCAGTCACTATGACTGAAATAATAGTATGCACACCTACCACACAGAATATTCAAGAGATCGCTTTCAAAAACACAAAATATTTTATTTTTTGAAAGCAGATGCTATGTAAAGGCAACCCGAAGGCTGCCCTAGGCATCAAGCCTATCCTGTTTACACAGGTTCATTATCATCTTCACCGACGGAGCTATCTGCATCATCGTCCTCAAACTCCGGATCGTATCCATAATCCTCGTCATCGTCCACATAATCAGCATCCGGGTCAGGCTTTGCCGCTTCCTGTTCCTTCTTCTTTTCCTGGACTTTCTTAAATACGAAGAATCCACCACCACAGGCAAGCACAATCAGAGTAAGAATCGCTGGGAGCATATTCGTGGATTTTGGCTTTTCCTCCGGCGCCGGTTCTGTAATTTCAGGAACTGTTTCAACCACTTCCGGCTTTGTTTCCTCAATCGGCTTGGTGAACTCTGCAACTTCTTCCTCGTCCATCAGCTTGAGCAGGTCAGCTTCATCCACCTGATTCAGAAAATGCACGGTTTCCCTTAATCACTATATCAGAAAAGAATATAGGCTCTGCTTCCTTATAATTGTCTTTCAAAAATTCATATAACATAAACCTCATTCCTAAATATTTATAACCTATATGGTTATTTTTGTTAATTATATTCTATATCCTGTTTTCACGATCTGGCAATGTAATTTTAGCACTATGGTTAGTATATCCAACGCAGAATAAAACATAAAAAAAGATCTGTCACCCTTAGGATTCTTCCCAAAGCCAACAGATCTTACATTTTCCCTTACATCTTTATACTCTTTGCCAGACTCGTCAGCAAAGCTGCCATCTCCGGATTAACCTTTTTTCTTTCTAACCCACGTTATTTTGCAGCCACGGTTACCACTGTTTCCTTTTTTTTCGACATAAGCCAATAAAACATAGAACAAAATATTAATGCAAATACAACGCCAAAAACATTCTGAATCACTCTAAGACCAACTGCTCCTTTTAGTCCATAACTCTCTGTAGCAATGGCTAAAGCACCAAATGTGTTAAATACTGCCTGCCAGCCATATTTTGCAGAAAGTCCTACACCAATTCCGCCAATGATTCCTATGTATGTATAGATGGATGACGGAAGCAGAAAATATAGTACTGTAAAGCATATTACACCTGCAATATTTCCGACAATCCTTTTGCGGACTCTGTATTGCATGTCCTCCATAAATGGTAAGATTGCTGACATTGCCGCAATCCCAGCCCACATTGCCCGTGGCATATTGCAGAGTTCCGCAATGCAGAGTACTGCCGGTACGCATATGATCTGACATAACTGCCACTTTGTTCTGGAAGAAGATATATCAAATTCCTGTACCAAATCATTCAAATTTCTTTTATACGTTCTGTTTTTATGATTTCGATAAAATACGAAGCAGGTAAGTGCTGCACCTAATGCCATTCCGGTTAATCGCATCTGATAACTTTTTCCTGTTACATCATATCCATACAATAACAGATAACCAAGAACCAATGTGGATTGGTTAAACATGAATGGGTTATGACATCCGAACAGAATCAGCACTGCCAGTGCAGCAATGTTTAACAGCATTCCAAGTACCGGTGAAAGCTGGTTTGCTAAATGCGGACATACAGTCATAATTACAAAGAACAAAGCCAAAAGCATCG
>ERZ894223.1600-NODE-1600-length-14390-cov-79.207534_pt1 | contig 14390 bp, 11 predicted proteins | sample MGYA00380293_ERZ894223 | MGnify/ENA primary metagenome ERZ894223 (study PRJEB32331, sample SAMN06328445) | human gut metagenome | biome: human gut microbiome; feature: stool | host: Homo sapiens | collected 2014-11-05 ...
TTTATCTACCCCCAGTTTAACTGGGGGTTTACTCATGCCTTTTCGGCGGACAATAAAAAAGTAAAGTGTGTTTTGGAAGAGGCACTTTACTTTTTTTATTATTCGGCATAGCAGCGGATATGGTGGAGATAGTAAAGGGTGGCGTATTTCTCTTTTGCTTTTTCAGGCAGGTGTTTATAAAAAGAGTGGGTGATCAGGGTATCTTTATGGACTCCCTTTTCCATGGCGTGGCTGATACGGGAGGCTCTTTCTTCATGGATTCCTGTCCAGGCAACGGCGTCCGGAAACGGGCCGGATCCCGGAATGATGAGTTTTTCTGCTCTTCCCGCATCGGCAGCAATCGCAAGGTCAAGAGAAAAATTCCAGTCTGCCTGCCGGCATATTTCGTTGCATAGCTCCAGGATCTGCCTGCATGAAGAAAACAAATCCAGCGCGTGAAGGTAATCTTTTTCCGTATCGGCGGACAGGATAAGAAGTATTTCGCCCAGCAGGGGGTGGATGTCTTCCGGGTTTTTACTGTTTTGAAAAAGCGGATACAGTTTTTGCAAAAAGATATAACATGCTTCCTGGAAGTGGACGAAAGGGAAGAATGTGCCGTCCCGCCGCTGCGGGATCAGTTTGAGGGAGATAAAGATCTTTGTGCTGTCAGAATTGTTCATGGGTCTGCCGTTCCTTGAGTGCGTAGATCATCGTGCAGTAATTGTCGGGATTGGAAGTAATCAGGCTGTTTACCACATCCATGATAAATATATCGCCGCTGACGGATATCTTTTCTTTTTCAAGAGTATCCAGGTAGAAACCGAGATTTTCAGAAAGCCCTTTTCTTTTGCTGTAAAAGAGCATACAGAGCCATTCTCCATTAGGGACGAATCGTATTTTTGCTTTGTCATACAGCTGGGGTGTATCTATTTTCAGGAAATATTTCGTTTCAGAGAAATTCCTGGTCTTTATATTCTCTTCGGGAAGAAGAGCGCCTAAGAGGTAATGTGGCCATTTCTGCTCGTTAAATCCTTCTAAAAAGAGATTGTTCGCGATATCGGAAGAAGAGGATTCATGGGCGGCGTCGATTTTTGATTTTTCGGAAAAGAGAATGAACCATTCCGGAAGGTAAAGGGAAAATAGAGTTCTGGGAGGATGTTTTTCAGATAAGCTGTAATAATAACGAAGATTATCTATGGTGCTGACTATGGCCTCGGTTTCTTTTCCGCGGGCCCGCAGGTCATTTATGATTTCATTATACTTCTGTATAGCGTCCGTATGATGGCCGCTGTGAATAAAACTCCGGATCTCCTTCAGCGGGATGCCGGCATGTTTGCCGAAGAGAATGCGCGTCAGTATCAGAGATTGCTCGGGAAGATAGTAGCGATATTTATTTTCTCCAATATAAGCAGGGGTCAAAAGTCCGATTTCATCATAGTGTTTAAGTGTGTCTACGGTGGTGTGCGTCAATTCGCTGAATTTACGTATAGTCAGATATTTTCGTCCGCTTTTCATAAAACCTCCTGGCCGGTTTGACTTGGGAGTTACCCGCTGCTTTATAATAGCATAATAGAAAGAAAAGACTCAAAAGGAAATGAGTGGGAAAAACTGTTCAGGGCAGCTGTGAATATATGGGGAAGGATGTGATGCGTTTGTACCGCAAATTGATTTTATCTGTTCTGATCACAGGCATGGCAGCCATTTTTGCCGGATGCGGGATACATACTGCGCCGGAGAGGGAAGAAAATCATGCTGCGCAAATTGTTAATGCCGAATTTCCTGTAACGATTGAAAATTATAACAGCGAAGGTAAAAAAGTCAGCACTGTTTATCAAAAACCGCCGACACGCATTATTGCGCTCTGGCAGAACTCCATTGAAACACTGCTTGAACTGGGGGCGGGGGAACAGATCATTGCAGCGACCGGCATTGATGACGAAAGACATCTGACGGAAGAAAACCGGATTTTATTCAGGCAGCTGCCTATGACAGTGCCGCGGACAATCGGGCAGGAAAAGGCGCTTGCCATGAATCCGGATTTTATTTTAGGATGGCTTTTTGATTTTACAGGGAAAGCCAATTCTGTCGGGACTTGGGATTTCTGGCACCAAAGAAATGTGCCGGTATACATGACACTGACCAATATGGCGGATTTTTCGGAAAAGCATGTTATCGAAGATGAGCTGAAATATATTTCCGATGTGGGAAAAATTGTAGGAAAGAACCGAAAGGCAGATGAAATCATAGGGAAGATACAAAAAGATTTACGGATTAAAATGGAAAAAATGAAAAGCGTGCGAAAAAAACAAAAGGTTCTGATTATCAATTCCCTTTCCAAAGGACTTTACATTTATACGCCCCGCACTCTTGCCGGAGATATTGTGACTCGGCTTGGCGGCGATGTGATTGGTAAAGAGGTGGAGAATGTAGGAAATACAGAAATTCTCAGTTTTGAAAGGCTGATGATGGAAAAGCCGGACGTGATCTTTATCCAGTCCGCGCCGGAAAGAGATGAAAATATATTGCAGGGGCTATATGACCATCCAGCGTTTCGGCAGGTACCGGCAGTTTTAAATAAAAGGGTGTATACCGTTCCCTTTTACACGATCCGTTGTCCGGCGGTACGTGTCGGTGATGCCGTTAATATTTTTTACAGCGGACTTTATCCGGAAGATATATAGCAGTACAGTGGCAGGCAGGTGATATGCCTGCTTTTTGTTTACCGTCAGCATAAAAAATAAGAAGACGTTTAAAGATACAATAAATAAATTATGCCAATTTATAATATTTTGCTAATTAAGTATTGACCTGCGGGTTACCCTCTACTTTATAATAGGGCTAAACGGATTTGAAACGGATTGAAAACAGAAAAGAGGATGACGATGATGAAAAGACAAAAATTATTGGCAGTCATAATGTTGGCTTTATCCACAGCCGTGTGCGGAGGAATGGACGCTTCCGCTGTCTGGCAGATGGATGAAGTCAATGTCGTCGGGGAACGTTATGATGCGGACAATGCGCAGTCTGCGCCGATAGCATCGGGTCTGATCGGGACGAAACAAGAGGTGGGGGCTTTGGGTAAAAAGGATGTGCTTGATGTTCCGTTCCAGCAGGCGACTTTTACCAAACAGGCTATAGAAACGTTTTCCCAGCCTGAGCGCAGTCTGATGGATACCTTGTCTTTGTCGCCTTCTGTGACAGTCACTCACGGGTCGCTGGATACAAATATAAGAATCCGTGGCTACTCGGCCGGAGGCGGCAGCTGGATCATGAACGGCGTGCCCAGCATGAGCCACCAGATGACCATGCCTACCAATTATTTTGATAAGGTGGAAATTCTCGGCGGTCCGAATATCGGTGTGAATGGGATTGGTATTTTTATGGCGGGTTCTGTGGGAGGCACCGTCAGCGTGACCACGAAAAAAGCGCAGGATAAACCGAATTTCAGTGCAGAACTCTCCTGGGCAAGCAAGTCCTATTTCACGGAAACTATAGACTTGGGAAAACGCTTTGGCGGCAATAATGAATGGGGGGTCCGTATTAATGCATTACATGCAAACGGAGATCTGGCGGTTGACGGCACACGAGATAAGAAACGCGATATAGCAATTAATATCGATCATAGGGCAAAAAGGAGCAAGAGCAATATTTTCTTCAGTTATGACTATGATGAACAATGGGGACGGAATAACACGATTAGTTTGGGTAAATTGGATCAGATTCCCGCCGTGCCGAAAAATAAGACTCATCTGGCTCCCCGCTGGATTGATGAAAAGTATGAAAACTATACGTTTATTGCAAATCATGAGCAGTATCTGAACGGCAATCTGACATGGTTCGCCAATTTCGGCTGGCGCTGGGAAGATTATTCAAAGGATTTATGGGGGAACCGTACCCTTAAGGATCTGGCGGGCAACTATACCGGGTCTTACCAGGAGACGCCTGTATTCCATCATTACACCTACTTTGGAACCGGATTCAAAGGGAAATTCATGATGGGGAGATGGAAAAATGAATGGAGCGCAGGCGTAGATTGGACACGGTTCAGCAGAGATAGAAATAATGTATGGTCGGCAGAAAACACATACAAGATAGATGGAAATATTTATGAAAATAATACATCTCCCGCGCCGACAATCGTATGGGATCCGATCACACCCCACCAGAAAATGATGATACGCAGTTTGGCTGTATTGGATACGATTTCTTCTCCTGATGAAAGGATGATGTTTACCTTTGGTGTACACTGGCATGAAGTGGAAACCACGAATTATGTAAATAAGAGTTATATAAAATCTCATGCCGCGTCTCCGGTATTGGGGCTGATTTATAAATTTACTCCCCGGTTTTCTTTCTATGCGAACCATGGGGAACATTTTACGGCGGGTAGCACGGTTGGAAATAAATATACCAATCACGGGGAAACGATCCCGCCAAGTAAAACGAAACAGAATGAATTCGGGTTCAAATATAAGGATGGAAATCTACTCCATACTTTGAGTTTTTATGAAATTAAACAGGCAAACGGAATTGGTATCCTGAATGCGGATGGAACAGAAACATATAAATTGGACGGGCAGCAGAGAAACAGAGGAATAGAATTTTCTACTGCCGGCAGTATAGGAGAAAAATGGAGCTATGTTTGGGGTGTGTCCTACTTGGATGCTAAACAGACAAAGACCTATAAAGGTCTGAATGATGGAAGAAGAGTAGATGCGCTGCCGAAGTGGAGCAGTGATTTGGCGCTTGTATACAAACCCAATGATGATTTACGCTTTATCGGGCGGCTGAGTTATACCGGATCCGCATTGATCAGGAATACAGCAAGCTATGCAAAGCCGCTGAAAATTGGCGGACAGACACTGGTAGATCTCGGCGTTTCCTGGGATACCCATTTCGGGAGACAGCCTGTGACTTTGTCCGCATGGTGCTATAACCTGCTGGATAAGGATTACTGGTATGCTTCCGGTGGAAATAATATCGGCCTCGGCGCACCAAGAACCTTTGCGATTTCCGCACAGTTCAATTTCTGACGGAAGAAATGAAAATAAGCCATTATGGAAAAGATAAATCCATGATGGCTTATTTTTGTTTTTATTGAAAGAAATAAAAAAGTTCATAGTATATAATAGGGAAAGATGTGCTTTATATGAGCACAAAATGAAAAACATGGAAAGAGTTTGCTGTGCTTCGGGCTGTTGACGGGAGAGAAGATGAAAAAACATATACATATCGGAATGGATGTAGGTGCATCGGCAGTGAAATGCATCGTTTTAGATACCGGCGGTAAAATTCTTTGGCGGCAGTATATTCATCATGATTGCCGTGTGGTGGAAACTGTAGAACGGGTGATGACCGACCTGGTGGCTGCGTATGAAGGGAACGAAGTATTTCTTTGCATGACCGGACAGGGGGGAGAGGAAATCGCGGAACGCTTTGGCGTGCCCTTTATACCGGAGATTGTTGCGCAGTCGGATTATCTGTCCCATTTCGGCGGAGATGTGGATGCGGTGATTGAGATTGGCGGGGAAAGTGCGAAAATCACTTATCTGCATCCGGTAGTGGATCAGCGGGTCAATCGGATATGTGCCGGCGGTACGGGTGCGTTTCTGGATCATATGGCAAAACTTTTGGGAACAGATACCATGGGACTTAATGATCTTGCCGGCAGAGGAACGAAAGTATATCCTGTCGCATCAAGATGCGGTGTTTTTGCCAAAACAGATATCCAGGGGCTGCTGAATGAAGGAGCAGAAAAAGCAGATGCGGCACTGTCCCTGTTTCATGCCGTGGTTGCCCAAGTCGTGTCCGGACTTACCCACGGCCGGCCGATAGAAGGACGTGTCGCTTTTTTGGGAGGACCGCTGACATTTCTTCCGATACTGAGAAAATGTTTTGCGGAAGAGCTTTCTCTTGACGGGGATCATGCGGTTCTTCTTCCCGAAAGTGAATATTACCTTGCTTTTGGCGCAGCTGTTTCAGCTGAAAAATCGGAACCGGCCAATCTAAAAAATGTGAAACTGCATATGGAAAAAGAAAGGGCGGACTCCATTTCTTCCGTGGAAATGGTGGAAGGTCTTTTTTCTTCTCCGCAGGAGTATGAAGATTTTGTGAAAAGACATGCGGCTGCCGCAGTCAGGCGATATCCTTTGTCGGAATATACCGGGGCTGTGTGGATGGGCATAGATGCCGGATCGACCACTTTAAAGGCCGTGCTCATCGGCAAGGATGGCGCGATACTCAGAGAGTGGTATGGCAGTCATCGGGGAGATGTGATTTCCCGGGCGAAAGAAATTCTGCTTGCTATGTATGAGGTGCTGCCTTCCCAGTGCCGCCTGGCAGGTGTCGGAGTTACCGGTTACGGGGAAGGACTTCTCCGAAAGGCGTTCCGTTTGGATACAGGGGAAGTGGAAACCATGGCGCATCTTCGGGCTGCCCGGTTTTTCTGCCCGGAAGTGACGGCGCTTTTGGATATCGGCGGACAGGATATGAAGTACTGCCGATTAAAAGATGGAAGGATAGACAGTATTTCTTTAAATGGAGTCTGCTCTTCCGGCTGCGGTTCTTTTCTGGAGTCTTTTGCAGATCATCTTCATATGGATATTAAGGAATTTGCAAAGCAGGCGGCATTGGCAGAGAAGATGCCCGATCTGGGAAGGCACTGTACGGTTATTATGAATTCTTATGTGAAGAAAGTGCAGAACCGCGGTGTGGGATTGGCAGGTCTTGCAGCGGCACTTTCCGTATCGGTGGTCAAAAATACGCTCTTCAGTGTCATTCAGCTGGAGTCTGCTGAAGAGCTGGGGGATCATATAGTGGCGGAAGGCGGCACCTTTTATAATGACGCGGTACTCCGCGCTTTTGAACGTCTGACGGGAAAGGAAGTCATCCGTCCGGATATTGCGGGTCTTATGGGTGCCTATGGAATGGCGCTTAAAGCCAAAGATCAATTTGGAGAACAGCATGTTTCTTCCCTGCCAGGCGCTGCGGAAATAAAAGCGTTCCATATGGAAACGGAAAACCGGACCTGCCCCGGCTGCGGCAATCATTGCGCTGTCAGTGTGCGCCGTTTTTCCGGCGGTGAAATTTTTGTGACGGGAAATCGATGCGGAACGGGAGAAATCATACTGACCGGAGAAAGAAATAAGACATCCTGTCCGGATGTGTACCAGTGGATAAAAGATCATGTATTTAAAAAAGAAGCACCTGAAGAGAAGTGCAGGGGAATTGTGGGGATACCCGCCGCTTTGGATATGTGGTCGGATTTTCCTTTTTGGGCGGGATTTTGGAACAGCCTCGGATATCGTGTAATGACATCGGAATGGAATGAAGAAGATGCGAGACAGGCGGCGATGACCATTCCGCAGCGCGTGCACTGTCATCCCTGTATACTGGCTCATGGGCATCTGCAAAATCTGATCCGGCGGAAACCGGATATGATCTGGTTCCCCGCACATACAAGAGCGTGGCACAATTCGTTTACCGATGAAAAACGGCATGCACTCTACGGCCATGTATTGGCAAAATTTATGAAAAAACAAATTGCGAAAGCCAAAATTCCCTATCTTCATCCCACGCTTCCGGAGTTCGGTATGAAAAGACTGGGAAAAGTTCTTGTACGGAGACTGCCGCAATTTTCGGAAGAGGATATAGAAAAAGCAGTAGAAGCGGGATATGAAAGATTAGCACGGTATGAAAACGCATATAAAAAAGAAACGGAAAAAGCACTTTTGTGGATAAAGGAGAATCACAAGACAGGGATTGTACTCACCGGAAGACCTTTCCATGGAGATGTGCAGATCCACAAAGGTGTTCCTTACATGGCAGAGACTTTAGGTGCGGCAGTATTGTCCGGGGAAGGACTTGCACTTCTTGAGAAAGACCGCCTGCCGGGCGGAGCCCGGTCATCCTCTTACCTGCTGCGGAAAGCCTGCGAAAGAGTGATCCGGGAACACGGTTTGGAACTCGTAGCGCTGCGTTCCGTCAGCTGCGGCTTGGATAGAGAGGCAGCAGATGAAGTGGAAAAGAAATTGAAAGAAAAAGGAAAATTCTATACGGTGCTCAGTCTGGATCAGGGAACAAATACGGGAGCCATAAAAATACGGCTGAGAACACTTTTGGCGGAAATAGAAGAAAGAAACTCTTTTTGCAAAGAGCGGTGAGAAGTTTTTTGATTTGATATGCCGCTCCTGAAAAGATGCGGACATTCTTTTTTGCTTCACAGATTCGGGGAAGCCTGCTTGTGAGATGTTTTACAGATGCATCGGTACGCGTTTTTTATATTTCATTCCTCATGTATAATGGAATGGAGTAAAAGTCAGGATCAGGAAAACAGCCGCAGCGGATGAGGTTGGAATAGACAGGGCATGGAGGGAATCATGACAGAAGAAGAGTACCATCGGATCGCACGAAGAGAAAAAATATTTTATGCCGTCCTTATTATCGCGTGGTGTTTTGCTTTTGCGGTCTGGTTCACCATCGGATTTCCCAAAGCGAAGTGGGTGCTGATCGGCGGAGGGACGCTGATATACCTGTATCTGAAAAGCACCTTCACAGGACTTCCCTGGTCGAGGCGGCTGGTCAAACCTCATCCGGTGCGGATGGAAGCTCAGGAAGAAATTGGGACAGAGGAAGACTATCCTCTTATTTCGGAAACGGAAAGAAAAGGGTATACGACGCTGGCAGAACTTTGTCTGGCGGAAGAAACGCAGAAGAAGCTGGCATCTTTTTTTGAGACATTGAAAGACTATTCAGGTGCGGGAGAAGATGGGGAGTATGGCAGCACGCTGTTCTATGTGATGGAGTACATGGATGAGGAAGCCCATATTTTTTTTCTGATGGGGCTTGATTGGAAGCAGGAGGTGGAAACCCTGGAATGGCGGATCGAAAGCGCGCTTACAAAAAATTTCGGCGTGTCTGCCGACTTGCCGGATTTCAGAACGTATGGAAACAAGTCTATTTCCGCCCCTTCTGTTTTTGCCGACTATGACAATGCCCTGCGCAGGAAAGGATTTCAGCTGGGCTTTATAGATGTGGAATGTGATGAATACGTCATATTTGTCCATCGGACAGCGGACAGGGACAAGGCGGAAGACGCCGTACAGCGGATTGGATACCGATATAAGGAAGTGGCGGATCTGGCAATATGAAAAACAGGAAATCGGGAGACGCCGGTATGAAATACGATCCGGTGCAGGTTAGAATCCATGAAGCATACACGGTGGCAATCAGGGATCTGGGTGTTCACGGGGAAGGGATCGGGAGTGTGGACGGATTCACCGTATTTGTTCACGGGGCACTTCCCGGGGAAACGGTCACCGCGGAAATCACTCTGTTGAAAAAATCTTATGCTCTGGGAAAACTGCTTTCCATAGAGCAGGAATCCCCTTTCCGCACAATGCCGGAATGTTCCGTTTATGAACACTGCGGCGGCTGCCAGCTTTCCCATCTCACCTATGAGGGGCAGCTCGATATGAAATACCGCCGTGTAAAAGATGTGATAGAGCGTATCGCCGGCGAATCGGGAGATCTGGTGAGGCCTGTGCTTCCGGCGGCGCATCCTTTCGCGTACAGAAATAAAATGGCCGTGCCGGCAGGCCTTGTAAAGGGGAAAGCGGCGCTCGGCTGCTACCGGCAGGGAAGCCATGACATCATACCGGTTTCCTCCTGTGCTATCCAGAAAGAAGAAAATAACCGCCTGCTTCAATTTGCCCGGTGGTTTATAGAGAAGTACGGGATTTCCGTCTATGATGAAAAGACACGGAAAGGAAGCCTGCGCCATGTGATGGGACGTGTGGGCGATGACGGAAAAGTGATGGTTGTCCTTGTGACCGCTTCCCAAACCCTTCCGGAAGAAAAGCGGTGGATAGAAGAAATAAAAAAGGAACTGCCCGAAACAGTTTCCCTCTGGCACAATATCCAGCCCAAGCCGGGAAACACAATACTGGGCACGAAAATCCGACACCTCTGGGGCAGAGAAACGCTCACTGCCTCTCTTTGCGGACTGCGATTTGAAGTATCCCCGTATTCCTTCTTTCAGGTGCATAAAGAGCAGGCGGAAATTCTCTATGAGAAAGCATTGGCATACGCCGATCTCAAAGGCGGAGAAACCGTCATAGACGCTTACTGCGGCACGGGAACCATTTCCCTCTGCCTGGCGAAAAAAGCAAAGCGGGTCATCGGCATAGAAATCGTAAAGCCCGCCATAGAAGACGCTAAAAAGAATGCGAAAAAGAACCATATGGAAAATACGGAATTTTACGCGGCCGATGCGGGAAAACTTATGCCGCAGCTTTACCGGCAAGGGCTGGTTCCCGATGTGATTGTCATGGATCCCGTCAGAGCAGGCTGCAGCGAAGAAGTATTGAAGGCGGCGGCAGGCATGAATCCTAAACGCATCGTCTACGTTTCCTGCAATCCCGCCACCTTTGCCAGAGATGCGAAGATTTTAAAATCAGAAGGCTACGAAATCAAAGAAATCCAGCCGGTGGACATGTTCCCCCAGACCATGCATGTAGAGACAGTGGCCTTGATGACAAAGAGTACAGAAGTAGAGTGTGAAAAAGGCTTGAAATAAAGGAATTTTTGAGAGCTGGAGTGTTTCTTTAACTCTCAAAATTCTCGTGAAAGCGGGTTATTATCACGCAAAATTCAAGATCGTTATGTAATAATACATATGTGACAAAAAAATAAAAAATAAGGGAACTCTTTTGTTAAAATAGTTTTGAAGAAAAGAACCATATTAAAACAAAGGAGTCCCTTATGAAAACTATTATAACAGAAGAAATGAGATATCGGGAAAGAGTTGTAAAATATGCAATAAAAAGTAATAATGCTGTGGCAGCAAGGCGCTATCACACGAGCAGACAACAGGTGCAGCGATGGAGAAAGAAATATGATGGAACAACGGCATCTTTGTCAAATAAATCGACACGCCCACATTCTCACCCAAACCAGTATACAAGAGAAGAAATAGAGCTGGTAAAGAGAATGCACCGCAAATATTCATTTGAAGGGTTGGCACAGGTGTATAGAAGCCTCATAGATGCCGGTTATGCAAGAACATACCAATCCATGCAAAAACAACTGAGGAACCTGCGTTTAAAGCAGCCTGAAAAGAAAAAATACCCGAAGAGCAAGTACAAGGCGCTAAAAGGAGAATATCCGGGAGAATACGTGGAAGTTGATGTGAAATATGTCCCGTTGGAATGCATAGGATTTTCTAGCAGCCATGCCAGATATTACCAAATTACAGCAATAGACCTGTATAGCAGAAAAAGAATCATAAAACTGGTCAATGAACTAAGTACATATGAAACATCAAAATTCCTGTATAGTCTGGAAAAAAGCATGGGATGTAAGATAAAAACGATACAAACAGATAATGGGAGAGAATTTTGTAACGATACAGATAAAGCTCAAAGTCTGTTCCAGATAGTGTTGGAAAGACTGGGAATAAGACACAAAAGGATAAGACCGTATTCCCCATGGCAGAATGGAGTGGTTGAAAGAAGCCATAGAGTGGATAATGAAATATTCTACGCAAAGAGACGATTCTCAAGTGAGGAAGAAATGTATAAATCCTTTAAAAGGTATGCCACTAGGACAAATAATATATGTCGGAGGATATTGAAGTTTAAAAGTCCCAATGAAATATTAAAAGAGTATCTGTCCAGGGTTTCATAAAAAGTGTTCAGCTTAAAACTATTTTCTAAGAGTATGTCACAAATGTTTGATTACTATAGAAGTAAAACAGCACGTATTTTATTAAGCACGTGCTTTTTTACTTTAAAATGGTTATAATGAATATATCCATAAGTTGGGGGGGATATTTTTGCGGTGGAGAGAGAAAAAATATCGTACTCGTTTGCATATCATAGAAAAGAATTTTTTAAAATTAAGTGGCAAAATAAATCATAAGCAGCGAGTATTAAGAAGGAGGTCTAAAGTCGAAGTTAAAGTTCCACGTTTTTTTTCGTTAGCAGAAAATACGGAAAAAACATTACGATGTTTAAATGCACTAAATGAACTAATTGAACATATAAAAAATAGAAATGAAGTAATTAAAGTAAATTCATTAGATGTTAAAGATGTAGACCCTGCGGCTTTAATGTATTTAGTGGCTATTTTATTTGATGCAAGAGAAAAACATGTGCTTGTAAAGGGGAATTATCCTAAAGATGAGGACGCAAAAAAATTATTTATAAGATATGGTTTTCATAATTTTGTAAAAAATAATAATGGTAATAAAAAGATTTGTATTCAGGATATGGATATGTTGCAAATAACAGAGGGGCGAGAAATTTCTCCTGAGAACAGTCAGAAAATTTGCGAATTTGCAGAAAAGCATGATTGTTTTCTTGAGGAGAATAAGTCATCGAAAGCGAATCTTTATACAACATTAATTGAAATGATGGGAAATGTTCGTCAACATGCGTATAAGGAGACGGGGAGATGGTTAACTGCGTGTGAATTTAAAAGTGACGGGCTTGAATTTCTTTTTTTTGACAGAGGACAAGGGATACCTACAACAGTACAAAATAATTGGTCTGATGTTTTTAAGAAATTTTTGGGAAAAGAAGAATCGTATATTTTAAAGAGTGCGTTAAAAGGGGAATTTAGAACACAGACGAAAGAAAAAAATCGCGGGAAAGGATTGCCGCAAATTTATGAATTTTTAAAATCCCCAATTATAGATAAAGCAGTTTTATTTTCAGGGCATGGGTATTGTGAAATAGAAAATAGTAGTATTAGCATAAATCGAGATTTTAGAGAAAAGTTGCATGGTACGTTGTATAGATGGAAAATAAAAGGAGCAAAAGCCGATGAAAAACATAAAAATATCAGTAGCTAAAGATTTTTCTCCGGCACCAGGCGGACGTTTTAGAGCTCAAGGGAAACATTCTGGAGAAGAGTTCCGAGATGATATACTTCGCCCTAAATTAGATATAGCTATAAGAGAAGACATAGCACTTGTTTGTGATTTAGATGGTTGTTTAGGTTATCCATCGTCTTTTTTAGATGAAAGCTTTGGTCAACTTGGACGAGAAATGAAAAAGAAAGGAATTGATATTTTAAAATATATGACTTTTATAAGTAAAGATGAACCATCTTTGGTTGAAGATATTAAACATTATGTTCGAGATGATTAGAAAAGAATTCGGCGTTGTGTTCGGGATAGTTAAAAGAATAAAGATTCTTATAATTAATAATTGGATTAATGTAATTATCATTATTATAGGAATAATCTGGGTGTTTTATTCTAGTAATAGTAGCTTGAATGATAATTATTTTTATGCATCTTTTGCTGATATTATTTCTACAGTTGTGGTTCTTATCGTAGGAATTACATATGCAAAATCCCAAGATAAGAGGAATTATAAAAGAGCATTGGTAGAGAAATTTATCTCTGATATTCTATCTATGTTAGAAAAGGAGGAGTTAGATCGTATTGAATCTACCGAAAAATATGACCATGTAAGAGTATTACAGCGAGCGATTAAGAATAAGATGGATCTTTTGCAATCGCATCAAGAGGTGTTTAATTATAAAGAAGAGTTAACTTATTGTATGAAAAATTTTTCTGAGTATTGGGAAACTGTAAGCGAAAATAATAATAATATAAACGTTTTAATCAAAGAACGTTCGTCCTTGAAAAGCAAGCTGGAAAATATTTCTTTTAAACTAAATTACATACATAACAAATTAGCTGAATAAATTTTGCACTCTCGGCAGGGTGCTTTTTTATTGCAAGAAAGAAGATGGTGGTGTGATACTGAGGCAAGAATGATTCTGCATGGAGTACCTGATTGATTTAATGTGGTACAGGCAAGCTATACAAGTGCCAGCGAAGGATCTGCTCTCATGGTAAGGAAAACGGAACGTGTGATTCTGTAATGGTAGAAAGAATAGAAGCGAGTGTGTAAGAAAAAGTCTGTAAAAATATAATAAATAATCCTCCTATGGTAGTATCAAATGAGTAGTGTACTTATAGGATGTTTAATTATGGCATGCAAGAAAAAAGATGTTTAGCATGTAGGTCCTTTGACAGAGGGGAAGAAAAGCATCATCTCCGCACTGATGGATGAGTATGAAATCCGGACTGCACAAGATATTCAGGATGCACTGAAAGATCTTCTTGGGGGTACTATCAGGTCTATGATGGAATCTGAGATGACAGACCATCTTGGCTATCCGAAGTCTGCACGCTCCCATTCAGAAAACTGTCGTAATGGATCAAAAACAAAAACCGTCCGAAGCAAATACGGTGAATTTGAGGTAGATGTTCCCAAAGATAGAAATGGCACATTTGAGGCACAGATAGTAAAAAATCGGCAAAAGAACATTTCCGGTATAGATGACAAGATCATCAGTATGTATGCTAAAGGTTTAACCACAAGGCAGATTTCAGA
>ERZ894223.1614-NODE-1614-length-14288-cov-5.194829_pt1 | contig 14288 bp, 9 predicted proteins | sample MGYA00380293_ERZ894223 | MGnify/ENA primary metagenome ERZ894223 (study PRJEB32331, sample SAMN06328445) | human gut metagenome | biome: human gut microbiome; feature: stool | host: Homo sapiens | collected 2014-11-05 ...
GTGCTATACTGTAATCATATGATTTAAGTTCTGTAATAAATAATAAAAAAGGAGACAAAAGACATGGAGAACAAAGACATCGAAACATTATTGGCAAAAGAGGCAATTCGCGATCAGATCTATACATATTGCCGTGCTCTGGATCGAATCGACAATGAATTGGGTTACAGTGTGTTTGCTGAAGACAGCAAGGTGAACTATGGACCAACATTCCCGAAGGGAACCGGAAGACAGTTTATTGATAACATGCTGAACCAGCATCGCCACATGATATCTACCCATCATATGATGACGAATATTTTGATTAAGGTAGATGGCAATAAGGCAGCAAGTGAGACTTATATGTACGCTGCCTGCAAATTCCCGAAGAAGCAGAAAAATGGTAAGAAATCTACATTTACCGTAGAAGCAAGATGTCGTGATATTGACAAATGGGAATGCAGAGATGGTAAATGGTTGATTGTAGAAAGAGTAGTTGCCGGAGATAATACGATGATTGTTGTTCCTGGCCAGGATCTGGAGAATTACAATACAGAACGTAATAATAAGAAAGATCCATCTTACAAATTCTTTGCAGATTTTGAGTAATATATATAGTAAAAGAACGTATGATTTAACAGGGCTCCGGGCAAATATTCCCGGAGCCTTTTGATTCTTAGGATAATTCTGCGATCCGTGATACGCCGACATAGATTTCTGAAATTTTATACCAGGTGGAGTAATCGGTCACACCGGTTTGCGGAAGCCCAAATATGGACTGGAATACGCGAACGGCTTCGGCTGTAGTAGGACCATAGATGCCGTCTGCGTTGATTTTTGGAATTGCCGGATAAGCACCGGCGATCACATTTAACTGCTCCTGCATCTGGCGGACTTTATTGCCGGAAGAACCGATTTCAAGGTCATAGCCGGGCCATGAGGATGGAATGCCGGAAATGGCTTCAGCAGTGTTGATGTACATATTATCGCCGTAATAGTAGCGCAGGATTTCAATCGGTGTGTAGCCTTGATCGCCAAGGGACTTGGAACCCCACTGCGTCATCCAGCCGTTGCTGGTGCACTGTACCTGTCGGCCGTCGCAGTACTGGGTGAGGATTGGCTGGCGGACATTCGGACGGGACAGATAGTCGGCAAATAGTTCGTCTACAATGACAGAGATGGTGTCGAAGATGTTGCGCTCCGGGATCCATTTGTGATCGAAGGCTGTAGAAGATGTGATCGTAAAGTCATATCCCTGATTGCGATAGAATTCCGTGTACACGCGGTTCAGTGTAAAGGACATGATCGCAAGCACATTTGCACGGATGGTATTCTTCGGCCAAGTGGCGTAAATCTCGCTGGAGGCTACATTTTTAATATAGTCTTTGTAGCGGACATAGTAATTCTTTGCGGTACTGTCCCTTGGACTACCGTCGTGAACGACAATGTATTCCGGAACAACCACACGGCTGAGTACGATTTCGCCACTTTCAGGAATGGGCTTGATCTCAGCTTCTGGGATTTTTGCAGGATAATTGCCGTAAAGGGTATGTGCCGGAATAACGAAGATCTCTTCCTGAGAGGCGTCTTCAGAAGCAGGTTCGGTGACAGGATTCAGAGCGATATTCTGCAGGGCAGTTACGTCTGCCAGAATCTCTGCACCGGCAATGGTGACTGGCTCATAGCCTTCTGCGGTAACTTGAAATGTATATTCGGAATAGGGCTGTACTTCATTTTCGGGATTCGTACTATATTCGACAGGCGGAGCCGGGAGATCGATGGTTTCGGTCTGTCCGGACGAGTTGGTTGTGAGTTGTTCTAGCGTGCTTTCTGGAACTCCGGTATAGGAGATGCTTATAGATGCGTCTGCGATAGGATAAGCGGTGATAGAAGAGGTAAGGCTGATCTGCAGACGACCGATATCTGGGTGGTCAGGAGAACTGATAACTTGAGCCATGATAATTGTATAACCTCGCAAATTCTGTTACAATAATATATGTGTATAAGAAGCGTATGTGAATAATGAAAAAAGCTATCGTTTCATGCATGCATTTGATTATGCACAATCTAAGGGTTGAAAAATGTTAAAACTTGTTGTATAATTACGACAATTTGGACATTTATAGTTTACAAGACAAAATTGGAAGGGGATAGGTGGACATATGAAAGCATTTCTTATCTTGGAAGATGGGACAGTTTTTACCGGAACCAGCATAGGTTCGACAAAGGATGTAATCAGCGAGATTGTTTTCAATACTTCGATGACGGGGTATCTGGAGGTGCTGACAGATCCTTCTTATGCAGGACAGGCCGTGGTAATGACATACCCATTGATCGGCAATTACGGCATTACACCAGACATGGAGTCAAAAAAGGCATGGCCGGATGGTTATATTGTAAGGGAGCTGTCAAGAATACCTAGTAACTTCCGCTCGGAAGGCACGATTCAGGATTTCCTGAAGGAGCAGGATATTCCGGGTATTGCAGGAATTGATACAAGAGCATTGACAAAGATACTCCGTGAAAAAGGAACCATGAACGGTATGATCACTACGAATGAGAATTATAACGTAGATGAGATTGTTCCGAAGTTGAAAGAGTATAGAGTGGGAGATGTAGTTACTGTGACTACATGCTCAGAAAAAGAAGTTCTTCCTGGCGATGGCCCGAAGGTTGCGTTGATGGACTTTGGTGCTAAGAATAATATTGCCAGATCTTTAAATAGCAGAGGCTGTGAAGTGACAATTTATCCGGCACATACATCTGCGGAAGAGATTATCGAAAGTCATCCGGACGGCATCATGTTATCCAATGGCCCTGGGGATCCGGAGACCAACGTATCAATTATCAAAGAGATCAAGAAATTGTCCGAAACAGACATTCCAATATTTGCTATTTGTCTGGGACATCAGCTGATGGCCCTTGCTCATGGCGCTAAAACATACAAGTTAAAATATGGTCACAGAGGAGGCAATCATCCGGTAAAAGACCTGAGTAATAACCGTGTATACATTTCTTCACAGAACCATGGATATGCGGTAGATGCATCAACTGTAGATGCGGATGTGGCGAAAGAAGCATTTGTAAATGTTAACGATGGAACCAATGAAGGACTTGCATACATTGGCAAGAATATTTTTACTGTACAGTTCCATCCGGAGGCTTGCCCTGGACCACAGGATTCCGGATATCTGTTTGACCGCTTTATTGACATGATGAACAACAGGGAGGAGAAGTAAGATGCCTAGGATAAAAGATATTAAAAAAGTACTTGTAATCGGATCGGGACCAATTGTAATCGGTCAGGCAGCAGAATTTGATTATGCAGGAACACAGGCATGTCGTTCTCTGAAAGAAGAGGGAGTAGAGGTTGTCTTACTGAACTCTAACCCTGCAACTATTATGACTGATAAGGACATTGCAGACCGTGTATATATCGAGCCGCTGACCGTAGAAGTAGTAGAGCAGCTGATAAAGAAAGAAAAGCCGGACAGCGTACTTCCTACACTGGGCGGACAGGCTGCGCTTAACCTTGCTATGGAGCTTGAGGAAGCTGGTTTCTTAAAAGAGAATAACGTACGTCTGATCGGTACTACATCTGAGACGATCAAGAAAGCCGAAGACCGTCTGGAATTCAAGAAGACCATGGAGAAGATCGGTGAGCCATGTGCAGCTTCACTGGTCGTTGAAAATGTGGAAGACGGCGTCCAGTTCGCTGAGAGCATCGGGTATCCGGTTGTGTTAAGACCTGCTTATACACTGGGCGGAAGCGGTGGCGGTATCGCTCACGACAGAGTACAGTTGGTGGAAATTCTGGAAAACGGACTTCGCCTGTCTCGTGTTGGTCAGGTACTGGTAGAGCGATGCATCGCAGGATGGAAAGAGATCGAGTACGAGGTAATGCGTGACAGCAACGGTAACTGCATTACCGTATGTAATATGGAAAACATTGACCCGGTTGGTGTACATACCGGAGACAGTATCGTAGTAGCACCTTCTCAGACACTGGGTGATAAAGAGTATCAGATGCTGCGGACATCTGCGCTGAATATCATCAGTGAGCTGAATATTACCGGTGGATGTAACGTGCAGTATGCGCTGCATCCGGATACATTCGAATACTGTGTAATCGAGGTCAACCCTCGTGTAAGCCGTTCTTCTGCGCTGGCATCTAAGGCAACAGGCTATCCGATTGCTAAGGTTGCAGCTAAAATTGCACTCGGTTATACACTTGATGAGATCAAGAATGCAGTTACTAAGAAGACTTATGCAAGTTTTGAGCCGATGCTGGACTACTGCGTAGTTAAGATCCCGCGTCTGCCATTTGATAAATTTATCAGTGCCAAGAGAACACTGACAACTCAGATGAAAGCAACCGGAGAGGTTATGAGTATCTGTGATAACTTTGAAGGAGCGCTGATGAAAGCTATCAGATCTCTGGAGCAGCATGTAGACAGTCTGATGTCTTATGATTATTCTTATCTGACAGGAGAGGAACTTCTGGAAGTACTGAAGGTTGTAGATGACAGACGTATCTGGAAGATTGCAGAAGCAATCCGTCAGGGTATCAGTTATGACGAGATTCACAGAGTGACCAAGATTGATAAATGGTTTATCGATAAGATTGCACATCTGGTAGAGGTAGAGCTTCAGATGAAGCGCAGCGCACTGGATGAGGATTTGCTTCGTGAAGCGAAACGTATGGAGTTCCCGGATAATGTGATTGCTGAGATTACAGGACACACTGAGCGTGAGATTCATGACATGCGTCATCAGTATGGCATTACTGCAGCATATAAGATGGTAGATACCTGTGCGGCTGAGTTCGCAGCAGAGACTCCATATTACTATTCTGTATATGGCAGTGAAAATGAAGTGACAGAGACGAATGACCGTAAGAAGGTTCTGGTACTCGGTTCTGGTCCGATCCGTATTGGTCAGGGTATTGAATTTGACTTCTGTTCTGTACATTGTACCTGGGCATTTGCAAAAGAAGGCTATGAGACAATTATCGTAAATAATAACCCGGAGACGGTAAGTACAGACTTTGATATTGCAGACAAGCTGTATTTTGAGCCTTTAACACCGGAAGATGTAGAAAGCATTGTAGATCTTGAAAAACCGGACGGAGCAGTTGTACAGTTTGGTGGACAGACAGCGATCAAGCTGACGGAGTCTCTGATGAAGATGGGCGTGCCGATCCTTGGCACATCTGCTGAGAACGTAGATGCAGCAGAGGACAGAGAGCTCTTCGATGAGATCCTTGAGAAGTGTGAAATCCCGAGACCGACCGGCGGTACTGTATTTACAGCGGAGGAAGCAAAAGAAGTTGCGAACCGTCTGGGATATCCGGTTCTGGTAAGACCGTCTTACGTACTTGGCGGACAGGGTATGCAGATTGCAATTGATGATCACGATGTGGATGAATTTATTGGTATTATTAACCGTATCGCACAGGATCATCCAATCCTGGTAGATAAATATCTGCAGGGCAAGGAAATTGAGGTCGATGCCGTATGCGATGGCGAAGATATCTTGATTCCTGGTATCATGGAACATATTGAGAGAGCAGGTATCCATTCCGGAGACAGTATTTCTGTATATCCTGCAAAGAGTATTACAGAGAAGACAAAGAAGACGATTGAAGAGTACACAAAGAGACTCGCACAGTCTCTGCACGTAATCGGTCTGATTAACATCCAGTTCATTGTATGTGGAGAAGATGTGTATGTAATTGAGGTGAACCCGAGATCCAGCCGTACCGTACCGTATATCAGTAAGGTTACCGGTATTCCGATTGTTCCGCTTGCATCAAAAGTTATTATGGGACATAAGATCAAAGATCTTGGATATACACCGGGATTGCAGCCGGAAGCAGATTACTTTGCAGTGAAGATGCCTGTATTCTCCTTTGAGAAGATCCGTGATGCAGATATCAGCCTTGGACCAGAGATGAAGTCTACCGGAGAGTGTCTGGGTATTGCAAAGACATTTGATGAGGCATTGTACAAGGCATTCCTTGGTGCAGGAATCAAGCTTCCGAAGTTTAAGAATATGATCATGACAGTAAAGGATGAAGATAAAGAAGAAGCTGTTGAGATCGGACGCAGATTTGCTGAGATCGGATATAAAATCTTTGCTACGGCAGGAACAGCAGAGACTCTGAAGAATGCCGGAGTAAAGGCAATCGCTGTCAATAAGATCGAACAGGAATCTCCGAACCTGATGGATCTGATTCTTGGACACAAGATTGATCTGGTTATTGATACACCGCCGCAGGGAGTAGAGCACTCTAAGGATGGTTTTGTGATTCGCAGAAGCGCAATTGAGACAGGAGTCAATGTACTGACTGCGATTGATACAGCCAAGGCGTTGATCACCAGTCTGGAGAACACAGATATTCAGAAACTGACATTGATTGATATTGCAAAATTATAGCAAGCCAGTCAATCCCTACCAGTTCTGGAATGCATCTGTAATTGAATTGAATAAGTAAAGATGTTATGATGCCCTCGTTACCACATGTAACAATTTTGTAATAAATGTAATAAACTCGAAAAAAACGAGTATACTTTATTAACAAAATAAAATATGTAACAGGAGGGCATCATTTTATTATGTTTAAATTAAATAACTGCAGATGGCGTATGGTGTTAGCAGTGATCATGGCACTAAGCATAGGATTTAGCAGTCAGGCGGCTGAGATTGACCAAATAGGTACACTGGAGAGCACAGCAATTCTAACTGTCGGACAGGTTGTCAAAAGTGCGTCTGGAATAGAATGTATTAAGAAAAACAAAATTCAGACCGGGTTACAGACAAAGCTTACATCAAAGATAGAAGATACACTAAAAGAAGAGAAAGAGAGAGCTGAGGAACTGAGAAGAGAGGAAGAGAAAAAAGAAAAGCAGGAGCAGGCTCAGCAGATACAGCGGACGCAGAGTGAACTTCTGGCTTCCATTATTTTCTGTGAAGCCGGCAATCAGTCTTTTACCGGACAGGTGGCAGTGGGGGCTGTGGTATTGAATCGTATGGCGAATGAAGCATATCCAGATACCATTGAGGAAGTGATTTATCAGCCGGGACAGTTCTGTCCGGCAGGAAGCGGATGGCTGGACAGAGTGCGTAGTACGGATGGATATACGGAATCGGCTATGCAGGCGGCAGAAGCAGCACTTGCCGGGGAGAATCCGATCGGTGACTGCCTGTATTTTGACCAGGGAGGATATGGCTATCAGATTGGTGCACATTATTTTCATTAAGGTTATGCAGAGAGGCTGATGGCATATGATTTTCGGAATAGTCTGACAGACAGGCTTCTAAGTTGAATTACAGAATGGATTCGTGTATAATCAAAAGTACACGAGAGGAGGAAGAGCACAATGGAGAAGATGCTTAAAACAACAGCTAAGGACAGAGTAACAAAGACAGCAGAGCATGTAAATGGCGGTGCGGGATTTATTATGAAAGAAGAGTTGATTACGCCTGAACAGCGTGGTGAACATTGCGGTTTGCTGAACCGGATCACTTTGAAGCCAAACTGTGAGATCGGTCATCACGAGCATCACGGTGAAGCTGAGATGTATTACATTCTTGAGGGAACCGGAATGTACGAAGAAGATGGTGAAGCGGTGGCAGTGGAAGCAGGTGATGTGACTTACTGTGAGGACGGACATGGCCATGGTCTGAAGAACAATGGTAAGGAAGAACTCGTCATGGTGGCTGTGATCCTGAAAAAATAGTCCTATCTATATAGAATAAGCTGAAAATATCCTATACAGTCTCTGGCTCAATCAGGAATTGTATAGGATATTATTGTGAAGGGGAAAATGAATGAGACAAGAGAAAAAGAAAAATCTCAGGTGGAATACGATGAAAATACTGGCAGTTGGGTTCCTGGGGGTAATTCTTATTGGTGCTGTGCTTTTGTGGCTTCCAATCTGTAACGAGAAGCCGATCAGCTTCTTAGATGCGTTGTTTACATCTACGACATCTGTTTGTGTGACAGGACTTATCACAATTGTCCCGAAGTATCAGTTTACGATTGTTGGAAAAGTGGTGCTTCTTTTGCTGATTCAGATTGGTGGATTGGGAATTGTAGCATGTGTAGCTGCTTTTTTTATGATTATGCGTCGCAAGATCACTCTGAAAGAACGCATTGTGATTCAGGAGACTTACAACATGGATTCGCTTGGCGGACTGGTGGGGATGGTCAGGAGGATACTTCTTGGAACACTGGCTGTCGAGGGCGCAGGAGCGGTATTGTATGCAATTCAGTTTGTGCCGGACTTTGGACTGCTAAAAGGAATCTGGTATGGTGTGTTTCATTCTGTTTCAGCATTCTGTAATGCCGGAATTGACATTCTTGGAGAAGATAGTCTTGCAAAATATGTGACAAATCCATTGATTAATATTACTACTATGCTTCTGATTACGCTTGGAGGAATTGGCTTTACCGTATGGTATGATGTGGTTGACAATGGTAAGAGAATCCGGCGACATGAAGTACCGCGGAAATGGTGGTTTACAAGACTGAGACTTCATACAAAGATAGTATTGGTCACCTCACTGGTGCTTTTCTTATTGGGAACGATCCTGACATTTATATTAGAATATAATAATCCGGATACGATTGGCAGCTTAAGTATCAGACAGAAGTTTATGGCTTCTGCATTTCAGTCGGTAACGACAAGAACTGCAGGCTTCTTTACGTTTTCGCAGGTGGGAATGCATGAAGAAACAGGATTTCTCAGTACGATCCTGATGTTTATCGGGGCTTCTCCGGGCGGAACCGCAGGTGGATTAAAAACAACGACATTTGCCATGCTTTTTTTAGCGTTTCTTACGATGCTGCGTGGTGGTCATGACATTGAGTGTTTTGGAAGAAAGATTGACGAGGACAATTTTCGAGTGGGATTTGTAGCGATCATGCTGGCACTTGGAGTATATATTATTGGAACTACGGCGATTGCAGTGATTGAGCCTGATAATATAGGGTTTCAACGGATTATGTATGAGACGGCATCCGCATTTGCGACAGTTGGACTGACAGCAGATCTTACGACGAAATTACATACGGGCAGTAAGATTGTTCTGATGATCCTGATGTACATTGGAAGAGTTGGTCCTATGACAATTGCGCTTTTATTTGCGGGAAAAGTAAATCTGAAGGAAAAGTTGAGAACGCTGCCGTCAGAGAGGATAATGATCGGATAATACGTGGAGGATAATGATGAACAAACAATTTGCAGTATTTGGAGTAGGAAAGTTTGGCGAAAGTGTGGCTGTTGAATTGCAGAGACTTGGCTGTGAAGTAATAGCAGTGGATAAGGATATGGAGCGGGTAGAGCACATTGCGGATTCCGTATCTTATGCTATGCAGGCAGATTTTGGTGATCCGGATTTTATCCATTCACTCGGAACCCGTAATCTGGACGGTGTGGTCATCGCGGAATCGGTAAATCTGGAAGCAAGTATTATGGCGACTGTTATCTGTAAGGAAATTGGTGTTCCGTATGTTGTAGTCAAGACAAAGAACGAAAGGCATGCTGAGATACTTAAGAAGATTGGAGCAGATGCTGTGATCTCTCCGGAAAAGGAAATAGGCATCAAGCTTGCAAGAAATCTAATGAAGGCAAGCTTTGCAGACTGGATTGCACTGTCGCCAGATTACAGTATTGCGGAATCAGAAGTTCCGAAAGCATGGATCGGCAAGAGCCTGAAAGAGTTGGATATACGTAAAAAATATGGAGTGATTGTGGTTGGAATTAAGTGGAATAGTCAGGTGGAGGTGAATCCTGATCCGGATGAAAAATTGAAGAAAGATATGATCCTGATATTAGTGGGAGCTAATCATGATCTTCGTAAGATTGGATAAAATAGCAGCCGTTTCGAGAAGTAAATGCGAAACGGCTGCTATTGACACTTTATAATCGCTATGCCAGTGATTCAGCAAGACAGTGAAGCAGTCTTGTGTTATCTTCCGGAAGCATGATACAGAAACGGATGTATTCACCCGGCAGTCCTTCAAACGATGAACAGTCGCGGATCATCATGCCCTGGCGGATTGCCCGGTCAAAGATATCAAAAGATGTCAGGTCATCCCGGAGTATCTTAACCAGAATGAAATTAGCGTATGCCGGATATGCCTTAGCGTAACGGAAAGAATTTAGTTCATTGAGAATACGTTCCCGTTCGGAAAGGATCAGGGCACGCGTTTTCTCAATATAATCTTTATCCTGCAACATGCGAACGCCTGCATAAGCGCCCAGACTGTTCAGACTCCATGGGTTCTGGTGCTCTTTCAGTGTATCCAGAAAAGCCTGGTTACTTGTGACACCGTAGCCCAGACGGAGTCCCGGAGCTGCATAGAACTTAGATACACCGCGCAGGATCATCAGATTATCATAAGTAGCTGCTAACGGCATGGCGGTAATTTCGGACACATCTGGAGCAAATTCTACATAGGTCTCATCGATCATTACGAAAATATCTTTTGAATTACAGAGCTCAAGAAGAGAGCGAAGCTCGTCTTTTTTCATGGCTGAGGAAGTAGGATTATTAGGATTACACAGAATCACAAAATCTACGTCATCAGCCAGAGCTTTGGCAAAATCATCAATATCCAGATGAAAGTCATGTTCTTCAGAAAGATTGTATTCGGAAATGTGTCCACCTGTGAGTGAAAGCTCCCGTTCATATTCGGAATAGGTTGGTCCGATGACCATAGCATGTCTGGCATTTCGTTCACTGATCAGCAGAGAGATCAGTTCGGTGGAACCATTGCCGGTTACAACGTGTTCCATCTTGACACCACAGTAATCCGCAATCGCAGAACGGAGTTCTTTGTAATCGCGGTCCGGATAACTGGTGATCACATCCAGATGTTCAGCCAGGTCTTTCTTTAATGTAGCAGAAAGTCCTAATGGGTTCACATTAGCGCCAAATTTGATAATGCTTTCTGCAGGAATCTTATAATATTGTTCGATTTGTTCGATATCACTTCCGTGAAAAGCAGGACGATCCTGTTGAATATTCTTCTCAGACATAATAATCTCCTATATTTTGTGGTTGGTATTGCCTTTAAACATGAAACAATGCTATACTTCATTATAGTATGTTTAAAGAAAAAAGCAATGCAAGAAGAGGTGGATGGCTTGAAAAATAAAATTAAAAAGTTTTCAAAAGGAGATTTTCAACTGGCGCAGCCGCAGGTTGTCTTTCCGGATACAAGCCTGATTCTCACCATTGGTGAAGGGGAAGTTTATAAGGGATATTTCATGATCAAGAATCGAGGGGAAGGCTCTATCAGAGGGCTGGTATACTCGTCTTCTTTTCGTATGCGTTGTCTGGAACAGGGATTTGAAGGAAATCCGGTAAGAGTAGAATTTGAATATGATGGCAGAGGACTGCTGCCGGGACATGTGGAGCAGGGAACATTTACCATTGTGTGTACCGGAGGAGAATATACGATTCCGTTTACAGCATTGATAGAGAAACCTTATGTAATGACGAATTACGGTAAGGTGCAGAATACGGATGATTTCCGAAGACTGGCGGTTAAGGATTATACAGAAGCATTGAAGTTATTCCGTTCCCGTGAATTTTATGAAGTGTTAAAATACGAGGATAAGCGTATCTTTTATTTATATGATAATATGCGCAAATGGTCTCTGGATGAAGCTGCTATGGAAGAGTTTCTGGTAGGTATTAAACAGAAAGAATGCATTTTCCTGACACTTCCGGGGGAAGGTATGCTGTTTCAGGACGTGAAGGAGATTACCAAGCAGACGCTGACAGTGATCAAGAATACCTGGGGATATATGCCGGTTCAGATCCAGACAGAGGGCGAATTCTTAAGCGTCAGCCGCAACCGTTTTACGACAGACGATTTTGTGGGCAATGTATACCAGGTAGATTTTCTTGTGAAACCGGACGGCCTGCATGCAGGACGTAACTTTGGTAAGATCCATCTGATCACTCCGTATGAGATTCTGAGTTATGATGTGGAGGTTATGCAGAATGGCTCCTATGATGAGAATCATCGAGAGATCGAATTTTTGATGGCACAAGTAGTAAAGGAACATGTTTCCTGTGTGGCAGGCCGCATGACGTTGGATAAATGGACAGAGAGTGCTGTGGATAAGGTGAAGAAGATGCGTCAGATCGATCCGCTGGATGAGTATCTTCAGTTATTTCAGGCACATGTATATATTCATGGCAATCAGATCGAAGATGCCAAGTGGATTCTGGAGAATTATAATTATAACCGGTTTGCGATCGGTAAGAATCCGAAGGTGAATGCTTACTATCTGTATCTGACGGCATTGGTGCGTGGACATGGAAGTCATATGGATCGTGTGATAGATGAGGTTGGTAAGATTTATCTCAGACAGCAGGATTCGACCATGCTTCTGTTGATGCTTCTGGATATTGATCCACAGTATCGGGACAAGGGCAGACGTCTGGCGGCACTGGAACAGCATTATCAGAATTATCGGACCAATGGAGTCTTATTTCTGTTAGAAGCATTTCAGTGTTATGAAGAGAAGAGCCTGCTTTTGAAGAAGCTTGGACAGTTCGAGATGATGGTATTGAATTTTGCATCAAAATATCGCCTGATTTCCAGAGAAATGGCCATGTATGTGGCTAATCTTGCCAGCCAGCAGAAAAATTACAGTGAATTTCTGTTTCATATTCTGGAACGGTTATATAAGCTTTATGCAGAACCGATGATTCTGAATGCAATCTGTACGCTGCTCATCAAGGGCAATAAGCTGGATAACCGTTATTTTGTATGGTATCAGAGAGCGGTTAATGAAGGATTTAAGATTGCACAGCTTTATGAGTATTATATGTCTACGATTGAAGAAGATGATGTGAGAGAAGCATTGCCGAAGTCTATCTTTCTGTATTTTATGCATGGTAACACACTGAATTATAAAAAAGCAGCACTGCTTTATGCGAATCTGATCACTTATGAAGAGAATGCCAGTGATCTGTATATCAGCTACCGGGAGCAGATGGTGGCGTTTGCATGGGAACAGCTTATGAAGCGTCATATTACGGAATCGCTGAAGGTGATTTATAAGAAGTTCTGTACAGAGGAAGAAATGACCGGAGAACGTCTGGAAGCTATGCGTGATATCTGCCATGCATATCTGGTGAAGACTAAGGTGCATAATCTGAAATGTGCCCTGGTCATTGAAAAGGATGGTACAGTAAAGCAGAGAATTCCGTACAGACCGGATGGTATGATCGTTTATCTGTACGATAAGGAAGCAAGGATTATCTGGCAGACCATGGATGGAGGATATCATACGGATTCCATTGCATTTGAGACGAAGCGTCTGTTCTATGAACCACGTTATCTGGAAATGTGCAAGAAATACATGTCCAGAATTTCCAACTGGGGTGCAGAGAATAATAAACTGGAAGTGAATTTTGAAAATATCCGGAAGAATGGTATCAGGGCTTTTGATGAAAAAGAGGTATTTCGTCTGTGTAGTAAGACGATCCGTGAAGAGGATTATGATGAAGACGAATTTATGCTGTATCTGAGCTATGAGCTTTTTAAGAGACAGCAGTATGATAAAATGACACTGACCTATCTTGCTGATTATTACTGTGGTTCTACACGGAATATGAAAGTGTTGTGGAAAGTGGCGAAAGATTACGGAATTGCTGTGACCAAGCTTGGTGAGCGTATTATTACGCAGATGCTGTTCTCGGAAGATATGTTTGCAGAAGAAGATATATTTATTGATTATTATCTGAATGGCAATCCGTATTTCCGCCTGAAACAGGCATATCTTGCTTATGTGAGCAGGGAATATGTAGTGTATGGAAGAAGCGTAGGTGCCTCCATCTTTGATATCATTATGAATGAAGAGAAAAATGACGAGGATCTGGCAGATATCTGTAAAGTGGCTCTGCTGAAACGTTTTGCTGGAAAAGAGTACGGAGAGGAAGAGGGAGAGATCCTGCATCGTTTCCTGCGGGAAATGTGTGAGCGTCAGCTGGTATTTCCGTTCTATATGGAATACGAGGAGTCGTGGCTCAGAGAGGCACAGATTTACGATAAAACTATGGTGAGTTTCCAGGCATCCCATGGAGGCAGAGTGCGTATTACGTATAAGATGCGCCGCGGTGATGTGGAAGATCTTGGCTATCAGACAGAGAGTCTGATGCCGGTATATGAGAATATCTACGTGAAAAGCTTCGTGTTATTCCAGGATGAACAGGTTCGCTATTCATTCTGTGAGACAAGTGGCAAGAAGTCCTATACGGATCCGGAAGAGGTGCTGAAA
>ERZ894223.1623-NODE-1623-length-14151-cov-6.872588_pt1 | contig 14151 bp, 13 predicted proteins | sample MGYA00380293_ERZ894223 | MGnify/ENA primary metagenome ERZ894223 (study PRJEB32331, sample SAMN06328445) | human gut metagenome | biome: human gut microbiome; feature: stool | host: Homo sapiens | collected 2014-11-05 ...
CTCCGACTGCCAGGCGTTTCATAGATTCTTCGATCGGATAGCATCCACTGAAAGACAGATGTCCTTTTTTAACAATACGGGTAAATGCAGCGGCGGTCTCTTCCTGCATGGACTCAATCTTCGTCAGATCTGTAGAAGGCTTGAGATTGCGGCATTTGCGCTGCCCACCCGGTGTGGTGGCTTCATTCATGAGAAGCTCTGTGATTTTATAAAATTCCAGTTTGGTAAGTGTTTTCTTATTCATATTACATCTCCTGTTAATTCCTTTTTATTCTAACGTATTTGAGGTTTAAAGAAAAGGATAAATATTGAACATTATTCTGCAATATTGTATACTGATAGCAGAATTGTTAAAGGAGACGAACAGCATGGAGAACCACGGTGATCCGCGAGACAGAGAGGGTGAATCCGGGGCAGAACATGAAGAATATGAGTTTCTGCAGGAGACCTTGAAGGACGAGAAGAAGCGGGGCAGAATCGGAAAAAGTACGATCATAAAGTGTGCAGCTTTGGGACTGGTATTTGGTATGGCGGCCAGTCTTGGTTTTTTTGCGCTAAAACCATGGGCAGAAGATCTGATGCTTGGAGATCCTGATGAGATAACAATTCCGGAAGAAGAGGAAGATGAAGGGAATACAGCCACAGCTGAGGAAGATCAGTCACTTGTAGTGAGCATGGATCATTACCGGGAGATGAGTGCAGCCCTGACAGAGATCGCTGACAAGGCAAAATGCAGTATGGCCAGAATATCGGTAGCTGCAGATGACACTGTTGATGCGGAGAATATAACAGGAGCAGATGAGACAGATGCGGCGGGTACGGATAGCGTAACTGGCGTGATCATAGCGGATAATGGTCAGGAATACCTGGTCTTTGGAAGCAACAGAGTATGTCAGGCGGGAGAAGCTGTAGAAGTGACATTTGCAGACGGCAGAAGTTATGAGGCAGGTGTGAAGCAGAGCGACGGAACACTTGGATATGCTGTGTATGCAGTGCATAAGAGCAGTCTTGCGGCGTCTACGGCGGAGAAGATACAGGTGGCTACTCTTGGACGTACAGGAACTGCGGAACAGGGGAATACGGTTATTGCTATGGGTGATCCGTTTGGTTATGGAGATTCTATCGGTTATGGAGTTATTGCGTCATCCGGTACAGAAAAGAACCGTACCGATGGGGAATACCAGGTGATCGGCACTGACATTTCCGGTACATCGGATGGAACAGGTGCATTATTTAACGTAAACGGCGAGGTCGTTGGCATGATTGATGCAGCAGCCAGAGATGAAGATATGGCAACGGTAACAGCGTATGGGATTTCGGATCTGAAAGCGATGATCGAATGTCTGTCAAATGGTGAGACGGTACCGTATCTTGGAATTACCGGCGTGTCTGTTACGGAGGAAATTGCCAGTGACCAGGGAATACCACGAGGTGTGTATGTGCAGAAGGTGGAAGCAGATTCACCGGCTATGGAAGCAGGTATCCAGAGCGGCGATGTGATCACGGAAGTTGCTAAGACAGCGGTGACAACATTGTCGGCATATCATACAGTGCTGATGAAGCAGAAGACCGGTGACAGCATTCGCGTGAAGGGAATGCGGAAGGGAACCGATGGTTATGTGGATGTGCAGTATAATGTGACTGTAGGAAGCTTCAGATGAGACCTGTTATGAGCATTTATAAAATCAGAAGAACATAATAGAAAGAGAGAAATTATCATGAGATATATCAATACCCTCTGTGAGGGCGAGACAATTCGTAATGTGTATTTGTGTAAAGGGAAGCGTTCGGCGGAGACGAGAAATGGCAAGCCATATGACAATCTGATCTTGCAGGATAAGACCGGCACGCTGGATGGTAAGGTGTGGGATCCGAATTCAAGTGGGATTGCAGATTATGATGAGCTGGACTTTATCGAGGTGTTCGGTGAAGTGACCAGCTATAATAATGCCCTTCAGTTGAATATCCGTCAGATCCGCAAGGCATATGAGGATGAATATAATCCGGCAGATTACATGCCGACGACTGAGAAGAATGAAGACACCATGTATCAGGAACTTCTGAATTACGGGAAACAGATCGGCAACACTTATCTGAAACAGGTGGTGGAGTATTATTTCGTAAATAATCAGGAATTTGTAAAGGTGTTTAAGGGGCATTCCGCAGCGAAGAGTGTACATCACGGATTCGCAGGAGGACTTCTGGAACATACATTAAGTGTTGTGAAGATGTGTGAATACATGGTTGGCGCATATCCAATCCTGAATCGTGATCTGCTGTATACCGCAGCAATGTGCCATGATATCGGCAAAGTGAAAGAACTGTCCGCATTTCCAAAGAATGATTATACGGATGAAGGACAGTTATTAGGACATATTGTGATTGGCGTGGAGATGGTAAATGATGCGATTCGTGAGATCCCGGATTTCCCGGAGAAGCTGGCCAATGAACTGAAGCACTGCATCATCTCACATCATGGAGAATTGGAGTATGGCTCGCCGAAGAAACCGGCATTGCCGGAAGCATTTGCCCTAAACTTTGCAGACTGTGCAGATGCCAAGATGGAGACGCTGACTGAGATCTTCAAAGATAGCAAGAATATGAAAGATAAAGAATGGACTGGATATAACCGACTGTTTGAGACAAATCTCAGAAAGAGCAGTCTGGAAAAGTAGACGGATAAGAGTATATAAATAGACGATGAGTATGAAGAAAAATGATCTGACAACAGTTACAATTGAAGATATGGGTGTCGGCGGCGAAGGCATCGGTAAGGTAGACGGCTATACGCTGTTTGTGAAGGATGCGGTTATTGGTGATGTGGCAGAAGTGAAGGTCATGAAGGCGAAGAAGCATTATGGTTATGCACGCCTGATGAAGATACTGCAGCCATCAAAAGACAGAGTAGAGCCTGTCTGTCCGGTGGCGAGACAATGCGGAGGCTGTCAGATACAGGCATTGAACTATGAGAAACAGCTGGAATTTAAGCATAACAAGGTGCGCAACAATCTGATCCGACTGGGCGGTATTCCAGAGGAACTTTTGGATGAGATTATGGAACCTACAGCAGGAATGAAAGAGCCGTTCCGTTATCGCAATAAAGCACAGTTTCCGATTGGCAGAGACCGTGATGGAAAGCTGACTGCCGGATTCTATGCAGGCAGGACACACCAGATCATTCCGGTGCCGGAGCGTGACTGCGTACTGGGGGTAAAAGAGAATAAAGAAATCTTGGACGCAATTCTGGAATTTATGCAGGTGGAACATATCGAACCATATAATGAAGAAAATCACAGCGGACTGGTGCGCCATGTACTGATCCGTTATGGATTCCGTACAGGCGAGATCATGGTCTGCCTCGTTATCAATGGAAAGACACTTCCACACAGTGAGAAGCTGGTGGAGAGACTTACAAAAATACCGGGGATGACGAGTATTACCTGCAGCATCAACCGCGAGAAGACGAATGTCATCATGGGAACGAAGATCCAGCTTCTGTGGGGACAGATGTATATTACAGATTATATCGGAGAAGTAAAGTTCCAGATATCACCGCTTTCTTTTTATCAGGTGAATCCGGTGCAGACCGAGGTGCTGTATGGAACTGCGTTAGAATATGCAGGACTTACCGGTCACGAGACCGTGTGGGATCTGTACTGTGGAATCGGAACCATTTCTCTCTTCCTTGCACAGAAAGCGGAACAGGTCTATGGTGTAGAGATCGTTCCGCAGGCAATTGACGATGCGAAAAAGAATGCAGAGATCAATGCGCTGACTAATGCTGAATTTTTCGTGGGTAAGGCAGAAGAAGTGCTGCCGGGATACTATGCGGATTATACCAAAGATCATCCGGGAGAACATGCGCACGCAGATGTGATCGTAGTCGATCCGCCACGAAAAGGATGCGAACAGAGTGTACTTGATACCATGGTTCAGATGGAGCCGGAGAGGATTGTATATGTGAGCTGCGATTCTGCAACACTGGCACGAGATGTGAAGTATCTGCGGGAGAACGGGTATGAGATCAGGAAAGTGAAGGCGACAGATATGTTTCCGATGTCGGTCCATGTGGAAACTGTGTGCCTTTTGGGCAAACGAAAAATCCAAGGATAAAGATTCCCTTGCATCTATGATAGAGATTATGCTTGGTGGAAATTACAAAGAAGAATCTAGTGGCAAATTAGTATTTTGAAGTGCAGGGAGAATAGCATGATTAGATTTGAGAATTAAAGTGTATTGAATTTTCAAGGTGCGAATCTCATTTTAGGTATGGGAAGTCTTAGTAAATGAGTTTAAATGTAATGGATAAAGAGTAAAAGTAACATATAAATAAGGCACCCTATCACAGGAGAGTTCCGGTGATGAGGTGCTTATTTTTTTAATGATTTGTGTTAATGGGATATGATTAGTTGGAAAAGCACAAATGGCGGAATTGTTTCAATGGGATCGGTCTGTTATTTCAAAGCATATAAAAAATGTTTTTGAAGAAGGTGAACTTGAGAAAGAAAGTAACGTGCAAATTTTGCACGTTGCAAACTATGGGCAACTGGAGTTCTGAAAGAATATATGAGAAAAGGATTTGCGCTGGATGATGAATGATTGAAGAATCTTGGGGGAGGCGGATATTTTAAGGAATTACTGAAAAGAATCCGGGATATTCGTGCATCTGAAAAAGTGTTCTATCGTCAGGTTCTGGAAATATATGCAAAGGGTAAGCATTTTAGAGAGAATCATGCGGCAAAGCATAAAAGAAATGCAAAGTTGACAAATGATCAGATATAAAGCTATGATTATCCAGAAAACTTTAATACTGGGAGATGATTAATTTGAATTTGGATTCAACGAAAAAGAAACAGATGATTACGCGTGTTGTAATATATTTATTCGGAATGGTGTTGTTAGCATTAGGGATTACATTGAATACGCAGGCAGGTCTTGGAGCATCAGCAATCGTGTCTGTGCCATACACGATCAGTCAGGGAACCGGGATGAATTTTGCGAATCTGACACTGATTGCTTATTGTGTGCTGGTTGTGGCACAGTTTTTTATCAAGGGGAAAAACCGGAGATGGATTGATGCGCTTCAGGTAGTGGTAAGCATTGTGTTCACTCGTTTTATGGCGTTATTCCAATATGTGATCGGTTATGAAAGCGGAGTTTTTATAAATGATCTGGTAGTGCTGCTGTTGGGGATTCTGTTTACAGGTATCGGTGCAGCTATGACTGTGGATATGAATCTGATTCCCAATCCTGGCGATGGTATCGTAAGCAGTCTGGCGGAACGATTTAACAGGGAACTGGGATTCTGTAAGAATTGCTTTGATGCTTTTTGTGTGGTTTGTTCGTTGGCAATTGGGTTGGCGTTTGGTAATCCACTGATGGGAATCGGTCTGGGTACGGTTCTCTCGATGCTGGGTGTAGGACGTGTGATATATTTTTTTAACAAAGCGGCGAAGGCGCACTTACAGCAATTTACAATGATTTGATATTTTCCTTGGCAGGATGATGCTGTGTCGTAAATCTGCCGAAACGTTAGGGACAACATTTAAATTGACGGTCAATGGGCGTAAAGTGTTATAATATAACAGAAAATGAAGTGGGCAGACTATAATTTTATAGCCTGCCTTTATAGTTTGTAATAGTTTTTTAATCTGGAACAGTACGAGAAGTAACGGCATCGGACGGTGTGTTCTTAGGTGGATGAATTCAGCGAAAACTGTTCTTTAGAACAAAAACAGCAGGTTATTTGTGTTATAGATACCATGGTTTTCAGACAACTCTGGGTGTAAAATATAAATAATCAATAAAATAAATGAAAGGAGAAGATATGAAAACGGTACTATATGGGACAATAATTGATGCGACCGGAAAAAAGCCAATTGAGAACGGAATGATTGTTGTTGATGGAAACACTATAGAGTATGTAGGAAAAAAGGATGAGACTTATCAAATTCCAAAAGATGCTACAGTATTAAATTTTAGTGAAAAATGGTTAATGCCAGGAATGGTAGAAGCACATTCGCACTTGGCAGGGTATAGAAGCGGAAATACCTTGGACTGGATCATCACACCGCAAACCATTAAAGTTTGTCAGGCTGTAAAAGATTTGAAAGCATTGTTGAACGCTGGATATACATCCGTTCGGGACATGGGCGGATATGGTTGTGAATTGAAAAGGGCAATGGAGCAAGGCATCATCGAGGGCCCGAGGATCTTTGGGGCAAATGCTTGCATAAGCCAAACAGCTGGTCATTCTGACATTTGGACCGATTTTACTCCAGAATTTATTGAAAAAAATGATCCATCACACGTGTTGGCGGACGGTAAAGACGAATGTAGAAAAGTGGCTAGAACTCAATTCCGTAAAGGTGCAGATTTTATTAAGATTATGACTACTGGTGGGATTATGGACACAGCTACAAAGCCGTATTTATCACATTATACAGTAGAGGAAATCAGAGTTTTTGTAGAAGAAGCGGAAAGTCAGGGGACTTATGTGGCCACTCATGCAGAAAATAATGAAGGGGTATTCAATGCTGTGTTGGGAGGCGTTAAATCTATTGAACATGGATATCTTACTGATGACAGAACATTGGAGTTAATGGTGAAGAATCAGTGCTTTCAAGTTCCTACTTTGTCAGTGATGACAAATATGTTAAGTGAAAGCGAGACACTACAACCTCATGTAAGAGAAAAAATTAAGTATGTTATGGAACATGCTTATGAGTCTGTAAGAAAGTCTTACGAAGCGGGGATACCTTTAGCAGCGGGATGTGATTTCTTGAGTTGTCCAGGATGGTGTGAATATGGAATGAACGGACAAGAACTTGCAGAATTAGTTAAGGTTGGTCTTTCGCCGATGGAGGCTATAATTGCGGCTACAAGAAACGGAGCAGATGCTATATTAATGGGAGAAAAATTAGGAACATTAGAATGTGGAAAATTAGCAGATATTATCGCGATTGATCAAAATCCATTGGAAAATATTGAATGTATGAAAGGTCCTGAACACGTTGTATTTGTGATGAAAGAAGGAACGGTCGTAAAAAACGTACAAGAGTATTCGGAGTGAGAGAATAGGAGGAATATAATATGGAAACTAATGCGAAATTATTATGGTTCATAGGATTATATCTTATTTTGATGATTGCTTTGGGAATTAAATATGCTACGGAAGCCAAAGATAGTAAGGATTTTGTTTTGGCAGGATCTGGACTTGGGGTTTTTACTTTGGTTGGAACCTTGGTGGCAAGCTGGGTTGGAAGTGGCGCTATCACGGGGGGTGGCAATTCGGCATCGTATGCCAGTGGATTATGGATTGGAGTCGGCTGGTTGGTTCCTACATTGATAGGTATGCTGTTTTTCTATTTTGTGGGTCCTAAAATTAGAAAGCTTGGAAAAATAACGGTTGCTGGCATTATTAAAGAGCGATTTGGAACAACATGTGCAGCATTAACTTCTCTGGTTCTTATTATTGCGTATCTTGCAATGACTTCATATCAGATGAAAGGCTTTGCATTTGTTTTAAACATTACGACAGGTTTAGATGTAACTATCGGAACATGGATAGCATGTGTAATCATTGTAGGTCTTGCAGTAATGGGAGGATTAAAGAGTGTTGCACCTACTGATGCATGGAGTGCTGTTATTATTGTAATCGGTTTGGTTTTGGCAGTGCCATTTTCAATAAAAAATGCAGGAGGCTGGAGTCACATAGTTGCAAATCTTCCAGAAAATCATTTGAAACCTATGGGAAATGCAGATGTTATGTATTTAGCAGGCTTATATATTCCATTATTGTTTTTGATGCTTGGTGATAGCAACTTGATACAAAGAATAACAGCTTCTAAAAGTGAAAAAGAGCTAAAAAAATCACTTAAAATGATGGTGTGTTCTTCATTTTTAATCTATCCGGTTATTGCGTTGTTGGCAACAATAGCAAAATCAGTTTACCCTGATATTGATCCTGGTATGGCAACATTATCAACAACTACATTTGTACCATTAGTAATTGGCGGTTTATTGTTGACAGGAGCAGCAGCAATCATGTTGACTACGGGAGATTCCACGCTTCTTGGTTGTGCTACAAGTTTCACATATGATATTTATGGACAGTTTATTAATCCTGAGGCATCTGAACAGAAAAAGTTCAAAGTGATCAGACTTTCCATTGTTGCTTTTGGAGCGATTTCCGTTATATGTTTATTGTTCTTTCCATCAATACTTGCAATTCAGACATATTCATATACCGTATATTCCGCAGGTATAACACCAGCAGTTATAGCAGCTCTTTTGTGGAAAAAAGCTACAAAGCAAGGCGTTCTTTCTGCTATAGTTGTGGGAACGGTATTAACGCTTGTATTAGAATTTGGTAAATTAGTTTCTATACCGACTGGTTTGATTTCTATTCCGGTATCCTTTGGTATCTTGGTGGTTGTATCATTGATTACTTATAAAGAGAAAGAACAGGGTTAATCGAATACTAATGAATTAAAAATAAAATCCTTTCTAAATAAACTGGATATGAGTTTCGAGTTGTTTAGAAAGGATTTTTGCGTATGAATATAGTATAATAACCATGCAGTATTGGTCTGGAAAGGAAAGATAAAAGCAATATGATGTTATCAAAGCAATTGGCATGTCAAATAGTTGAAGCAGTACATGCGGTAGTAGGAAATGATATCAATCTCATTAATTCTTCTGGAATTATTATTGGAAGCACGAATCAGCAAAGGATCGGGACCTTTCACGAAGCAGGATATGAGGTCGTTAAAACAGGTGTACCAATATCCGTGGAAGAAGGACATAGATTTCAAGGTGCTTTGAATGGAATTAATTATCCCATTTTTTTAGAAGAGACTCCCATTGCGGCAATAGGCATTACAGGCAACCCGGAAGAATTGAAGCGTTTTGGTTTTTTGATTACAAAAATAACAGAAGTATTTTTGAAAGAGCAGCAGATTAATGAGGAATTGATTTCTGAAAAACGTTCATTGCAATATCTGATCACATCGATTATTTATGATAATATTCAAAATAATAAGCAAATGGAATTGCTTATTAAACAATATGGTATTAACCCCTTTGAAGAATATGCAGTTCTTGCTATTAAGATGAAAGATACAGGGATTGAACATTCGCTTGAATGTTATTTTAAAAAAAGAGGTTATCAGATTTTTACATATTTGTATCCAAATGAATGGATTGTAATATTGGATGTAAAGAATATATCATTTTTTTCGTTAGATGATTTTGAAGATACGTTTAAAGGAAAAGTTGTAGCTGGTATGGGCGCATATTGTACGTTCTATCAATTGAATCGTTCTTATCAAAGTGCTCAGATTGCAAGAAGAGAAGCAGAACGGTCTGGCCAAACATTTTGTAACGTAGAACACTTGTCAATAGAGTTTATTCTTGACAGTATACCAAATAGTGTCAAGACCACATATTGCGCTAACATTTTAAAAAACCTATCCGAAAAGGAGATTCATATTCTTAATATTTATTTTTCGTCAGGCTTATCATTGAAAAAAACGGCGGAAATATTATTTATGCATAAAAATACTCTCCAGTATCAATTAGATCGTATATCAGAAAAGATTGGATTAAATCCTCGTGTGTTTGAAGAAGCATTTCGCATACAGTTAGCGTTATATTGTCGGAAAAAGTAATGATTTGATAAAGTGGAGGTAATCGATATGAAAGTGGTCGTTGCTGTTGATTCGTTTAAAGGTAGTATGAGCTCACGAGAAGCTGGGAATGCGGTCAAAGAAGGGGTGTTGAGAGTGTATCCGGATGCGGAAGTTGTGGTAAGAGCTTTGGCGGACGGAGGAGAAGGCACTGTTGAGGCTCTCATGGAGGGGCTGGGAGGAGAAAAAGTTAATATAACCGTGACAGGACCGAATAATGAAAAGATAGAATCATATTATGGGTATATAAAAGAAAAAAACATGGCTGTAATAGAAATGGCTGCCGTAGCCGGGCTGGTTCTTGTTGAGCCAGATAACAGGAATCCTTTAACAGCAACTACGTATGGCCTGGGTGAAATGATAAAAGATGCAGTTACTCGTGGCTGCCGTGATTTTATATTAGGGCTGGGAGGAAGTGCCACAAATGATGGAGGAGTAGGAATGCTTCAGGCTCTGGGATGGGAATTTAGAGATTCAAAAGGTTGCGAAGTAAGCAGAGGCGCAGAGGGATTAGGAGCTATCGCTTCAATTTCTGATGACAAAATTCTCCAAATATTAAAATCGTGCAGGTTTCGGGTGGCTTGTGATGTGGAAAATCCGTTGTGTGGATTAACGGGTGCTACTTATGTATATGGGGCACAAAAAGGAATCCCTGATGAACTTATGAATAAAATTGATCGTGACATGGAGCATTATGCACAAATCGCGTCAAGACATACCGGTGAAGATTTTTCAAAGTTCAGGGGTGCGGGAGCAGCGGGAGGATTAGGATTTGCAGTTTTGAGTTTTCTGCATGCTGAGCTTATACCGGGAATTGAATTGATTCTGGATATCATAAAATTTAAAGAAGATCTGAAAGATGCGGATGTATTAATCACAGGGGAAGGTTGTCTTGATTCTCAAACAGCAATGGGAAAAGCTCCGATCGGAGTTGCGCGATTTGCACATAAGTATCAGGAGTTAAAAGTATTAGCGTTCGCGGGCGTAGTGTCTGATGGTGCCCGAGAGTGTAATGACAAAGGAATTGATGCTTTTTTTCCGATTATCAGAAACATCACTACTAAAAAAGAGGCAATGAATACACAGAATGCGAGAAGAAATCTTTCAGATACAGTGGAACAGGTTTTTCGCATCTTATAATCAATTTTTGATTGCGGATAACAAAATAGATGAAAATTCTTAAGGAATCTCTCAAGTTTTATTAAGATATTCAAAAAAGCATTGTTATTTCTTTCATACCTGTTACAATAGCAGATATGAAAAAAATAAATATAAAAGAGATCGATACAAAAAGAATATTCTGTACGTTGCTGCCACCAGTTATGGCATTTACAGTAAATTGTATGGTATACTGGGGAGCACCGTTATTTACGGTGGGAAGAACGGCATATAATCTTTCGGGAAATCTGGATGATCTGGTGCCATTTTTACCACCGTTTATTGTTGTATATTTGGGGTGTTATATTTTTTGGGTGATTAATTATCTGCTTATTTCGGCACAGGGAGACGAGCACAGGTATCGTTTCTTTACAGCGGATATCTGTTCCAGACTGGTCTGTCTGGTGATATTTGTAGTATTTCCGACGACCAATACCAGACCGGAACTGATCGGTCATGATATCTGGACGCAGGCTGTAAGAGCGCTATATCAATGGGATGCACCGCAGAATCTGTTCCCGTCGATCCATTGTCTGGTGAGCTGGATGTGCTGCATTGGTCTGCGTGGATGCGACCGCATTCCGAAGTGGTATAAATGGGTATCGAAGTTTATCGCTGTATTGGTATTTGTATCGACGCTGGCGCTCAGACAGCATGTGCTGATCGATGTAGCCGGCGGAATCCTTCTGGCAGAACTTGTCTGCTATATCAGCAACCGGAGGGACGGATATAAGCTCCTGCAGAAAGTTACGGAGACCGTAGCCGGTTGGATTGCCGGAAGATTGAGTGGGAAGAAGAATGGAAAATAAAAAGAAAACAATATTTAATGTGGTATTTCTGCTCGTGGTTTTTGTTGGAACAATCTATGGAGTATTCCATGGAGAAGACCTGGGAGAGATTGCACAGATTATAAAAACGGTCAATCCCCTGTGGCTGATACCGGGCGTTGTTTGCGTTGTGGTATTTATCTGGGGAGAATCCATTATCATTTATTATATGATGCATACACTTGGGATACGTCTGAAAAAGAGAACCTGTTTTTTGTTTTCATCGGTGGGATTTTTCTTCAGCTGTATCACACCGTCTGCTTCGGGGGGACAGCCGGCACAGATTTATTATATGAAGAAAGAGAAGATCCCCATTCCGGTGTCTACACTGGTGCTGATGATCGTGACGATTACATATAAGCTGGTACTTGTTGTGATTGGTGTGGCGCTGACGATATTCGGGCAGGGATTTATTCACGCATATCTGTGGAATGTACGTCATGTATTTTATCTGGGCACGGCATTGAACGTATTCTGTGTAACAGCGATGCTGATCCTGGTATTTCATCCAGTGCTTGCAAGAGACATCATGGTAAAGGGACTTGCCCTTATAGAGAAAATGCATTTGATGAAGCCGCGAAGATCAAGACTTGAGAAGCTGGAGGCATCGATGGACCAGTACCGGGCAACAGCGGTATATCTGAAAGAACATATAAAAGTATTGATAGAAGTATTTGGAATTACAGTATTCCAGAGATTTGCGTTATTTGCAGCAACATGGTTTGTATATCGTGCATTTGGTTTGTCGGGAACGTCGGCGGTGGTTATTGTGATCTTGCAGGGAACGATCGCAGTAGCAGTGGATATGCTGCCGCTTCCGGGAGGCATGGGAATCAGCGAGCAGTTGTTCCTTCGAATATTCTTACCGATATTTGGAAGCCAGTTATTGCTTCCGGGTATGATCTTAAGCCGGGGACTTGGCTATTATACGGAGTTGTTTATCAGTGCGATATTTACGATCGTGGCAAACTTTACAATAGGAAGAAGAGAAGAGGATTAATATGTTAGGAGTTTATGATTACACAGTAGTGTTGACTTATGTGAGTGTGTTGATATCTATGGGAGGAATGCTGTTCTCCTTGAATGGCTGTCCGAAAATGGCAGTCGTCTGTCTGGCAGTATCTGGATTCTGTGATATGTTTGACGGCAAGATTGCCCGGACAAAAAAGAACCGCACAGAAGTGGAGAAACGTTTTGGTATTCAGATTGATTCGCTGGCAGACATCATCTGCTTTGGTGTGGCTCCGTCGTTGATCGCATATCGCATGGGAATGAATCACATTGTAGGCATAGCGATTCTTATGTTCTATGTGCTGGCAGGACTGATCCGTCTGGCATGGTTTAACGTGTCCGAAGAGATCCGCCAGAATGAAACAGAGGAAAACAGAGAATGTTATCAGGGACTGCCGATCACTTCTATGGCAATTGCACTTCCGATTCTGGTTGTATTCCGTCCGCTACTAGAGCGAGAATTTATTATTGCGCTGCATGCACTGGTATTGGTCATTGGACTTTTATTTATTACGAATTTCAGACTCCGTAAGCCGAAAAAGCTGGGACAGACTATCATGGTTATCATTGTGGCACTGGCAGTGCTTCGTGGACTACATGTCTGGTAAATGATGGGGGTCAGTATGAGATACAGAGATCGTAAAGGAAATGAATATAATGGAGAGAATGGACAGGACAGACTGCTTGCATTTGTCTATGGACATGCTGTGACCAGACTGTTGATCCGTCCGCTTCTGTCACCAATAGTGTCCCGCATAGGCGGGGCATTTTTGAATACCCGGATATCAAAGCTGGGGATTCGTCCATTTGTGAAAAGTAATGGAATCGACCTGTCCATCTATGAGAAGCAGGAATTTGCGTCTTATAATGAATTCTTTACCAGAAAAATACGGGCAGCAGAGCGTCCGGCTGATATGCGGGAGAATGTGCTGATCAGTCCGAGTGACGGTAAAGTGAGTGTGTATCCGATTGGGGAAAATGGCATATTTCGGATTAAACATACGCCTTATACGGTGCGTCAGCTTCTCCGGGATGACAAGTTGGCTGACCGGTATATGGGCGGTTGGATCTATGTGATCCGTCTGACAGTGGATGATTATCACCGTTATTGTTATGTGTCAGATGGCTACAGATCTTCCGGGAGAAGGATTGAGGGAGTGCTTCATACGGTGAATCCGGTGGCAAATGACTGCTATCCGATCTATAAGATGAATACCAGAGAATACTGTCTGCTGAAGACGAGAAAACTCGGAACGGTACTTACGATGGAAGTCGGTGCACTGATGGTGGGGAAGATCTGCAATTATGTGAAACAGCCATGTGAGGTGCACAGAGGTGAAGAAAAAGGAAGATTTGAATTCGGCGGTTCAACGATTATCGTAATGACGGAGCCTGGGAAGGTGATACCAGATCAGGATCTGCGCACCAATACCAGAGAACATGCAGAGACTCTGGTGAAGATGGGA
>ERZ894223.1633-NODE-1633-length-14046-cov-6.176899_pt1 | contig 14046 bp, 10 predicted proteins | sample MGYA00380293_ERZ894223 | MGnify/ENA primary metagenome ERZ894223 (study PRJEB32331, sample SAMN06328445) | human gut metagenome | biome: human gut microbiome; feature: stool | host: Homo sapiens | collected 2014-11-05 ...
TGTATAGGTGCTTTTTTTTTTTTCAAGCAGAAGACGGCATACTAGATCAGCCTCGGTCTCGTGGGCTCGGAGATGTATATAAGTGACAGTATATATACCGTTATTTTTATGATGCTGATTAATAATATTCTGGTATATGTGCTTAGCAGGACACCGGGATTTGGCAAATCAGAAAGGTGGATTCTGCAATTGCTGATTGCCGTCTGTGTCTGTGATTTATCGGATGTGTTTGGAATACTATTTAAGCAGACTGCAGGGAGGAATGTCCTGTTTATATTAGATGCGGCTTTTATCTTTTCTGTAGCCTCTATATCGTTGTTTTTCCTTTGCTATAGCGAAAATATATATGGCTCGGATATGTTTAAAAAGCGTATACCTTTGATTACGATACATATACCAATTGATGTACTTTGTATAATAATAGTGGCATCTTATCGGACAGAATGGATTTATAAGTATCCACAGATTTTGATGATAGCTAATATTTATAATGCATATTCTGTTTTGCTTAGTTTGTGGAGAATTCATAAAGAAAAAAATGCAGAAAAAAGGAAGGTTTTATGGCAGCCAGTTTTTTACATTGTTCCATTTTTTATTGGGATTTTCCTGCAGTGTTTCTTTAATACAATGCCGTGGGCCAATACTTCTCTTACAATAACGATTTTGCTGATTTTTGTTAATAATCAGCAGCGTCTGTTGCAAAAAAAGACACAGGATGCAGAGGCAGCGGTACGGGCAAAATCGGAGTTTTTATCCCATATGTCTCACGATATACGAACTCCAATTAACGGCATGATGGGAATGCTTGATATTGCACAGGCACATCTTAATAATCCGGAAAAAATGGATTTATGCCTTTCAAAGATGCGTGGGGCAGCCGATCAGCTTTTGTCTCTGATTAATGATGTTCTTGACATGTCAAAAATTGAGACGGGAAGTATTCAGCTTGTGGAAGAGCCGTTTGATATGATAAGACTTTTGAATGGTACGCTGGCAGTTCAGGAGATTATTGCTTCCGAAAAGAGTCTTACGATCGAGCAGGATATAGAAGGAGCGATAGAGCATCCATGCGTCTGTGGCAGTCCGAACTATGTTCGTTCTATTTTAGTAAATATTATAAGTAATGCGATTAAGTATACAAATCCGGGGGGAGATATTTTTGTTTCGGCAAGAGAGTTATCCTGTGATGGAGAATATGTAAAGTTTGAATTTATTGTTTCGGATACAGGAATTGGAATGAGTGAGGAATTCGCAGAACATATTTTTGAGCCATTTACACAGGAACATGCGGAGAATCGCTCTAGTTATCAGGGGACAGGGCTTGGTATGTCTATTGTTAAGAATCTTATTAATAAGATGAAAGGAACCATTACCCTTGAGACAAAGCAGGGAGAGGGAAGTACTTTTACGATCACACTTCCTGTAAAGCTTGATACGGTCTGTTTCGAAGAAACAGAGACAGAAGAGGAAGAAACTTCTATAGAGGGAATGAAGATATTGCTTGTAGAAGATAATGACTTAAATCTTGAAGTGGCACAGTATATTCTTGAAGATGCAGGAGCAGAAATTATAGTTGCCAGGAACGGTTTAGAGTCGGTAGAACTTTTTGAGCAGTCAGAAAGTGATAGTTTTGATGTGATTTTGATGGATGTTATGATGCCGGTTATGGATGGACTTACAGCAACGAAGAGGATTCGAAAGCTGAAAAGAAAGGATGCCAGAACGGTTCCAGTCATTGCTATGACTGCCAATGTATTTAACGAGGATATTATTGCTGCCAAGGAGGCTGGAATGAATGAACACATTGCAAAGCCATTAGACTTTGACAAGCTGATACATACCCTCGCAAAATATTTTTTAAAAATGGATAAAAAATTAATATCCTAATTCTTCTCCTACCATGATAACATGAATTCTATCAGGATAACGTGACATTCTTGTTGTAACGAAAAGGTCACAGATTGAGGATGCAGACATACATTCTCCGCAGATGCCTGTCTTGCTGCATGGATTAGTAAGTCCAAGACGTACACAGTTTGGCGGGCAGGCATCCTGACGGATTCGTTTGTAAGCGGCATCTACAGAAGGAACTAACTTATTCATACCAGTAATAATTACCACATGCTTTGGACCGTAGCAAAGTGCACTGACACGGTTTCCGTTCCCATCAATGTTGACAAGCTGTCCGTCGATGGTAAATGCATTCGTACTCATAAGATAATAATCAGACAGAATTGCCTTTGCGTGAATCTGTCTTTTTTCATCTTCTGTTTTTGCAATACTGCGGTCAATAAAGGTGTAATCTTCAGAATGGTTCTTTATGTAATCGAGCAGACCCACTTCTCCTAAAGTAGCTGAGCCTCCACTTGCAATGACAGAACCCTTTTCAATAATGGATAAAGCTTTTGTTAAAGCTTCCTCTTTTGTAGAACAGTAATAAGCATTAAAGTGTCTGCGCTCCATCTGTTTGATTACATGCTCGGCCTGAATAGCCCATGCTTCCTGCTTTGGTGTCATAGTAAGTAATCCTCCTTTTTGTATACGTTTTTGAGTATATTGTGAGATTATTTGTAGTAATTTTCAGCGATGCAGATTAGATTAAATGTAGATTATCAGTAAAAATACTTGCTGTATAACTGAAAATTACTATAGTTATTGAAAATAGTATATCATTTTTTTGAAAATGAGAAAAGAGAAGAATTTCCGCCAGAGTATTTTTCAAACACGCTCTAAGGTTCACAGAATAAAAAAATTATGTTATAGTAGTTTGCGTTACATAAATACATCCAGAAAGAAGGGAATTCAATGAAAAAGTTAATTATAGCGGAGAAACCGTCTGTGGCAAAAAACATTGCGGATGCCACCGCTTCTTCCCGGCGGAATGGATATTTTGAAGGGCAGAATTATATAATTACTTGGGCATTTGGCCATCTTTTGCAGCTCTATGATGCAAGAGATTATGACCCGGAGATGCGAAGCTGGAAGATTGAGAAGTTTCCCTATATTCCGGAAAAGTTTTTATATAAGATAAAGTCTGATGGAAAGAATAAAGATAAACCGGATAGTGGTGTTGTCCAGCAGATGGATATTATAAAAAGCCTGATGGAAAGATCGGATGTAGAGGGAATTATTTCTGCAACGGATGATGACAGAGAAGGGCAGATCATCGCAGATGAAATTATTAATTACATTTCCCCACAAAAGCCGGTAGAACGAATCTTATTAAATGAGTGGACAGCAGAGGAAGTAAACAGAGGGTTACAGAATTTAAAGCCAAATGAAGAAATGAAATCATTGCAGGACGCAGGTTTTGGCAGGCAGATTGCAGACTGGCTTATTGGAATCAACCTTACTTCAGTTGCTACCTTGAAATACCGTAACCAGAAAAATATCCGTCTGTTGAATGTTGGAAGAGTGCTGATGCCGACACTTAAGATAATCTATGACAGGGATAAAGAAATTGCGGACTTTAAAGTGACAAAATATTATAAATTAAAGGGCATTTTTCAGACGGAAGACAAAAAGAAGTTCGACAGTATTTATTATATAAAAGCTGGGGAAAAGTTCGATAATCCCGAAGAATTAAAAGAGATTCAGGAAAAGATTAAAGATAAAAATGGTGAAGTTGTTTCCAAAAAGATAACAAATAAGAAAGAGTACCCTCCCTATCTTTTTAATCTGTCAGGTCTTCAGGGCTATATAACTTCAAAATATAAAGGGTGGACTTCTGACAGGGTATTAAAGACGGCACAGCAATTGTATGAGAAAAAGTTTATTACTTATCCAAGAACGGCGAGTGTTGTCCTTGACGAAAGCCTCAAGGAAAAAACAGCTAAGGTTCTGAATATCCATAAAAAAAGCTGCCCTTATGAAGAGATGATACAGTTTAAAAGTACAAAGCGCATTTTTGACAGTAAAAAAGTAGAAAGTCACTCAGCGATTATTCCAACCTACATGCAGCCAGGAAGCTTAAATGAGTCAGAACGAATTGTATATGAAGCTGTGAAAAACAGATTTTTAGCACAATTTATGCCAATCGCAGTTGCAGAAGATACAGTACTTCACATAAAAATGCAGAATACAGATATTCCGGGAGAGTTTGTCGCAAAAGGAAAGGTACAGCTTGAAGCAGGCTGGAAATTAATCGAAGGTATTGATGCCAAAGAAACAATTCTTCCAGCAGTGAAAAAGGGAGATGTTCTGCCTCTTATAAAGTCAGAAATTAACGAAGTAGAGCGAAAACCACCAAAACCACATACGGAAAAGACACTTCTTAAAGTTATGGAAACCTGCGGGAAGAAATATGAGGAAAAAGAAGAAGAACAGATGATGATGGCCATTTTGAGTGGATTTAGTATCGGTACACCGGCAACCCGTGCGGAAACCATTAAAAAGTTAAAAGATGCGGGATATATTAAGGCAAAGGGCAAGAGCTTAAGCTGTACAGATTTAGGAAAAATACTTGTAGAAACATTTCCGGCAAGAGAACTTTTTGATCTGGAATATACAGGCCGTCTGGAAAAAACATTGTCAGATATTGAGCGAAAGAAATTTACAAAAGACGATTTTCTCGCAATGATAGAGCAGTTTGTCATTGAATCTGTTGACAAAATAAAGAATGATAAAGTATTCGGCGGGCCTGTTACATTAGAACCTTTGCACACGGAACCTGCCGGTATCTGTCCGGAATGTGGGGCTCCAGTTGTAGAGACAGCAAGGGCATTTGGCTGTTCAGGATGGAAAAAAGGCTGCAAGTTTGCCATCTGGAAAGATGACCGTTTTATTACCTCTCTTGGAAAAAAAGTATCTTACGAGATGGTAAAGATTTTGCTAGAGCATGGAAAGGTAGGCTTCAGAGGCTGCGTAAGTAAACGTGGCAATAAGTTCTCAGCTTATTTTTACTATGAAAAAGATGAAAAGACTGGAAGGTATAACTGGAGGCTTGAATTTATAGATACAAATCCTCCACAGGCTTGAATTTATCCTCTTACAGCAAGAAGACTCCGACCTCTAAGGTGGGAGATTGGGAGATAAATTGCGTCTGCTACCTACTTGATAGAGCATCCTAAATATAGTATAGTATCATTAGTCGCATAATAAAAAATTGAGATACAATAAATTGAGATAATAACGCACATTTAGTATTCTTACTATACTATCATCTTGCGCTTGTGTTCAAGTATCGCAGGCGGTTTTTCGTGAAAAAGGAAGTGGCATGGTGGCAAACAGAGCATATAAATTCAGAATATACCCGAATGATGAACAGAAGATTTTATTTGCTAAAACTTTTGGCTGTGTGAGAATGGTATACAATCATTCCGTGGGACACACGGGGATAGCTCGCATATGCTTAGCATATAGTGTTATCAAACGAGAACCAAACTTGCCGAGGTTGGGAAGCCCCACCTCTACAGGTGGAGAGGATGTCACAAAGAGATAGTAACATAGATATAAATAGAAAGGAGAGGCTGTTTGCAGCCAGAAAAGAAAATGAAACGATTAGAAAATAGGGAATTATTTCAGGATTTTAACAGAACAATCGCATCTGTATTATTTGAGGAGAACACCTATCCGTGGGAAGTTCTTCCAAAGATTCATGACTTCATTATGGAAGTAGGAATGCTTCTTTCCCAAGATGAGTATGAAGAAGTAAAAGAACATGTGTGGGTAGCAAAATCTGCTATGGTTGCGCCAACAGCGTATATTAATGGCCCGGCAATTATTGGTCCGGATGCAGAGATTCGCCACTGTGCCTTTATCCGTGGCAACGCTATCGTAGGAGAGGGAGCTGTAGTAGGTAATTCTACTGAACTTAAAAATGTTATTTTGTTTGATAAAGTACAGGTTCCTCATTATAATTATGTAGGAGATTCTATTCTCGGTTATAAATCCCATATGGGAGCAGGCTCTATTACTTCTAATGTAAAGTCTGACAAAAAGTTAGTAGAGGTTCATTTAGATGATACAAAGATTGAGACACATATGAAGAAGATTGGAGCAATTCTTGGAGATTATGTAGAAGTTGGTTGTGGTTCTATATTAAATCCAGGAACTATCGTGGGAAGACACAGTAACATATATCCATTATCCAGCGTAAGAGGATATGTTGCTGGCCACTCCATCTATAAAAATAAAAACGAAGTAGTCCAGAAAGAAGAATATTAAGAAAATCAGAGGACATCATGAAAAGAGGAAGAAGAAGTAAATATGTAGTTCTTTTGATAAGTCTGGTATTGATATTTTCTCTTACCGGCTGTAAGGCTTCAAAGAAAAAGGTACTTGAGTCAAGTTATTATAAAGAACTGCAAAAAGAAAATAAAAAGCTGAAAAAACAGAATAAGTCCCTGAAATCAAAAGTAGATGCAGAGAACGACATGACAGAGGATGAGCAAAGAGCCAGTGATTACCTTGAAAAGATATCTCGGGATCATCTTGTAAAACTTGAAGTGGGCTATGCTGACAACATGGATGGCAGTGAATTTATAGAGGGAGAAGCAGTATTTTCTTTAGCAACAACTATTGCGTCAAGAGCAGATAAAACAACAAAATATACGCCAGATGAGGTGAAGGAAAAGTACGGGCCAGGATACGAATATATCCTTTATGATGAAGATAATGCTATTTATGAAATCATGGTATATGGCGGTAATTACATTGTGTTTACTGATTTGCCGAACAATGTTTATTATGCCTATAATGCTTCCGCTATCGGCGATGCATTTTTACATTTCAGAAATGGCTATCCAAACTCCAAACTATTCCATCGCTTAGCAGATGCACCTTTAATTATCAATGATAAAGGAAGATGCTATGAGAACGAGGCTGCTTCTTCTGTTGCAACCTATATTGACCAGATGAGTAAGAAAAAGTCGAATGAAGCCCGTGCAAAGAAAAAATGGGGCAAAAAAGCGGCAAAAAAAGTAAGTAAAGGCAGAACCTATACTTTTTACCATCATGGAAATACAATGAAGCTTGTGATATATGATGAATATTTCACTGTAACAAATATGAATGGCAAAACAATCTGGTATCATGCGGAAAAAGCGGCCATCGCAAAAATGAAGGACATTTTTAAAGAAGCTTATCAGAAACAGAAGGCAGAACAGACTGCCCAAAAGGAAACAGAAGTTTCTGGAAGTACGGCTCCTGATCAGACCGACAGCACTTCCGAATCAGATGCTTCAAGCACTCATCGTAATGAGATGGAGAGTGAAGGAACAACGGAATAGAACATATAAAACCACAAAAATACTGCTTTATTGAGAAAAAATTGAGAGAATTGTGAAAGTTCTATCAAAAATTCTGTCGAAAATTAAAAAAAAGTATGGACGAAAAGCAATTTTTGTGAGAAAATAATAAACTGTGAAGACAAACAAAAGTCTTGACTTAGGGATTACTTACGGAATGTAAGTTATTTTAGTAAAAATCAATTTATACCGAAAGGAGTAATAACATGATTATCTCACAAGAAGTACAGAACATGTGCCCAGTGGCTCAGGGCGTACATCACGGAGCAGCTCCGATTCCAGAAGAAGCAAAATGGGTAAAAGCAAAAGAGGTTAAGGATATCTCTGGTTTTACACATGGTGTTGGCTGGTGTGCTCCACAGCAGGGTGCCTGCAAATTAACCTTAAACGTAAAAGAAGGTATAATTCAGGAGGCATTAGTTGAGACAATCGGATGTTCCGGTATGACACATTCTGCAGCTATGGCATCTGAGATTCTTCCAGGTCTTACTGTTATGGAAGCATTAAATACTGACCTTGTATGTGATGCTATCAATACAGCTATGCGTGAACTCTTCTTACAGATCGTTTATGGACGTTCTCAGTCTGCATTCTCTGAAGACGGACTTCAGATTGGTGCTGGACTTGAAGACCTTGGTAAAGGACTTCGTTCCCAGGTAGGTACTATGTACGGAACTCTTCAGAAAGGACCTCGTTACCTTGAAATGGCAGAAGGCTATGTAACAGGAATCGCTCTGGACGAAGACGACTTAATTATCGGTTACCAGTTTGTAAATCTTGGAAAAATGACAGATTTCATCAAAAAAGGTGATGATCCTAACACAGCATGGGAAAAAGCAGCAGGTCAGTATGGCCGTGTAGCTGACGCAGCTAAGATTATCGACCCTAGAACAGACAAGGTAATTGACTAATTAAGGAGGTAGAGAAGAATGGCTTTATTTGAATCATATGAAAGAAGAATTGATAAAATTAATTCCGTATTAAGCAGCTATGGAATCGCTTCCTTAGAAGAAGCAGAAAAAATCACAAAAGATGCAGGCCTTGACGTATACGGCATGGTAAAAGGCATTCAGCCTATCTGCTTCGAAAACGCTTGCTGGGCATATACAGTAGGTGCAGCAATCGCCATCAAAAAAGGTGCAAGAAAAGCTTCTGAAGCAGCAGCAGCAATCGGTGAAGGACTTCAGGCTTTTTGTATCCCTGGTTCTGTAGCAGAGAACAGAAAAGTAGGTCTTGGACATGGTAACCTTGGAAAAATGCTTCTTGAAGAAGACACAGAATGTTTTGCTTTCTTAGCAGGACATGAGTCATTCGCAGCAGCAGAAGGTGCTATCGGTATCGCAGAAAAGGCTAACAAAGTTCGTCAGAAACCTTTACGTGTTATCTTAAACGGTCTTGGAAAAGACGCAGCACAGATTATTTCCCGTATCAACGGATTCACATTTGTTGAGACAGAATACGATCCATACACAAACACTGTAAAAGAAGTATTCCGTAAATCTTACTCTGACGGATTACGTGCAAAAGTTAACTGTTATGGTGCAAACGACGTTTGTGAAGGTGTTGCAATCATGTGGAAAGAAAATGTTGACGTTTCTATCACAGGTAACTCCACAAACCCAACTCGTTTCCAGCATCCAGTAGCAGGAACATACAAGAAAGAAAGATTAGAAGCAGGAAAGAAATACTTCTCCGTAGCTTCCGGTGGTGGTACAGGACGTACACTTCACCCAGATAACATGGCAGCAGGTCCAGCTTCCTACGGTATGACAGATACAATGGGACGTATGCACTCTGATGCACAGTTCGCAGGATCTTCTTCCGTACCAGCTCACGTTGAGATGATGGGACTTATCGGAATGGGTAACAACCCTATGGTTGGAGCTACAGTTGCCGTTGCAGTTAGCGTTGAAGAGGCTGCTAAGGCAGGTAGATTCTAGGTTTTACGAGATTTACAAAAATTTATCGGGAGTCGTTCGGCTCCCGATTTTTGTGTTTTGACAACATATTGACAACATTTACTCTAAGTTGTTGTCAATGTTGTCACCATTTATTACTTCATCAAGCATAGAAAGCATTTTCTTAGTAACATGATCTGTGTAGCGTTTTGTTGTCTGAATATTAATATGCCCGAGTCTTTTCTGGATCAGTGGCATTGGAACACCTGCCTCATAAAGAATTGTTGCATGAGTATGTCGTAAACTGTGGAAGTCCCATTCTTCACTGATAAGAGTACAGTTCTTTGCTTTACCATGAATGCTGCGGGAAGTGTGCTGCATATTTCGTGGGTGAGCCAGAAGACCACCCTGTTTAGCATTTACAAAATGTACAGGCCTTAAATCATTAAGTGAAAGAAGGCTGTGTGTTTCTTCATCATAGTTCATGTAATTTTCTTGATAATATTCTCCGCAGGTTTCTTTATCAGTCAATTGAAATTCCAGCGTTCTTTTTAGCAAGGCAAGAACATTGTTACCAACAGTAACCGTTCTGGATGAATCGTACTTAGGTACATACAGAAGCCACTTACCACATCCAGAAGGTTCTTGCATTTGTTTATTTATTGTAATTGTTTTGTTTTCAAAGTCTACGCAATCCCAGGTTAATCCATAGACCTCTCCAAGACGTAATCCACAATAATAGCCAAGCATCAGAGCAAGGTGGGAAGGATGGCCTTCTGGAAAGCGTTCAATAATCGCATTCCACATATCTTCTTCAACAAAAATATGATTCTCTTTCCTTGTGCCTACCTCGGAATCTTTCCTTTTATTTGGAAGTGTCAGTTTGTAAGACGGATCCACAGAAATGAACTTTGCCTGTACAGTCGCATATCCAAATGCAGATGTCAACATTCCCTTAATACAAGTAAGAGTATTTCTACTCATACCAGTTCGGTGTAACTCGGCCAGAAAGTTTCGTAAGGTTTCTCCCTGTACATTTTTAAGTTTGTAAGAACCAATATAAGGTTTAATATAAAGACGGATCCTTTTCTTGTATGTATTTACAGTTGTCTCTGCAAGTTCTTGTTCTACATAATGCTCCATCCAGTAGTCGAAATAGTCAGCTACAGATTGCTCCGAGACCTTAAAAGCAATACCAGTGCTATTATATTCAGCCAAAGCTTTTGTGCCGGCTGCCTGAGCCTCCGCCTTTGTTCGGTATCCGCTACCGGTTTTCCATTTTCTCGTTCCATTCACACTGGCCAATTGAAAATAATACTGCCAGGTTTTTCCGCGTTTTCGTGTGCTAACTTTTCCCATGAAAATCATCCTTTCGAAAAAAGGGTATAAAAAATACACCCTATGCAAAATGCAGGATGCGTGGTATAATCTAAGTGATGTAAAGATTATCAGCCATCCTGGTTGATAGGTTACTAGAAATCCGGTATGGCAAGTACCGGATTTTTTCCGTTTATAGGGTCATTATACAGCGTGCAGAACATATGTGCAAGGAAATGTTGAAAAATGTTAAAAGGCTATAATGAAAATTTTTTCCTTAGACCATAATGAATAGTGAAATTTTGGGATAAATCAACCTCATCTATAGCATCTATTTTATAATACCAACAGGTACGATGTTTTCCTTTTTTTGATTTCCACGCATTCCCTATGGCCCCTAATTCATAAAGAAAATGTAGGGCATCATCAAGATTATCAATTTCGCTATAAGAAGTTCGGTTTTCTTCATAAAGAGTTTGGATATCACTATAAGAAAAAGATGGTCTTTTAATTCCAGCTATTAATTTTAAACATTGCGTACTATAAGCACTACTTTTGTAAAAAGAAGCTTGATTGAGCATTTCATTATAAAAATCTGTAGCATAAATTTTTCTAGTCTCTTTTAAAACTGTAGCTGAAAAACACGTTCTCTCCGGAAATTCTTTTTTTGCACAGTTTAGAAATGTAACAATGTCACGAGGTCGCCCAAGACTATGATCTAATAAGAAGTCAAGAGGATTTTTCTTGTCAATTGATTCAGGAAATAATATTTCAAATAGTTCTTTGTTTGAACGATTTTTATAGGGTTCGCAGGAAGCCCTTATTTTATGAAAAATCATACTAATTAAAGGATGGTCCCATTTATCATGAGTAGAGTCAAGTAACCAATATAAATCTATGGAACAGGAGGTTTTTATTTTATTTAGATTAGGATGATTTCCCTGCATTTTATTTAATATATCACTGCGCAATAGCATGATTATTTTAAGACTCTTGGCACGAGAATTAAAATAAAAATTATATTTTTTGGCAGCGGTTATCAAATTATATATAATATTTTCGCTTTGTTCACCAGCTTCCTTTTTTAATTCATCTAAATCGTCTAAAATAATAAGTAGATGGTCGTTTATTTGAAAACAATCAAAAACGAGTTGTTCAAAATAATCAATTAAATCAAAAAATCTCTTGCGGGTACTCTCATAAGAAACCCCATCAGATGTTTTAATTCCGGCAGAGTGTTGAAAATTCGAAGTCTGTAACTTGTCAGAGTGAGAAATACCGTGAGAAAGATTTCCAGTAATCTCTTGATTATTAGTAGTAGATAAAGATACTATTTTATAAAATGTGTCATCATTGTATTCAAGCATAAATTTTCTCAGCTTATTTAGCTTGCATCTGGGAAGATGTTTAAGCCAACGATGCTTATTTAATAATGAATTTGCAATTTCATATAGTAAAAACCATTTGCACAATACTGAAATATAATCATTTGTTAATTCTTGCTCATCAATATTTATGAGTTTACATATCCAAAAATTTTTAGGATCAACTATGATGCAGGTCTGTTTAGAAGGAGATTGTTCTACAATATATTTAGAAAGATAAGTTTTTCCAGTTCCCTTACTTCCAATAATCAAAAATTTTTCATTGCTATTTATTATTTCATTATATTTATTGTTGGGATCAAAGAAAAGTTCTTGAAATCTTTTATCACGAGCTTCAACTTCTCCATCAGGTAGCCCCATATATAAGTCTTTTAATTTTACATCATTCAATATAATTTTCTCCCATATTATAATTAAAGACATTATAACATAAAAAAGGACAAAATAAAAAGGATTACATTTTGAATGTAATCCTTTTTAGGTGCGAGGTCGCAATGCCTCATTGACGAGTTCTTAGACTCTTGTTTCTCTATATTATCAATTATATACTAACTGGCAAAAAAACTATATTAGTCTACTATAATATCTATATTATGTCAACTGTTTTTTTATATTTTGATTATATCACAAATTGAGATTTTAAGAAATTAAGATTTTATTAATTTTTTAAGACTTTTTTAGAAAATTATGTTATAATCCCATCGTTGCCGCTCCCTATACTGGTGACGGAAGGGAGGTGCACAAATGATATCATTATACTCTTTTCTTTTTTCGGTATTGGCTGGTATTATTTCAGGAATCATTGTTGAGATGATTATGAAGTTACTTAGCAAGTGGTTTGGCCGGAAGAAGAAGTAAAGAACAACGGCAACCAAGCCCCAAATAAAACCCCTCGGTATTAGCGGTACCGAGGGGTTTTTGGTGCATAAATGATATCACCATTTACTCTTTTCTGACTTCAATATATCATATTGAGTCAGATAATTCAAGTATATCCTGGTTTGTAGCATATTATTCATTTTGGGTTTCAGAAAAATATCATTAAGTATCCAGTTAGTTTAGATGAACATATATTTTGTACGATTTGTCAATATAAATTATAAACAAAAAATGATATTATATAATAAAAAAATTATACAATTAGGAGAAAATAGTATTATGGATTTCAATGAACAAATTAAGCAGTTGTCAAAAAGAATATCGACATTAAAAAACTCAGTAGTTACAGAGGAAGCAACAAAAACCTCTTTTATTATGCCATTTTTTCAGATTTTAGGGTATGATGTATTTAATCCTACAGAATTTTTTCCAGAATATGTAGCAGATGTAGGCATTAAAAAGGGAGAAAAAGTAGATTATGCGATTATTATAGACGGAAAGCCATGCATATTTGTAGAATGCAAATCCTGTAACGAAGATTTAGATAAGCACGCAAGTCAATTATTTAGATATTTTGCCGCAGCTCCAGTTAAATTTGGAATACTTACAAATGGCATTGTTTATAGATTCTATACAGATCTTGAAAAAGATAATATCATGGATTTAGAACCATTTGTAGAGGTGAATCTTGAAAATATAAATGAATCAGGAATAAAGGCATTAATGAAATTTAGAAAAGAGACATTTGATAAATCTAATATATACAAAGCTGCAGAAGAATTAAAATATAGTACTCTTATTAAAAAAGTTTTCGAAGATGAGTTTGATACTCCATCAGATGAATTTGTCCGATTTGTACTTAATGACATATATACTGGTAAGAAAAACAAAAATATGGTTGAGAAATTCAAACCTATGGTTAGGAAAGCATTTTCAGCTTTTATAAATGATATCGTAAATCAAAAATTAAATGAGGTTTTTGATACCATGTAAGATGAAACAGAAAATACGGAAGAACAGGGGAATGAAGAGCCAGTATCTAAAATTGTGACAACAGAGGCAGAAATTGAGTCCTTTAATATTATTCGTGGTATGTTAGCTGATACTGTGCCTATTGAAGATATCAAATATAAGGACACAGAGAGTTATTTTGGGATACTTTATAAGAATAATAGTTGGAAGCAGATATGCAGAATTAATCTGGATACAAGGAAAAAGCAATTATTGATTCCAGATGAAAATAAAAAATTTATTCGTTTTTACATCGAATCATTGAATGATTTGTATAAATATAAGGATAAACTTATAGAAGTATTGAAC
>ERZ894223.1639-NODE-1639-length-13966-cov-46.088851_pt1 | contig 13966 bp, 9 predicted proteins | sample MGYA00380293_ERZ894223 | MGnify/ENA primary metagenome ERZ894223 (study PRJEB32331, sample SAMN06328445) | human gut metagenome | biome: human gut microbiome; feature: stool | host: Homo sapiens | collected 2014-11-05 ...
TGTTGAATTATCGTCCGACAGCTGTCGGACGATAATTCAACAACTGTCGGACGATAATATAACGATTGTGGGACGAATAGATTTAAGTAAAACAGAAATTAGTTTGTAGCAACTTCAGTAAGAGCTCATGGCGGTACTGAAAAAATTTATAGCAGTTGCAGTTTGATGCCAAATGACAAGCTCAGATAATCCTTGGGTTTCAGATACTTGTTGGTGAAGGCGCTGACTACATATAGGTCACATGTACTTATTTCATAGAAGAAAGTGATTTCTTTGGCCGTGAACCGTCGTTGTGGGTCGATGTCGTAAGTGATGCGCTGTCCTAAGAATACATGGATGCGTACCTTGGAGGAGAAACCATAATATCCTTTAGGGTAGCGTTCCGGCTCATTGACCCAGAACTCATCGCCGAATACCGTGTTCAGATACATGCCGCAAGCCAGCGGTTCTACAGAAAAACGGCTCTGTTTTATTTGCAGGCTCCAGGGAAGGTAGTTCTGCTTGACAGTGAATGTCAGCTTGGTACGTTTGGAGTCATATTTGGGCAATACTCCGAAGAATACGTCTGTTTCCCATTGGTTTCTTCTGCCGTAATCCCATCCGGTACCGAATGACAGCAACCCCATATTGCCGGCAAACTGAATTTTGGTGTGCGTCGGAATCAAGGCCTCCCAATGCCTGCGGTAGCGGTGTACGCGGCGGTCATAACGGTTCTCCCTGGTTCGGCTTTCAATGACGGCATCCGGTTGCGGGTCCATCCATACAGTATCGTGTTCTATGATGAAGATGGTATCTCTCTCTTGTGAAAAAGCAGAAAAAGAGCATACCGACAAGAAGACGACGGCGCATGCCAGGTGATTAATAATATGCCACTTCGCGTTCATATCCGTCGGGGGTTATGGTGAATATATAGTAATTGCGGTTCTTCATGCAGTCGCTCATGTAATACATTATCCCATCTTCAAAGAGGTCTTTCTCGAAGCGATGGTGTTCGTGTGCGGATGTACAGAACTGCAGTCCGGGAAATTCCTTGATGTAACGCTGGAATACGTGTGCCACATTATTGTTGAACTCGTTGCAGAACGGGCGTATATGCATGGACACAACGGTTTTATCGAATTCCTCTTCACGGTCGCGTATCTGTGCGGCAAGAAACTCGAAGTCGGGAATGGGGCGGGAGTAGTCAAATTCGATGGCGTTGGTATTCAGGCAGACAAACTTTACCCGTCCTGCAATGAAGGAGAAATTGGGGTCTCCGAATATTGCACGATAAGTCTCTTCGCCCGTGCCCAGGCAGTCGTGATTGCCGAGAAGTACCACATAGGGTATCTTGAGTTTGTTCATAATGTCCCGTTGCCAAAGGAACTCGTCTGTTACACCGAAGTCACTGACGTCTCCGCCATGAATGACGAAATCTATGTCGTCCCGCTTGTTGAGGTGGCTTACAAAGTCGTCGGTCTCGTCATACCAGCGCTGGGAGTCACCCATTGTTACGAACCGGATTGTTGTCTTGTTCTGGCAGTTCTGCTCTATTTGGGCAATGTTGTGGGCATTGACATCGGTTTCACCGCTGATGTGTACATCGTAAGGGTGATAATCTATCATGTCGCAGCCGGCTATAAGCAGGCATAGGAATGAAGGATATAAGAGTTTGGGGAATTTCATGTGCAGGTGCTTCATTTTACGTTTATACTCTATCTTTAGAAAACTGTGGGCAAAGGTAAAGTTTTCATTCTTATGGATTCTTTTCTAATTTCCCTTTTTTTTGTTCTATGAGGCTGAACAGAGATTCGGCCTCTGTCTAATTTTTAGACGGGAGTGTCTAAAAATTAGACACCTTTGTCTTCTTTTGAAATACGATATGTGCTGATAATCAGGTTTGTGTATTCTTTGGCACGCTTTCTGCAATATGAAAAGCAAGAAAATAAATCTAATAAACGATAAACGGAATGAAACAAATCTATTATGTAATTCAGACTTTACTGCGGGGACGCGGTTCGAATATCATCAAGGTCATTTCTTTGGGATTGGGATTGACGATGAGTATTCTGCTTTTCTCCCGCGTGGCATATGAACAGAGTTTTGACACTTGCTTCAAGGATTATGATAACTTGTATCAGGTATGGTCGATATTCTCGGTGAAAGGAGAGAAGTTTGAGCCTCAGGAGTGGAATTGCGGTCCCGTGGCAGGGGCCATTTTGGAGAACTTCCCCAAAGAGGTGGAGTCGGCAGTAAGTTTGAGCACGTCTATGGTATCTGCTCCTCTTTACAATGGAAGCGTGCGTCTTGATGACAGGAAGATTGCAGCCGATTCGCTGTTCTTCCGTACCATGGGTATCGACGTCCTGAACGGGAATCCCGAAAAGGACTTGGTGCAGAAGGATATTATTTTCTTGAGTGAACGCTTTGCAAGGAAAGTGTTCGGTGAGGAGAATCCTATAGGGAAAACGCTTAATTATGACCATCAGTTTGACCTGACGGTGAAGGGAATCTATGCCAATTTGCCTGAGAACGCCACAATCAATCCGGAAGCGGTTATCTCGATGCCTACCTTGTGGAGCCGCAACTGGAATAACTACTCGTGGAGCGGGGGAGACAGTTGGGTAGAGTTTATCCGTTTTCGTCCCGGTGCCGACAAATCTGTTGTCAATGCGCGTATTGATGCCATGATAGACAAATATCGCCCGGCAGAAGATAAGAAAGAGTACGGCTACACGGCTTTTGTGCAGCCCATCCGTGATACATACCGCAATTATGATGATGTGCAGCGGATGCGTGTCATCATGAGCATTCTTGGTTTTGCCATTCTTTTCATTGCGGCGTTGAACTATGTGCTGATTTCCATTTCTTCTTTGAGCTACCGCGCCAAGTCGGTAGGCGTACATAAATGCAGCGGTGCGAGCGGTGGCACGGTTTTCAGCATGTTTTTGCTGGAAACGGGTATCATCATTGTGGCGGCATTGCTGCTGATGGCGTTGATAATGCTCAACTTCCGCGATTTTGTGGAAGACACGGTCGTTGTAAAGCTCTCCACCTTGTTGGCTCCGGAGCGTATCTGGGTACCGTTGTCGGTAGTGCTTCTGCTGTTTATAGTGGGAGGCGTGTTGCCGGGCCGGCTCTTTGCGCGTATTCCCGTGTCGCAGGTGTTCCGCCGCTATACCGAGGGGAAAAAGGGGTGGAAGCGTCCGTTGCTGTTTGTCCAGTTTGCAGGCGTGGCATTCATTAGTGGATTGATGTGTGTGGTGATGTCGCAATATCAGTATGTACTGAAAAAGGATATGGGGTATAATCCCAAGCAGATAGCCATAGGCAATGCCTACTGGGATAATGAAGCGACGCGTGACGCGGCTTATCAGTTCTTCAAGGGATTGCCCTACGTGGAAGCGGTGTCCAGCGCCAACAGTACGCCCATTAGCGGATATAGCGGTTCGATGATTCATAGTGAGAGCGGGCAGGCACTTTTCTCTTGCCGTTCTTCTTATTTCATGCGCGAGGACTTTCCTGCTTTGATGGGCATGACTATGAAGACGGGACGTATGGCGCGCGATAAAGAGGAAGTCGTGGTGAACGAGACCTTTGCCGAGATGATGCGTTGGGGAGACGACGTCGTGGGCCGTACGGTATATACCGAAGGGAATACATTCAAGGTCGTAGGGCAGTTGAAGGATTTCCAGATAGAGAGTTTCAGAACCGAGAAGATGCCTTTCATAGCCCGTGGGAACAAGAATTTTTATGGAACGGTACATGTTCGTTTGAAAGAACCCTTTACCGAAAATCTGCAGAAGTTGAACCACGATGTAGCCGAGGCTTTCCATGACCAGACCATTGACTTTACCGGTTATGAGAAAAGGATAGAGAACAGCTATAATTCTGTCCGTGTATTCCGCAATGCCACTTTGATGGCGGCAGTGACCATGTTCTTCATCATGCTGATGGGGCTGATTGGGTATACTACCGACGAGGTGCGCCGCCGCAGTAAGGAGATTGCCATCCGTAAAGTGAACGGGGCAGAGGCTTCCGGTATCTTGGAAATGCTGTCGAGGAATATACTTGTGGTGGCGGCTCCGGCAGTTGTCATCGGTACGGTATTGGCATGGTATGTCAACGGAATGTGGATGGAACAGTTTGCGGAGCGTATTCCCATCAGTTGGGCAGTATACGTACTGGTAGTGATGGTCAATTTGGTGATTATCGTAGCCTGCGTACTTTGGAAGTCCTGGCGGATAGCGAACGAGAATCCGGTGAATAGTATTAAGAGCGAATAAAACAATATTAAAACATTAAATATCATGATTGAGATTAACAACATCAGCAAAGTATTCCGTACTTCGGAAGTAGAGACGGTAGCATTGAATCACGTAAACCTCGATGTAAAGGAGGGAGAGTTTGTAGCCATTATGGGGCCGTCCGGTTGCGGCAAATCCACCTTGCTGAATATTCTGGGACTGCTGGACAATCCTACTGAGGGCAGTTACAAGCTACTCGGCCAGGAAGTGGCGGACTTGAAAGAAAAGGAACGTACACGCGTACGTAAGGGGAAACTGGGATTCGTGTTCCAGAGCTTCAACCTGATAGACGAACTGAACGTCTACGAGAATGTGGAACTTCCCCTTACGTACCTCGGCGTGAAGGCAAGTGAGCGCAAACGCATGGTAGAGGATATTCTGAAGCGGATGAACATCAGCCACCGTGCCAAACACTTCCCGCAACAGCTTTCCGGCGGTCAGCAGCAGCGTGTGGCGATAGCCCGTGCGGTCGTAACCAATCCCAAGCTGATACTCGCCGATGAGCCTACCGGTAACTTGGACTCCAAGAACGGAGCTGAGGTGATGAATCTGTTGACAGAACTGAATAAAGAGGGTACTACGATTATTATGGTGACCCACAGCCAGCACGACGCCTCGTTTGCACACCGCACGATACATCTTTTCGACGGTAGTGTGGTGGCAAGTGTGGCAGCACAGGATTTGTAACGGACTTTTAAAACAACTTCCATGAGACAACTATATTACACTCTCCAGACATTGATACGAGGAAAAGGCTCCAACCTCATCAAGATTGTTTCCCTGGGACTGGGGTTGGCAGTCAGTATCCTCATTTTTTCCCGTCAGGCATTCGAGCTCAATTATGATACCTGCTACAAGGACCATGAACGTTTGTGTCTTGTCAAAACAGTATGGTATTACAACAACGAGTATCATCCTTCGCATATAACTCTTGGACCGGTGGCTGGTACCATTGCCGAAAACCTGCCTGACGAGGTGGAGAGTGTTACCGTCACCCAGCAATGGTGGAGCAATTCGGCTTGGTTTGCCAATGAACGCCGTTTCCAGACCAATGCCATGACGGCCGATTCTTGTTTCTTTGCCACTATGGGCATTGATGTTGTCAGTGGAGACCCTCGCGAGCTGAATAATCCGGAGGTGGTCTTCATCAGCAGGGAGCTGGCCGGCAGCATGTTTGCCGATAAGAATCCCATCGGGCAGACGGTGGTCTATAACAAACAGATGCCAATGACCGTGAAGGGCATTTTTGAAGATTTTCCCGAAAACTCCAGTTTCTATGGAAGTGGTGTCGTGATGTCTCTGGCTACCTCCTTCAAGCATCATTGGGGATACTGGGGATGGGGAGGTGGAGACAGCTATATGTCCTTTGTCCGTCTGCGCCCGGGGGTGCAACTGGACGATGTGAACACCCGAATAGAGAAACTTGCCGGGCAGGTGCGCAAGAGCGATGATGTATTTATCAGTCTGGTTCCGATAAGGGACTACCGTATGGAATTTGGTATCAGTACCATGCGTATGGTATGGATTCTGTTGACGCTGGGAACCGCCATACTTTTTATTGTGGCGATGAATTATGTGCTTATTTCCATCTCAGCCATGAACCGTCGTGCCAAAGCTATAGGCGTACATAAATGTAGTGGGGCAAATACGGGAACTATTTTCGGTATGTTCTTATGGGAGACCGGAGTCATCATGCTTTTTTCCTTGCTGCTTGTAGCGCTGCTTCTATTTAATTTCCGTGAGCCGTTGGAGGACATGCTCGACGTTAGTCTTGCCGGTCTTTTCTCTTGGGAAAACATTTGGGCACCGCTTTCAGTGATAGTCATTTTGTTTATGATAGGCGGCATGTTGCCCGGGCAGCTTTTTGCCCGCATTCCGGTGACGCAGGTTTTCCGCCGGTACACCGAAGGCAAGAAAGGCTGGAAACGTCCGCTCTTGTTTGTGCAGTTTGCCGGTACCTCCTTTATTTTCGGCTTGTTGGGGCTGGTGCTTATGCAGAGCCATTACATCACCAATAAAGAACGTGGATTCGATTACCACCGGGTGGCTTATGCTTCGGGCGTATCCTTTGACTCGGATGCGGAAAGCGATGCCAATCGTAGTGTGATGCTTTCTTTGCCTTATGTGGAAGATGGAGCTTGTAGCAGTAATCTTCTTACAGACGGATTGAGCGGAGAAGGGGTTACGACTGATAACGGGCAGTGGATGAGCATGCGTTGGGTGGAATTTGGCAAGGACTATGCCCCGTTTATGAAGTTGGAATTTGCGGAAGGCAAGAATATGGATGCTCCTGGGCAGATATTGGTCAATGAAACATTTTTGAAAATGATGCATTGGGAAGATAAACCGATAGGCAGGCAAGTGCGCAACGGCGATCGCATAGCGGGCAATATTGTAGGTGTACTGAAAGACTTTGCCACATCCAATGCCGCTTATGTGGCGGTGCAACCTATGTATGCAACTTATCTTGACCGATTTTCCGGAAACATCCAATTACGTCTGAAAGAGCCTTTTGACGATAACCTCAAGCGTTTGAATGAAGACATGGAAAAGCTGTTTCCCACCCGTGACATTGTATTTTCCTCGTTCCAAAAGGTCATTGACGACCAGAACAGTACCGTCACGGATTTCCGTAATGCAGCTTTACTGGCTGCCATAACCATCCTTTTTGTTACGTTAATGGGGTTGATTGGCTACATCAATGACGAGATACAACGCCGCAGCAAGGAAATTGCCATCCGTAAAGTGAATGGTGCGGAAGCGTCATCCATTCTCCGGCTTTTCTCGAAGGATATATTCTGGATATCCTTGCCGGCCGTTTTTCTTGGAGGGCTGGGAGCCTGGTATATAGGCGGTGTCTGGATAGAGCAGTTTGTGGAGGGAGTGGATTTTGGTATCTGCGGATTCTTGCTTATTGCATGCATTGTACTATTGCTCATCATCGGTTGTGTAGTATTCAAGGCATGGCGGATTGCCAATGAGAATCCGGTAGACAGTATCAAGAGTGAATAAAGAATAACTTCAGGAAATTATGATGAGTAGTCACATTTATTATACATTGCAAAGTTTATTGCATAGACAGGGGACCAATGCCATTAAAATCGTATCGTTAGCATTGGGACTGTTGATGTCCGTATTCCTATTTGCGCGGATTGCATTCGAGTTGAATTTTGATAGCTTTTATCATGATCCGGATAACCTTTATATTGTGAAGACGGGTTGGATGAAGAATGGTGTATTGGAAGGAGGAGAGAGTTTCTACACCATTATTCCGATTCCTGGCATTATAGCTAAAGAATTTTCAGATAAGGTGCAAGGGGCTACGGTCAGTTGTTCACTATTCGATGACGATTATAAGTTGGGTAACCGTCCGTTGGAATTGAAGACAGTGATTGCTGATACGCTCTATTTTTCTGTTCTCGGTTTGGATGTAGTAAAAGGAAATCCGCAGGATTTAGCGAATCCAGATGTAGTTTTCCTTTCAGAAACGGCAGTACGGCAGGTATTTGGTGATGAAAATCCCATAGGTAAGACTGTGTCATACGATTTCTGGGGGCATGAAGCTACTTTGCTTGTTAAAGGTATTTTTCGGGATGTTCCTTTGAATACTTCTTTGTATAAGCGTCCCGAAGCAGTTGTGTCTTTCTCGAATATAGAGAAGTACACGCAGTGGGGAATGGGATGGCAGAGTGGTGGGAATTATGACGGTTTCGTTCGGTTACGCAGTCCGCAAGATGCCGATTGGTTGAACGAACGGATATCAGCGGCTGTCGCACGGCACTTGCCATCGGATAGCGGGCTGGAACTGTCGGTCCATATTGTACCTATCCGCAGTGTGCATCTGGGTGAAGCGCAAGTCCGCAAAATGGTTTGGATTATGTTTTTCTTGGGTGCTGTGTTACTTTTCACCACGACGTTGAATTATGTATTGATTTCCATTTCTTCGTTGACACAACGTGCCAAAGCGATAGGCGTACATAAATGTAGTGGTGCATCAGGTGGCAGTATCTTCTGTATGTTTCTGGTGGAAACGGCGATAGTAATAAGTGCGGCATTGTTGGTAGTCGGAATATTGGTTTATGTCTTCCATGAGCGGATGGAGGAGTTGGCGGCAGTCCCTCTTGCCGTATTGTTCGATTGGCAGCATTTATATGCGCCTTTGGCGGTAGTGGCGGTCTTGTTTGTTTTTGGAGGATGCTTACCTGCCATGCTCTTTGCCCGTATTCCCGTGACGCAAGTATTCAGGCGTTACACTTCCGGCCGCAGGGGATGGAAGCGGGTATTGCTCTTCGTACAGTTTATGGGTGCAGCATTCATTATAGGTATGATGCTGATGGTGTTCTTGCAATACCGCTATATGGTAGGGCGCGACCGTGGTTGGCGACCGGAACGTGTAGTGTCTATCTTCCAGAGAAAAGTGAATGCAGATCTGTTACGTACACAACTTCGTAACTTGCCCTATGTAGAGGCGGTTGCCTCGGCCGAACGCTCTATAACGGGCTTTGGAGCCAATCGCCCGATACTTGACGCTCAAGGCAACGAGATGTTCTATCCGCGTAATTCGTGGTTCGATAGTGACTACTTGCCTTTTATCGGTTTGAAATTGAAAGAGGGACATAACCTCACAGGGAAACACCAACTGCTGGTCAACAGCACGTTCTGTGAGAAAATGCATTGGACGGACAGCCCCATTGGCAAGCAGGTGAATGATTATGGTACGGTGGTAGGTTTGTTGGATAGTTTTGCATTTGTCGGCTGTACCAACGACAGTGAAGCCGTTATGATAGAATGGTTTGAAGGTACCGCATTTTGTCTGGAAGCCCGTCTTAAAGAACCGTTTGATGACAACCTGCGCCGACTGAATGAGGAAATGAGCCGTCTATATCCACAAGATGACCTTGTGTTCCGTTCTATGGAGCAAATGTTGGGCAATTATGCCGAATCTGTACGTGTCTTCCGCGATGTCACTTTATGGGCATCTTTCACCATTCTTTTTATCATTTTAATGGGGCTGGTGGGATATGTGGATGATGAAATACGTTTACGTTCCAAAGAGATTGCCATTCGTAAGGTGAATGGAGCGGAAACATCCGGTATATTGCGATTGCTGTCGCGTGATGTGCTTTGGATTGCCATACCGTCTGTAGTGCTTGGAACACTTGGAGCTTATGAGGTAGGGCAAATCTGGATCAGTCAGTTTAGTGATGTGGTACTACTGCCTATCGTCGGATATATCAGTATCGGCTTTTTGTTGCTTGCATTTATCGTGGGATGTGTAGTGATGAAATCATGGCATGTTGCCAACGAAAATCCGGTAAAGAGCATCAAGAGTGAATAAGATATTTTCCCACTTGGATGGCCTGCTCAAGGTAAACACATCATGCGTTTGGGGTGTATGGATGATGTGTTTTCCGGGATCCACCGTTAATCTTTCGTAAATCTACTCTTGACAGATAATCGGGTATTATATATCCATAAAGCTATAACAGCCGTTACAAAAGCAAAGAAGTCCGATACCGGCATACATATCCAGATGCCGTCCAGCCCAAAGTAATGCGGGAATATCAGTAGTCCCGGCAACAGATACAGTAATTGGCGTGTCAGCGATAAGAAGATACTGATTTTCGCTTTCCCGATGCTTTGGAAGAAATTGCCGATGACAATCTGTGCGCCTACCAGCGGGAATATGGCTACGGCAATGCGCACGCCTCTGGAAGCAATATCTATCAACTCTTCATCACTGGTAAAGATGGCAGATATGGCATGGGGGAACAATTCGCAGATAAGGAAACCTGTACTGGTGATACATACTCCGGCAATGATGGTCAGACGCAGGGTAGCCTTCACACGGTCGTGTTTTTGCGCACCGAAGTTATAGCCTACAATCGGTTGCATTCCCATCGTCAACCCCAATACAATCATTACATAGAGTACCAGCAGCCGGTTGATAATGCCATATGCCCCGATGGCCATATCGCCTCCGTACTGTTGGAGGCTGTTGTTTACGATAATCACAATGACACATGCCGTAACATTCATTAGGAACGGTGACATACCGATGGATAATATACTGCTGATGATGCGTTTTTTCATCTTCCAGAACCCCCGTTGCAGACGTACCACACTTGTCTTTTGCAGGAAATGGCTTACTACCCACACCATGCCGATGAACTGCGAGATGACCGTTGCCGTTGCAGCTCCCCGTATTCCCCAGTCAAATTGGAAGATGAAAATGGGAGCGAGGATTATGTTACAGACTACCGTTACCATAGACGTAAGCATCGCTTTCTTGGGATATCCCGTGGCACGCATGATATTGTTCAGGCCAATCATGGTATAAGTGACGGGGGTACCCAGTAATATCACCTGCATGAAGTCGCGGGCATATGGCAACGTATCATTGCTGGCACCGAAGAAGCGCAGAATATCATCCAGGAATATGAATGAGATGCCGCCGAATATGAATGCATTGACCAGGCAGAACATCAGTGTGTTTCCCAGGACTTCGGTAGCTCCGTCCAGGTCTTTCTGTCCCAGCCGGATGGATGAAATGGTAGAGCCGCCTGCCGATACCATCGTACAGAAAGCTACGACCAGATTCATCAGAGGGAAGGTGATGGCAAGTCCGGCAATGCCCATGGGACCTACGCCATGGCCAATGAAAATGCTGTCGATGATGTTGTACAACGAAGTAATCGTCATGCCTATAATGGCCGGAATGGAATACTGCACAAGCAGTTTGCCAATGCGCTCGGTTCCTAATATATGCGGGTTGTTCATTTGATATGAGTCAATTAAGGAGTGCAAAGATAAGAAATATTTGTTTGGTTCGCAGATTATTCTCACCTTTGTGCACTATAGTGTTTTGGTATTAACAGATTTAGGTAAAAGAAAGTTTATGGACACAACAAAAGCAACCGCCGTACTTTTTGATTTCGACGGCGTGGTGGTAGACACGGAGACACAGTACAGTCACTTCTGGCATGAAATGGGAAAGCAGTATTTGGGTATGGATGATATTGAAGGTAAAGTGAAGGGCCAGACGCTGGTCTATATTTATGACACCTTTTTTCCGGGCATGGTGAAGGAGCAGACTGAAATTACAGAACGGTTGAACCGCTTTGAACAGGAAATGTCATTCGACTTTATTCCCGGAGTGCTTGACTTCATTGCCGACCTACACCGGAATGAGGTGAAGACTGCCGTAGTGACCAGCTCCAACGAAGCGAAGATGGCAGCTGTCTATCGGGTTCATCCCGAAATAAAGACTCTTTTCGACCGTATCCTTACGGCCGAGATGTTTACGGCTTCCAAGCCTGCACCGGATTGTTTTCTGTTGGGTATGGAGGTTTTCGGCACAACTCCCGACACCACATATGTATTCGAGGATTCCTTCAACGGGCTGAAAGCCGGCATGGCTTCAGGAGCTACCGTTATAGGGTTGGCAACCACCAATTCCCGTGAAGACATAGCCTCGTTGTGTCATTATGTATTGGATGACTTTCAGGGTTTCACTTACGATAAATTAACTCAATTGTACAAGTAATCAGAAAAAGGATTACCTTTGCGCCGAAAATTAAATTGAGTAATTGTAAATTGCCAAATTGTAAATACTATCATGGGTTATATTTCAGACGACACTCGTAAAGTGACTACACATCGCCTTGTTGAAATGAAGCAAAGAGGCGAAAAGATATCAATGTTGACATCTTATGACTATACTATGGCGCAGATTGTAGACGGTGCCGGTGTAGACGTGATTCTGGTGGGAGATTCCGCTTCCAATGTAATGGCAGGCAATGTCACCACGCTTCCCATCACGCTCGACCAGATGATTTATCATGGCAAATCCGTGGTTCGCGGTGTGAAGCGTGCTATGGTCATCGTCGACATGCCTTTCGGCTCTTATCAGGGCAACGAACTGGAGGGATTGGCTTCCGCTATCCGTATTATGAAAGAAAGCCATGCCGACGCCCTCAAACTGGAGGGAGGCGAGGAAATCATCGGTACGGTGAAACGTATCCTTAGCGCCGGTATTCCTATCATGGGACATCTCGGACTGATGCCCCAATCCATCAATAAGTATGGAACATATACTGTCCGTGCCAAGGATGATGCTGAAGCTGAGAAACTGGTACGCGATGCGCATTTGTTGGAAGAAGCCGGATGCTTCGGACTGGTATTGGAGAAGATTCCCGCCGCATTGGCTGCCCGAGTGGCCAGTGAGTTGACTATACCCGTTATCGGCATCGGTGCCGGTGGCGATGTGGACGGCCAGGTGTTGGTGGTTCAGGATATGCTGGGTATGAATAACGGTTTCCGTCCTCGTTTCTTGCGTCGCTATGCTGACCTGCATACAGTGATGACGGATGCCATCAGCCGTTATGTATCTGATGTGAAGAACTTAGATTTCCCGAATGAGAAAGAACAGTACTAACAAACTTATGACACTCAATTTTTGGCGGATGTGTACGGCAAATCTGTTGCTGTACATATCCGTCTATATGCTTTTTCCTTTGCTCCCTTTTGTGATGGGAGAGCAGTTGGGTGTTTCCGTCGGACAGGCGGGCAGCATGTTTCTGGTTTTTGCGGTGGCCATGTTTGCTGTCGGTCCTTTTCATGCCTATCTGGTCGATGAATATAAAAGGAAGCACGTGCTCCTTTACTCCACACTCATTATGCTGGCGGCTGTTCTGGGATATGCCTTTGTGGATGGTTATACGAAATTTCTGCTGCTTGCCGCTGTGCAGGGAGTATGTTTCGGGCTGGCAACCACAGCGGGCATTACGGTGGCCATCGACATAACGACTTCCACACGCCGCAGTGCAGGAAACATGGTATATGCATGGGCTGCATGCTTGGGCATGCTGGTGGGTGTTATGTTGGGCATTGGAATGTATAAGATGTATGGTTTCCGTATGGTGACCTATCTGTCCGTAGCGGCCGGACTGGCCAGCATATTTTTCGCATCGAGGGTATATGTGGCTTTCCGTGCTCCGATAGGCGTGTCGCTGTGCAATATGGACCGTTTCTTATTGCCGCGTGCATGGGTACCTGCCATCAATATGCTGCTGATTGCTTTTGTACCGGGAGCATTGCTACCGCTGATGTTTGTGGGCGATTATTGGTCATTGGCGGCATTGGCTGTACTGGTGTTCATTACAGTCCCGTTCATGAAGATGTTTGTCAAATTGTCGCACCACTGCCAGCGTGGAACGGCAAACACCACTTGCCATTTGTTTATGGAGGCAGGGCTGCTGGTGGGCATGGCTGTGGCTTGCCACCTGATGGACAAAGTACAGATATACCATGTGGCATCTGTTGCCGCTATGCTTACCGTATTTTTCTTTGTGCTGCTGACCTATCCTTATTATAAGAAAAAGCGGGTGAGGTAAGGGATAAATACAATCAATCCTATAATGGCCGCCGTTGCAGCACATACCAGTACTGCTCCGGCGGCTATGTCTTTTACTTGCCCTGCCACGGGATGCTGTTGGGGAGACACCAGGTCGACCAGCTTCTCAATGGCGGTATTGAACAGCTCAGCTGCTATCACCACTCCGATGCAAAGAATAACAATCATCCAATCGATCCGGGTAATCTCCAATAAGAATCCGGCAATCACCGGTAAGCATTCGAAGAAATGCACCTTTTACACTTTGAGGTTTGGTTGTAGCTTT
>ERZ894223.1645-NODE-1645-length-13891-cov-24.325383_pt1 | contig 13891 bp, 10 predicted proteins | sample MGYA00380293_ERZ894223 | MGnify/ENA primary metagenome ERZ894223 (study PRJEB32331, sample SAMN06328445) | human gut metagenome | biome: human gut microbiome; feature: stool | host: Homo sapiens | collected 2014-11-05 ...
TGATAGCTTCATAAGAGTAGCTTTCATCCTTTACTTCGATTTTTATTTCCTTATCACCATTATATAAACTTATCATGTCCTTAGAATTATATCCTAAAATATAAACGTCAAATAGAAATGTATTGAATAATAGGCATAAAAGTAAGGAAATGATAGACGAATCATTGCCAAAATAATATATAACACACAACATCAACGGCATTGTCACGAAATAAATCAAAATGAAAAATATTTAAAAGAAATCACTCAAAATGTAGTTTAATTCACCTAAGTTCTCTCGGAACAAATTGTGCGTTGAAAGATTTTTCCAATGTTACGACACAGAACCTCGGACAGAATGGTTACTGTAAGTTTCCAAATGGACTGTTAATCCAATGGGGAAAAGTTTCAGGTTCTTCAGTTGTTAGCTACACCATAACTATGCCTACATCATTTTCTGATAAAAGTTATAAGATATTTGCAACAGTTTACAAGCCTTCATCTGACAGTAGTGTTTATTCCGCATCACCTATTGATGATTCAACTAAAACAGTTAGCCGATTTTGTATTAATAGAAATTACGCCTCTGGAGGGAGTACTGGATTATCACAAGAAACTTTTGATTGGCTTGCTATTGGGCGTTGGAAATTATGAAATAAATTATAACATTGAAATAAGAATGTATAACTTTAGTAGAAAATTGGTAGTCTTTTTTATAATCTTTTTTGCGCAAAGTTCTCTCGGGACTAATGCTATACAATTAGAATCACAAAATCTATGGAATGAAAAAGCACAAAATGGATATGTAAAACTAAGTAATGGGTTGTTGATCCAATGGGGGAAGCAACTTGGTTCAACGGCTACCACGGTTACAATTTACATGCCTCTTTCTTTTTGTAATACTGATTACATTATCCAAGGCTGTATTATTAAAGATGCTTATGATGGAAATGTATATACTGCTACACCATTAATTAATCCAACTATTAGTAGTTTTAAAATGGATAGAAATTTTGGTTCAAGTTCAGGAACAGGAGTTTCCAGGGCAAAGTATAGTTGGATAGCAATAGGACGTTGGAAATAACTAAATTATAAATTATGAAGTATTGGAAACAAGGATTCTATGACGAACCGGTAGACGGTTCAGTAGAAATAACAGAAGAGTATTATCAAGAGTTATTAGCAGGGCAATCAGCAGGGTTGATTATAGTTGAAAGCAAGAATTGCTACCCAATATTGGTAGAATATGAGTACGACATCGAAGAAGTGCGAAAAATGAAAATATCTGAAATACAGATATTTGACAAATCGGCCAATGTCAATTCTTTTAAAATTCAAAGGAAAAGTGTATGGTTAGACAAATCCACACGTGTTGGATTATTTAACTCAATTTCGATTGAGAAACAAATCGGTAAAACAGACACGGTATTGTGGTATGACGCAACAAAGTATATCATTCCTATTCCAGATGCTTTAGCAATGCTGAATAAGATTGAGATGTATGCACTAAACTGCTACAATGTAACACAATTGCACATCGCAGCAGTCAGAGCATTGCAGACTATTGAGGAAATCGAAAACTATGATTATACGATAGGGTATCCGGAAAAGTTGAGCTTTCCAGGATAACCAGTTTTGAAGTTGTATGCTTCAATTTCTTCTTTTGTTTCTAATTGATTGATAGCGTTGATATGCCTTTGTGTTGTGTCATAGCACGCAAGGGCATACAATTCTAACTGTTGTAACATGTCAATAGCTCTTTCGATTGATAAGACAAACTTTGTATCATCAATCCAGATACTTGTTTCAGATCGTCCGGCTTCTTTCTCGATATTGATTGAGTTCATAAGCCCTACACGAGTGCTTTTGTTTAACCAACCGAATACATTATCAATACTGAACTGATTCACTATTTGGGATGAATCGAACAATCGTAATTCATCAAGTTTTTGTACCCTGATTTCTTCAATAGTAGCCTCGTATACAACTAAGATCGGATATCCTCTGGTGCTTTCAACTATGAGTAATCCAGCTGATTGTCCGGCTAATAACTGGCTATAATGCTCATCTGTAATTTCTACCGAACCGTCTACCGGCTCGTCATAAAATCCTTGTTTCCAATACTTCATGATATTTGTTTTTAAATTATTTCCAGCGACCGATCGCAAACCATGTAAAATCCCAGCCAGTCCAAACGATAGCCGGAGTTGAATTTATTCCACGGGTAAGGAATTTAAAATATGATTTATTCTTATTATTAGGGTCATAACCCGGAGCATACACAAATGATTCACCTGTAACGTTTATCCCTCCAGTAAGATAAACGTTGTAATTAGTATCATAGAAGCTGGTAGGGAAATACAGACTAGTTGTCCCCGTTGCTCCAGCTCTTGTTCCCCATTGCATTAATAAGCCATTACTATACTTGACATATCCGTTTTGTCCCAAATTTTGACTAGCTACTTGAGTTGCATTAGTTCCGAGAGAACTTAGTAAAGTTTTCTCTGCGTCAGTCATAAATTTTCTAGTAGTACTTTCTTCAATCATTGATGCTGGATGAGAAGCCGGATGAGAGTAATTATTAGCTCCGGAGGCTATTCCACTAAGTTTTGTACGTTCTGCATCCGTCATAAAACGATGAGTCGAATCTTCTTCAACGTCCGTCGCTGTATGTTTATGAGAACTTGCAGCATAACTACCCTTAGGTTGGTATACTGAATCGTGGTTGTGATTTCCTGCAGCCTTACTATCCCAATTTGCCTTTTCTGAATCCGTGACAAATCTATGCGTACTATCTTGGTTAATATCCGTCGCATCATGACTATGTGATGAAGCAGCATAACTACCTTTAGTTTGATACACTGAATCGTGATTATGGTTTCCCGCAGCTTTGCTGTTCCACGTCTCTTTTTCCGTATCGGTAACAAAACGGTGAATACTATCAGGAGTTATATCCGTTGCTCCGTGTGTATGCGAACTCGCTGCATAACTTCCGACCGGTTGATATACTCCTGCGTGGTTGTGATTAGACGGAGAAGCACCAACCTCGGAAGCTGTATATGAAGGTTTATTCGGCTGCTTCGCCCACGATGAAACATCACTTGCCGGCATAGAAGAAGGGAAATCGCTAATATCTGAAACCTTATGTGTATGCGCTTTCGGTACACGTGTATCACTTAGACGTGCATCATTTCCCTCGCATACAGTTTCTTCCTCACTGCCAAAATTCTTATTAAAAGCAGAGTTTTTAGTGAATGCAGGTTCATAAGTACCAGCATGATTGTGATTAGATGGAGATGCACCTACTTCGCTCGCTGTGTAACTAGGTTTACTAGCAGCCTTCGCCCATGCAGATACATCGCTTGCCGGCATCGAGGTTGGGAAGTCGCTAATATCCGCTTTCTTATGCGTGTGAGCTAACGGAGTTCTTGCATTGCTTAACCGGGCGTCGTTACCCTCGCATACAGTCCCAGCACTAGTCCCAAAATCTTTATTAAAAGCTGTAAGTTTAGTGATAATCAGTTCATATCGACTATCATGGTTATGGGAGTCCAAAGCTGCTTTCAATGCCTTTCCCTGTTCGGCGGAAAGGACTTTATTAGTCCCTCCACTTGTCAGATTATTAACAATATCAGAAATATTAAGTTTCTTTCCTAGCTCTGTTGCCATCGTCGTGGCAAAGTTAGGATCATTGTTAAGGGCATTCGCCAATTCAATAAGTGTATCGAGAGCATCCGGAGCACCGGCAACAAGCGCATCAACCGCAGCTTTCACTTTTGCGTCAACTCCTGAAACAGCATTGTTAGCGGCCAATGCTGCTGCGTTGGCATCGTCCGTGGCTTTCTTTGCTAACCCTGTTTGTATTACAGATGCATCCTTGGCTGCATTTGCGTCATCTGTCGCTTTCTTCGCTAAGGCAGTTTGAGCTTCCGATTCAGCTTTAGCGGCATTGGCGCCTGCCGCTGCAATCTTAGCTCCTTCTTTGGCTTCATTAACACTACCAGCCACAGTATTAGCCGCATCCGTGGCTTTCTTAGCGAGGGCTGTCTGCTCAACAGACGCATTTTTAGCGGCATTTGCATCGTTAGTAGCTTTCTTAACGGCTTCAAGCTCTGCCGTGGCTTCTTCTGTTGCCTGTGTCATTTCCTGCACAATATCGGCATACTCTGACTTACGTTGAGACTCTGCTTCGACACGTTCAGTTTCGGCATTTACACGCTTAGTCTCATTTGATGAACGAGTACCTTCCGCAGTTTTACGCTCATCTTCATTCTGTTTTCTCTTATCTTCTTCGGATGATCGAGAAGTTTCAGCCGTGGCACGTTCGGTTTCAGCAGCGTTTCTCTTACTTTCTTCTGACACCCGGTCTGTCTCCGCTGACTTGCGGGCAGTTTCGGCAGATACACGTTCAGATTCGACGGTAACACGGTCAGATTCGGCAGCCACACGTGAGGTTTCATTCGTTTCCCTTGTCGCTTCATCTGCTTTCCGCTTATCCTCGGCAGAAACACGGGTAGATTCAGCGGAAGAACGACCTGTTTCAGCGGTCTTGCGTGCATCTTCATTACTTTTACGTGTTTGTTCATCCGAGACACGTTCAGCTTCTGTATCAACACGTCCGGATTCAGCAATTACCCGTTTATCTTCAGCAGTTACGCGGGCCGCTTCTTCTGTCTTACGCGCATCTTCATTTTGCTTTCTGATATTTTCAGCAGAGGAACGTCCGGTTTCAGCCGTAACACGTTCTGTTTCGGAAGTCTTTCTTTTATCTTCTTCGGACACACGGGAAGTTTCGGCAGATTTGCGTGCATTCTCATTAGTCACACGTTCGGATTCGGCATTGCCTCTCGCTGTTTCAGCATTCTTTCTAACCTGCTCGTTAGATTCTCGTGTACCTTCGTCAGTTACACGTTTCTTTTCTGCATTGTCCCGTGCAGTTTCAGCAGTAGAGCGTCCACTTTCAGCGGTTTTACGTGCATTTTCATTAGTGATACGTACTGATTCAGCAACTTCCCGGGCTTGCTCTTCACGAGAACGATTCGTTTCGGCTGTCTGCCTGGATTGTTCGGAAGCATTGCGACGGGATTCATCAGTTTCACGAGTCGATTCATTCTCTTCAACTGTGGCTTCTAACTGCCTCATATCGGTAGTTGCTGTTTGTGCATCACTCGTAGCCTTGAGCATATTATCCAAGGCAGTCTGAATCTTCTCTAAACCAAATTTAAGGCTAGTCTTAACTCCGTTGATTACTCGGTAGCCGATAGTGAAGAAGCCTTTCATGTCGCTGGCTTCGTTCAGTTCTGATATTTTTTTCTTCTTTAATGGCATAGCAAATCAATTTAAATCTATATAAAACTCTCCGTCCTCTGTTATGATAAATTCGCCCGCTTCGGATGAAAGCAAGAACTCCGTTTCTCCGATCCGAAAGCTGGTAAATACGAGTTTCAAGGTAAATTCCCACCATACACCGTTATTTAGCATGAAATCATTCGTCTGACAACTTTTATAATAGCAGGGATAGCTTTCACTCCATTCATCACAATAAAATATACGTTCCGCGTCGGAATACTCATATCCTTCATCATCGACTTTAGCAGATAGCCGTGTTAAATCATGGAGTAGGGCATCGTGATTACGCCAGAACAATTCAACCGTCCCGGCCCGCATCAGGCATTTGAGAGATACTTCTTTGGTTTGGAATTTCACAACTTCACCATCGTAGATTGCTCCGTCTTGACGCTTGAAATTCTGTAATAGGTTCTTTTTTACCGTCGGAGCCTTTAGTATTTCAGCATTGCTACCTTGCAATACGACTACGCCATAATCGGATAAGTCTTTGTCATCAATCTCGTAACCTTTAGGCATTGGAAGCTCATTTACGGGCTCCTGGTATTCGTAATCGACTTCTCGGGGGAAGTCGTTACTAAAAATAAATTTAGCAACTTCAAGGCCCGGATTAATAACATAGCTGCTTTGGGAAGACAGACGTAACTTATAACTCCTGCCGATTAAGGGAAAGTAAAATTCATGATAACTCAAGTCAGAAAGTATATCAATCAGTCCACCAATACCCAAACTGCCTATATATGCAAACTCAATGCTTACTTCAGCCGTATCCAATGTAGGACTAGAAAGATCAAATTCCTGTCCGTCTTCTTCCGGCCAATCATTCTTGTCCGGTTCCTTCATGGTTGGAAATGCTACCAGGTTATTATAACTTCCCTTTGTAATACATATACCCAAGCTGGTATATGCCTCTATTCCGTCAATCAATAATTGCTCTTTCATCGCTTTAATGTTATACCTTTAGTGTTTAACGTGTCTATTCCCAGCTTTACAGCGTACATGAACTCTCTTATTTCCACAAGGTTAGATGTGTAATTGGAGATATCCGATAAATGGGAAACAATAGTATCATTACCCCGAAGCATTTCAGCCATATTCTTATCCATATTTATTAGATATGACAGTTTCTCTGCTATTTTCTCTGTTCCTGAATTAATACTCTTAACTTCCTCATTTATAGAATAAGTATGCGAAGTCATTACAGCAAAGCTTCCATCTAGTTTGTTGGCTGAATCTTGCGACATTGAAGCAAATCCTTTCTTTGATGCCTCACGCTCATCGTCGTTATCATTCCAGCCGAACATTTCTGCCATTGCATCTCGTTTTGCTTTCATTTCATTAGAGAGCTGTTGCCCTTCTGCCTTCAGTGCATTATACTCATCTTCAGTCACACCGTCATCCATAGCATTGTTAAGTTTTTCTCTCCAAGCCATTAAGCTGTCCATGAATTCTTCTTTAAGCATAGAATTTACGATGGCATTCTTCATATATTCCTCGAAGTTATCAGCGAAGTCAGCAGAATCGGCGTCCATATCATTAAGCAAGTCCTGAAAGTCTGAACGAAGAGAGCTGTAATCAAGAAGCGTGGTATCAGCTATTTGCTGTTCCAGCACCTCCGCTACCTGTCCGACACCATTTGCGATTTGATCTGCAAATTTCTGCGTGTCTGAATCAAGTTGAGACCAGAAGATACCGGCATGTTCCTGAAGTTCCGCAAGTTGCTCATCGGTCAAATCAAATAATCCAGTCATACGACCACCCATTTTCTTTTTAAATTCCTTTACGGACATGCCTAATGCCTCTGCAGCTTGTTTCCAACCTTCACCGGACATATCATCTACTTCATCATAACCCTTTGAGTGTGACTTTCCAGAAGCACCAGAATTTAAGTATTGTTGCCCCAGTACTCGGGCATTTGCGCTTTGTTCTTTGATATTGGCAATAGCAGCTTCATAAACAGCGTTTGCGGTATCTCCTGTCAAGGTCTCCGCTAACTCCAGCTGTTTCTCAATTATCCGATCAAGAATATTAATATAGGATTCATACGTTTCTTTCGCTTTCTCGTATTTTTCTGTCGTATCGTCCTTAGTGAACATACTGAAAATCTTTGTTGCTACCTGTATAACGGCACTAATAACAGCAAGAATAACAGATGCCTTCTCAACTGTACTGATAGCGTTAGCCGATGTATCTGCTGCCATTTCAACACCACTCATAGCAGTCAATGCAAAGGTCCCTATTTCACCAATCAATGAGATAATTTCACCAGCCGGTCCACCGATTGATTTTCCAACATCAGTTAATGCGTCTGATAATTCATCTAACTGTGCTTTTACATCTTTCTCTGCTTTCTTTACCTTAGCATCCTTCTGTACCACCTTATCTTTCGCCTCATTGTATCTCGAAGTCTTTTCTTTTACTTTATCCAAAGCCTGTGCCTCGGTCAGATAAGCTTTTGTGGAATCAATTTTACCAGTCTTTTCGTTGAATTTAGAGGACTTGACACCATTTTCAATCTTAGCACCACCTTTTACAGCTTCTTGAGTCTGTTTAGCATTTTCTAATTCAATTTGCGCATTAGCTAACTCTTCCTCTGCTTCTGCTAGTTCTTTCTTCTTGTCAGATAATGATTGAAACGGGTTACGTGAATCCAATTCATCCATAATTGATTGAATAGTACTAGTATATTCGCGAAGCTGGTCCGGAGAAAGAACTTTGGCAGCCGTACTCTTTACATTCTCTAATTGAGTAAGCAGAGAATTAAGAGTTTCAGAAGACGTTTCTTTCAGATTTTCAAATGCACGAACATACTCCGGAGACTCTTTCAACTTATCGTAATCCAGGCCCATCAATTCCATTCCCTTGTTTTTTGTCGCCTGGGCTATGGAACGATCAATCTGTTCTACTTGATCTGTATCTCCATTCTTTACTGCTTGTTTTCGTTGTTCCTGCAGGGTAGCAATATCTTCATTGAACTTTCGTTCAATAGCAAGGCGTTGGTCCGTATAGTCTTGATGCTGATTCAGCAAATCAGCTAAATCATCCCCACGATTGTACTTTAAATCTGTAGTTTCCTTTTTTTCATTAGCAACTTTATCAAATGCATCAAACTGTTTCTTTACTGGCTCTGACTTGACATATACTGATGCATTGAAGATTTTATCTTTATTGTCAGGATTAGCATCAAAGGCGGAACGAGCATCTTCAATCACTTTTAACTTTTTGTCTTCAGCTTCGCGATCGATAGCCTGTAATTCTAGTTTATGATTGAGTTCCCTTTGTTTTAGAACCTTTTCACTGCTCTCTTTAAGCTTATTTATTTCAAGCTGCTCTAGTTGGTTTGCAGAGTCTTCTTTCATACGCTGTTGCTCTCTATTCTGCTTATCTAGCAGGAGTTTATATTTCTCCTGTTCTTCACGTAGCTTTTTCGCTTGGTCATCCTTCTTGGAAGATGAATCATAGACTTTTAATTCTTTTTCAGCCTCCTTTAGCTTCTTGACATTTTCTTTATAAGACTTTACCACAGCAGAATCTATCCCTTTGAACTTTCCGGCATCCATTTGCTTCTTTTGTGCTGAAGCGATTGATTCCAATGCTTTAGTAGCATCTTCTTTTTGTTTTGTCCAAAAGGCTTTATTTTGAATGGCAGCTTTTTCTTCTTCTTTCTTTTGTTCTTCCTTTGCTTTCTTCTGAATTTCATTTATTTTCTCTACTTCTTCTTTTGCAAGACGGGCAGACTCTGCAGCTTCATTCTTCTTTTTGGCTAATCGTCCAATTCTTATACTTAATCCTGGATCTTCAATACCATCTTTTCTATTTTTTTCAGCTTCATCGATAGCCTTTTGCCATTCAGCGGTAGCTGCATCAAGTTCTTCTTGCTTCATAACAGCTCTAACCTTAATCCCCATTACATATTGCTCATTTTTATCTTTGTTGAGTAGTTTTAAAATATCATGGAGTTCCATTGTTTTAATCTTCTCTAAATCAAGATTTTTTAAAACATTTGGCATTATAGATTGAAGTTGTTTGTATGCACTTAATTTATCAAATTGACTGGATGTTTCATCTCTTATAATATTGACAAGACTTTCTGCCTTATTTTTCAATTCATCAAAATGTTTTTTTTGAGTCTCCATAGCAGCATTATGCTTTCTTATAGCTCTTTCGGAGACAGATTCTGCTGTAGCACATTTGTAAATTGCATACCCAAGCCCTGCAAATGCGGCAGCTGCTAATACATAAGGATTAGTTAACATTGCAGCAGCATTTTTTAGTTGTGCAATAGTTTGAGCTTTGAGGGCTTTTGTCAATAAGATACGAGAAGATGTATTCTTTGCAATCATTGTTGCCTCAATAGCGTACAAGCCTTTCTTTAGGACTAAATCAGCGGCCTCAATAGCACGCTGTCGATTTACAATTGCTGTTACCGTTGCATATACTTGCTTAGCAGTACTTACAGCAAGAATACTGCCTTTGTATCCTGCAAGGGCAGTCGTAACAACAACTATTAATGCTCCTATTTCTTTCAATGCTTCTTGAGCGCTTCCGTCAGCAAAGGCTTCATTCATAGATTGCGCTGCACTGGATATTTCCTTTAAGATTTCTTTTCCTAACGGGCGAAGGGCAGCTGTTATATTATTACCAAGAAGCTTCATTTGATTCTCGGCTGATGAGGACATTTCTATAAAAGCAGCTTCTGCGGCACCTGTTGCATTTTTCATTTGTTCCAGATCGGACGCAGCACCTACTGCATTTTGTCCGGTTATCATTAGTGCAGCCTGTAAAGCTTCGTCGGTACCCAATAATTCTTTCATTTTTGTAGTACTTCCGTTTGCTTCGTTATAGATCAGCTGTAATGCTTCCTGGAAAGAACGTCCGGAAAAGGCTGCATCACCTAAATGGTTAGCCGTTCCCATAATTGCCGCACGTATTTTAGTCATCGCTTCGGCTGTTGGAACACCTTGTTTGGTTATTGATACGACAGCTGCTAGCACGTCTTCAATATCAATACCGAAGGACGAGGCAATGGGAGCAGCTTGAGCAATACTCTTTCCAAGTTCTCCCATTGTAGTTTTACCAAGCTTGGCTGTGGTAAATAACATATCAGAAACAGATTCTGCTTCAGAAGCTCCTTTTTTATATGCATTAAGAATTGTAGTGATAGCATCTGCCGAAGTAGCCGTTTCTGTAACGCCGCCGATAGCAGCCTTAGCAGATACTTTTAGAATATTCATAGCATCCGCTCCATCATGTCCTGCAGATACAATCTGATATAGTGCTTTCGCTGACTCTACGGCTCCGACTGGAACCTCTCTAGTCATATCAATAACGCTATTCATAAAATCGGTAAGACTGCCTTTTATCCCGCTTGAAAGAGTAGCAACTTCTTTCATGCTTTGCTGGAACTGCTTTTCGAAGTTATATGCTTCTTTGGCTGCTTGAGTAAAAGCGATTCCCGCACTAATGCCAATCCCTCCGAATACATCAAAAGCGGTAATTTCACCGGCCATTGCCTTTATGATTCCCATCGCTTCTTGACGCCCGGAATATAGCCCTGAATTATCTATACCTGTAGCGAAATATAACGCACCATCTTTATTCTGAATACCCATATAGCATTTATTCTTAAAATATAAAGAGGAGGTAAAATTTGGCTATTTCGAGAAGAATAAGCATCTTTGCAGTGTTCTAAGACCAAGGAACGATTTTTATTTCAACGTATTAGGGAGTTGATTCGCCTACTATACCACAATATAGGCTATCAATTCCCTTTGCTACATAATCCTAATGCGTTGCAATAGATTATGTTCCTTGGTCGGAAAGAATAGGGGAGAGATAGCCTTTTTCTATAATATATAAATTACTATTCATTAGCGCCATGACCAAGGAAAATGAGAACGTATCTGTAGCGAATAAAAGGAACTACACAGAAGAAGAAATTAATGCTGCTTACAAGAAGGGCAAGGATGAAGGAAGAATTGAAGGGATGCTCGCTTATCAGAAAAGATTGATTGAGAATCTACAGCGGGATAATGCATCTCTCAATCAGAAGCTTCAGGAGATTAAAAAATAATCCCCCATATCTTCACAGATACAAGGGACTAGAAAACATACTCTAAACCAATTTATAAAAAAACAGTTAACCTAATATATAAACACAATGGCAAATTACCTTATCGTTTGACCTTTCCAGCAATATCGTTATATTTCTTTATCCTGACTGTCTTACTAGGGTCATCAAAAGACGGAAGTTCTACCCACTCATAATCTCGTCCTTCAACATTTCCGTCTTCGTCAGTCATCTTATTACGCTGTCTCATCACAAATGAGTACTCCTGAAGTAATATCTCTATTAATCCATAGCTACTATCCAACGTTTGATTAAACGTTAATCCTAGAGCTTCCTTTGCAATAACTAAGAATCTGCTTTGGTTATATCCTTCCAGCTTTGCAGATTCTTCCGAGCGGCTATTATCTCCGTCTCTCGTAGCGGGCTCACGTTCCGAAGCATCGTGATAGAGGTACAAAAAGGGTGGTACCCTATGCGATATATGATTGCATTGAATAATATGCGTATATCCTCCCATGTCGTATTGTCAATGAGGGCGTTTTTAAACCATGCCGGCGGATCACTTGGCTTGTTATGAATGCCCAGGCAAACGACATCGAGAAGTAGTCCTCCATATTTATTCATCAATTCTGGAAAATCAGCATTCAGCTCACCATCTTTAACAATCATTTTATCAATATCTTCTTTTTCAATTTCAAGGAGAAGTGGACGAATTCTAAACCATGTCCGGACAGTGATAGGCTTTATTACAATACAATCACCGGGATCCTTTCCTTTCGGAATAGAATCTCGGTTAGTAAAATCAAATGGAATCTTGACAGGCTGCTCCGTTACGGATTCCGATTCTTGCTGAAATAAGTTCTTTATACTCATAATTTCCTCAAGGAGCCTAGCCCGTTGTACTTCCAGGCAATACATTCAGTTATTCGCGACTAACTTTCAATACTTTCGGCTCCATTCTTCAATAGTTTGCTCCTGCAGGCGGATTCGAACCGCCGGTATCTACATAACCAATGTAGCGCTTTTACCAACTAAGCTATACAGGAATCCAATTAGTTATTTCTTAGCTGCACTTGGGGCAGCTTCTCCGCCCTCGATATTCGCTGCATTTGCGGGAGCTTCTCCACCTTCAAGAATGCTAACTACTTCGCGCATGAAAGCGGTCTGTCTCTTACCTTCTGCAGTAATAGCAGACTGCATATATACACGAACAAGTAACAACTCTGCCTGCTCTGATCCCGGAGCCTGTGAAATCTTTGAGGCAATTTTACCATTGACGATGGTATAAACCACTTTCTTTCCGTCTTTAGGCAATGTCTCGCACTGAAACGTTTTTGAAATAGAGGGAGTGTTAATAGGCTTTTTCCAAATGTTTTTTCCTCCTGTTGTATCTACTTCACCGCCTGCCAGTTCTTTAAGGACTTCATTGGATGGAGTAGGGATGGAGAACTCAACATAATCTGTCGTATCTTTCACTAGCTCAACATAAAGGGGTTCTTCACTACCTTCTACTTCAATCTTCACTTCCTTGGGATCTGCAAAGTTAAATGCAACACTTCCTTTTGTCGGAAGAGGAAAATCTTTGAGGTCCGCTCCTGGAACACCGTCACCGACTGTTCCGAATTTAATTTTACCTACGCCCATAGCGATAGGTCTTACTTCTCCTGCCATAATTATTGATCTATTAAAATTTCTAATCTAATATTTGTACAAGCAAAGCCCTCTTTCAAGTCCGGCATTGGAACACTCCAGAGAACTGTCACTTCTTTACATGTACCGTCATTGCTATTGATTGAATCAAGCGATTTCCTTACCTTACGCCTAAGTTCCTTCATGCGCTGACGTCGGGGCATGCCGTTTTCATTCAAAGGGACAAAGATATTGACGTTAACAGGCACTTTATTAATGAAGTCGAGCTCATTCAATTGCAGGTGATTGATAATGATATGTTCATTAGTAACACCCGATTCCGATGCATCCTTGTAAATCATAACATTAGTTTTTGCAGTAATCACAGCATCGTAGACTATATCTACAGCGTCGAATTCATCCATAATCAAATCTTTCTAAAAACAGATTTCAATGTATCTCTTAGATATTTCTCACATTGCGTATTAGCCCCTGAAACGACTTCATATCCTTTAGCTTCCACGGCAGCCGCATATTCCATTCCTGCAACACCTACCAATACATAACCACCAGTATACGACAGTGAGACTTCTTCTGCAAGCCTACGACCTTTATACTTACCGGTTGTCTTATCAGTTCCTTTGTCGCCCTCCTTAAAGTTTTCTGTAACCACTTCGCCATCTTTGGCTATTATATATCCAATAGAGCTTCTAAGGTTACCTGTTTGGTCTTTATATGAACCACTCCGACGAGCCACTTCGATAAACTTTTCACCTCCAGCTTGCAGGAAAACAAGCATCTTATCTTCTGCCTTACTTTGAAAATGGTCGAACCAGCGTTCCATTTCATCAAAGGTGAATAGGGGAG
>ERZ894223.1646-NODE-1646-length-13889-cov-6.371332_pt1 | contig 13889 bp, 10 predicted proteins | sample MGYA00380293_ERZ894223 | MGnify/ENA primary metagenome ERZ894223 (study PRJEB32331, sample SAMN06328445) | human gut metagenome | biome: human gut microbiome; feature: stool | host: Homo sapiens | collected 2014-11-05 ...
CCTTTATCAACGCGCAGGGGTACTCCGTCGCCGGCATGCTCTCGGTTGCCATCGGTGCCGTGACCAATTTTCTCTTAGATCCGCTTTTTATATTTGTCTTTCATCTGGGAATCACCGGTGCCGCACTTGCCACCGTTCTCTCCCAAACGCTGTCCACGCTCTATGTGATCCGCTTTCTACACCGGCGCGCGGAATATAAGGTGCGGCTGCTGCGCCCGGATGAGTGGAGTTCCAGTCTGGTCGAAGCAAAAAACATTATAAGCCTCGGCACCGCCGGATTTATCATGCAGCTCACGAACAGTCTGGTATCCATTTTCTGCAACAATGTCCTCGGTGCAACCGGCGGCGACGTCTACATCTCCGTCATGACCATCATCTCAAGCGTCCGGCAGATGGTGGAAACACCGATCTACGCGATCAATGAGGGAACCTCGCCGATCTTAAGTTACAATTACGGTGCGAGACGACCGGGCCGCGTGCGAAAAGCGATCCTGACCCTCGCCCTCCTGATTCTGCTCTATACCGCCGTCATGTGGAGCATCATCATCCTTGCCCCGCGTGCGCTGATCGGTATTTTCAGTTCGGATGCCGCACTGGTTGCTGACGCCATCCCCGCATTAAAGCTTTACTTTGCCGCTTTTATTTTCATGGATCTGCAGTACATCGGACAGACCGTCTTCAAATCCCTGAATAAGAAGAAGCACGCCATCTTTTTCTCCCTGCTGCGCAAAGTATTCATCGTCGTGCCGCTGACCTATCTTCTTCCTTATGCTTTCGGCATGGGAACAGACGGTGTCTTTGCCGCAGAACCGGTGTCAAACGTCATCGGTGGAAGCCTCTGCTTTATAACAATGTTGTTTACGGTGCTGCCGGAATTAAAGCGGATGGAAAAAGAAGCGTAACCCGTTTCTCCCTGCTGTCTTTGTATTCAGACACACTGCATTCATCTCCTATGTTTCCTCGTACTCCGCCAGCTCTGTCTCCGTCTCAAGCATCCGCTCCAGCAGACTGTCCTGGTTGGCTTCCTCCGCATCCACAGCGCTCTGCAGTTCCATCAGCTTCGGATAATCACTCGCAAGCGCCGGATCTAACATCTGCATCTGAAGTTCCGCCAGCTTCTCCTCGCTCTCCGCAAGCATCCGCTCATACTTTTCCTTCTGACGCTCAATCATATGGCGCACCTTATCGTAGGTGTAATGATGGCTGGCATTTTCCATACCATCAGTTGTGATGATAAAGAGGGTCTTTTCCGGCACATCTTCTTTGCGGGCATACTTATGAACATTTCCAATATGGTGGATTGCACCTCCAACCGCATCGAGAAGTGCAGTGCAGCCACGCACGAAATATTCCTTGTCTGTAAGATTTGGTACATCAGCAATAACAACACGGTCATGAATAACCTCTGTTTCGTTGTCAAACAGCACGGTGGATACCACGGCATCACCTGGCTCCTTACGCTGCTTTTCCAACATAGAATTAAAACCTCCGATAGTATCCTTTTCCAGTCCCGACATGGAACCGCTGCGGTCTAAGATAAATACAAGTTCTGTCATTTTGAAATCCTCCTTTTTTTATTGTGATTTCATTATAAGAAAAACAGGAGAATGAATGGTCGCATGGTATGCGACATTTTTCAGAAGCCTGTATAACAGAACAATACATCTGCAGTTATTCAAAAAAAGAAGCGCTCATACAAGCACTTCTCCTATATCACCATCTGAAACACAAGTACCATCAACGGCATTGTAATGATTGCAAATATTGTAGTAATTACATTAATCGCACTCGCATACTGCGAATCATTTCCGTATACCTGACACATCTGTGTGACAGTTGAAGCAGACGGTGTAATAACAGAAAGAAATACAATCAGAAGAATCTTTGTACTATCCTGTCCCCAGGTCGCCAGTCCACTTATTTTCAGTATCAGAAGCGCAATCAGCGGTATTATGATCAATCTCATAAATGCAATCCCATAGACTCTTCCACGTGAAAATATCTCTTTCAGATTCATTCCTGCGATCAGCATACCTGTAACAATCATGCTGGCTGGTCCAATCATGGAACCTACAGAACTAAGCGTATGGTTGACCAGTTCCGGAAGACGTATTCTGGTAACGAAAAGCACTACTCCCAGAAATACTGAGATCATGTTGATATTTAACACAATCTTTTTCCAGTCTGTTTTTTCTTCTTTCCCAAGCACGCTTTTACAGTGCGTCCAGATAAACACAAGCTGAACACACATAGCCACACATCCATATAACACCCATTTTTCGCCCAGCACATAAGTTACAATCGGCACGATCAGATTTCCCGTATTCGAATAGTAAATGGATGTTGTCTCTACTTCATTCATATGGAATACTCTTCCAATTCCCCAGACAATCAAAAGCAGCAATACCTGTAACAACACGGATGCCACAAGTGCCAGAAACAGCCCTTTTACTTTATCATCTGTATACTCCACCTGAAATGCATTGATAATCACACATGGGATGATCAGATACAATACAATCTTAGAGATTACCTTACTGTCTTCATCTTTCAAGAGTCCTGTCTTCACAATGACATATCCCATGAAGATCATCAGAAAAAGTTCCAGGATCTGTTTCATCAATAATATGCTTATCTGCATGTTTGCCTCTTTTCTTGACTTTCTTTTACTCTTTTCTACTTAACCCGATTCATTATAGATGCTTTTCTGGATGAATACAATTGACGGAAAACACAAAAAAATACATCAGATGCCGATTAATGTGCAACATCTGATGTACAATCTACCCATCCATTATTTTTCTTACGGAAAGATTCCCTTGATTTCTTCTGCATATACTAATTTCCGCAGAGCCACAATCCAGGTTATACCTGATGAACAAATCGCAGAAAAGCTTCTTTTCCCTCTTCATCTCTGCTGTATACGCCAGCCTGTTCAAGCACTTTTGCAAATATCAGTCCAGTCTCTTCCTGAACAATCGTCCATGCATTATCTTCTGTAATATCATAGCGAGCAGCAATATCATTCGCCCATTCCGCATGTGCAGCTGTCAGCGGGTCTTTCGTCATATCTTCACCCGATACAAGCTTATCCGCTACTGCTGCCAATTCTGCCTTAAGCCTGCCAGGAAGGATTGCCAGCCCCATCACCTCAATCAGACCAATATTCTCTTTTTTGATATGATGAAGCTCTGCATGTGGATGATACACTCCTAATGGATGCTCCGGTGTAGTCAGATTGTTCCTCAATACCAGGTCAAGTTCAAAGTCTTCACCACGACGTCTTGCGATTGGAGTAATCGTATTGTGTGGTTCACCGTCTGTCTCTGCCAGGATCATAGCCTTCTCATCTGTATATCCGCGCCAGCTGAGAAGGATTCTGTCTGCCAGTTCTACCAGGCGCTCCGGAGCTTTCGCTGTAAGTCTTATAACGGACATTGGCCATTTCACAATTCCTGCCCTGACATCCTTATACCCATCAAAAATTATATCTGTCTCAATCGGCGCCCTCTCCATGGCAAATGTATAATGTCCTCCCTGGAAGTGATCATGTGCCAGAATAGAGCCACCTACAATAGGGAGATCCGCATTTGATCCCACAAAATAATGTGGAAACTGTCTTACGAAATCTAAAAGTTTCGCGAAACAAGCGCGGTCAATCTTCATCGGCGTGTGTTTCTCATTAAAGCAAATGCAATGTTCGTTATAATATACATATGGAGAATACTGCAGATACCAGGCTGTCCCATTAATCTCTATCGGAACGATACGATGATTCTGACGTGCCGGAAAATTCAGCCTTCCCGGATATCCTACATTCTCAACACAAAGCATACATTTCGGATAATCTGATGCAGGCTGCATCCTCGCAGCTGCTATAGCTTTTGGATCTTTCTCCGGCTTAGACAAATTAATCGATATATCCAGATCACCATACTCTGTAGCTGTCTTCCACCGGATGTCTTTTGCCACACGGTCTTTTCGAATATAATTTGTGTCCTGACTGAACTGATAATACCAGTCTGTCGCTTTCTGTGAAGATTCTTTCCGAAGCATCGCAAATCGGTCTATCACCTGCGACGGACGTGGGGTCAGGCACCCCATCAGCTTCGTATCCAGCAGATCCCGATATACAACCGAATTCTCTGTCAGTACTCCTCGCTCATATGCATCATCTAACAATACATCCAGAAGCTCTGTCAGATTTATTGTCTCATTTTCCTGCAGTTCTTCTAGTGAATAGGTATCTATTTCCAATACATCCAACAGGCTGTTCACTGCCCATATTTTTTCTTCCGGTCGAATCAATTCCTTATCCAACGCATACTCTGCCAGACCGGTAATAGCCTCATTTCTATTCATGACACGCCTCCTCTGTTTTCACCACATATTTTAAAGTACAATTCCGCCGACCGGTCGTATATTCAACACGTGGCAACAACCTTTTCTCAACATCAATTCCATTCTTTCACAGAATTCAGATACACTTTCCGTCGGAACAAATGCCTGGATTGTACCGGCAAATCCGCCTCCATGTACACGGCAGGCTCCCTTTCCATTCAATGCAATTTCTGCCGCTTCCAGTGCAATTGCCATATCCTGGGCTTCTACAGCTCCGGCAGGTGTAATATTCTGCAACAATTCCCAGGATGAACGTCCGGATTCTTTTACCAGCTGCAGGAATGCATCCCTGTCTCTTCGCTCCAGCGCATCTGCCTCTTCCACCGCTCTTCTGTCATCTGCATAAAAATGTAAGGCTCTGAGAACTGCCCTGTCTCCAACCGCTCTTCGAAGTTGCGGCATTGCTTTCAATACCTCTTCTTCCTGCACTTCACGAAGCACTTTTTTCCCAAAGAATGCAGCCACCTGTTCCATTTCCCGAGGAATAGATGCATACTCTCCGGTCAATGCCGCATGATCTGCGCCACAGTCAACAATACACAACGCAAGACCCAGTTCTTCCAGGTTCGCTGTAACTGAACGCACAATCGGTGCAGAAGGATCTGCAAAATCAATAGCCACTGCATCTCCCACAGAAGAAGCTGTCTGATCCATCAGCCCACTCGGTTTTCCAAAATACTGGTTTTCTGCCTTCTGCCCAATCTTTGCAAGAGTTACCGCATCCAGTTCATCCTGACAAAACAAATGATTGCCAGCCACTCCCAACAATATCTCACAAGCTGCTGAGGAAGACAGTCCCGAACCTGGCAGGACATTAGAAACAGCATACATATCAAATCCGCCTATTGTATATCCTGCTTTCGCGAGTTCTGCCATTACTCCCCGCACCAGAGATGCCGTTGTCTCTTTTTCCGCTTCCTGCTGCTTTAGATCTGACAGATCTACCGTCGTCATCGGCCAGCCCTCTGACTGGAAGTGAACGGTCTGCGTCCCATTCGGTGACACGCATGCAAGAAAATCTAAATTCACTGCTGCCGCCAGAACATGTCCATGCTGATGATCCGTATGATTCCCACAGATTTCTGTACGTCCCGGAGCAGAACACAATACTGCCAAAGTATCCTCTTTTACACCAAATGTTTTTTCAAATCCATTCATAACTTCTGTCGCACGTGTCCTATATGCGTTTATATCTTCACATCCGGTCTGTTTCAATGACTGATCCATCTCCCCATTCTTCAACATTTTATATAGATTATTCCAAGTTCTCATAGCTTTCGTTCTCCTCTTTCTTTTATTTTTTCAGTAAATGCTCACGGTTCGGATATTCCTCCCGGAACGCTGAAAGTGCTGCTCGTTGTAAAATGTAAAATTCCCTGTCCATATGAAACATATGCGGAGTCTGAAATGCGATCGTGCTGATCTGCTCTGCAATTTTTTTAATCACTCCTTCATCCGACAACTGTCCCATACCAAAGACCAGTGAAGTAAACCCTCTTCCTTGACTGCTTACTTCCATGAATTTTAAAAACACATGTTTCAGTTCTTCCTGTAAGATTTCCCGGTATCTGTCCTCCTGTACTTCCGGACTATTCAGATACATATCTGCTGCGATCCTGGCAGCCTGTCGTTTCTTTTTCCCGCCAATATCAAGCGTACCGCCCTCAGCCAGATATTTTAACTCCATAAGATATCCAACATATGCGTCTTTCTTCGGTTTTTTTCTGCCATATCTGGCAATCCACAGCTTTTTTCGAAATGCATCCTCTTCTGTTGGTTTACTCTCAATATTCTCTTTCAGTAATACCAGACGTTTATCTGCATCCATCTCCCGGTAAAATTCATCTGTCCATGTTTTGTCCATTCGCTTTACTCCGATCATCTGTCTAAAAACTCCTCCACATTGCTGCTGTCTACCTGCTGATACTGCGATACATAATATCTGCCTTCCTTCAGTTCCTTTCTCACCTGCTGTTCACCCTTGAACACTTCAAATGCAAGCTTCGCAATCTGCAACGCCTGATCCTCTTTATCGTTATACACGGTTCCCTGCATTTCCCCAGCTTCAATTGCTTCCAGTGCATCATCCAACCCATCAATACCAAAAATAACCGGTCTCTGGTAAGGTTCATATCCTGCCTTTCGGTAAGCTTCTACGGCTCCCAAAGCCATTTCATCATTATTAGAAAGGATCAGTTCAATCCCTTCTCCATATTGACTGATCAGACGGTTCATTCTGTTTTCTGCCTGTCCTCTGTTCCAGTCAGCAAACTGATAACTGAGCTTTTCAAGAGATATGCCCGCTTCCAGCACTGTTCTGACAGAATAGTCCGTTCTGCTGATCGTATCCTGATGCCCTGCCTCTCCTTCCAGAAGCACGTATTGTATCTTTCCATCCTGATTCTTATCCACTTCCGGATGATTCTTAATATACTCTGCTGCTGTCTCGCCCTGCATGACACCTGACTGTTCAGCTTTGCATCCCACATAATACAGATATTCCCACTGCATCAGGTCTTCTTTAACCGGTTCCCGATTAAAGAAAACAATCGGGATATCATCCTGCCTTGCCAGTCGAATAATCTTTGCCGGAGCCGTTCTGTCTACCAGATTCACACACAGCACATCGCATCCGGCATCAATCATTTCTTCTATCGTTTCATCCTGATTTTTCTGATCATTGTCTCCATTCTTAACAGAAGCTATAACTTTCACATCTTTGGTACTCATAGCTTTCAGATCTTCTTTTAACTTATCCGTCAGTGCATTAATAAACGGATCATCCTGTGTATATGTCACCACACCAACCCGAAGCACATCCCTGTCTGTCTGTATCCTCTGGTTCTGCTGACACCCTGTAACAGCAAATGACATTGTGCTCACAAGAACCAGTATACTCTGTGCCATCCTGCCTTTTTTACTCATAAGAATACAACAACCTTTCCATGTCATCATTCGAAAACAACTCTTCCCCATCAAGCTCTCTGACTCCTGTGTTACAGCTTTCCAACTGGTAGAATCTGTGATTTAATTTTTCAGCAATTTCCTCTATGCTCTTATAACCAATCTCATATCCATCAAGAAGTACAATATCTGTAATATATCCATAATCCAACAATGCGATAGATTTAACACTGCTGCCGATACCATATATTTTTGCTCCGTAATAAGTGCCGTTTTCCGCCTGTTCCCCCAGTTCATCCAATGCATCGGGATCCAGTACGACCAGCGCATCTACCTTCTCCTTCACGCTCACCATTTCAGATGCTTTCTTTTCCTTTTGATTGTAATAGTACCAGACAACTTCACAATCTGTGCCTTCCAGTGCATCATTCAGTCCTCTGACACCATTGTCACTTATATCACTTTTTCTCCATCCTCCCACTACGCCAATTCGCCGTTGTCCATCTTCCTGCAAACGCGCCGCCAATGTCTGACCAATTTCATAATAATCCGGCTTAATCACCGGCAGACCAGATGCCTTCTGTTCTTCATCATAGATATCTTCTGTGATCAGCAATATCGGTATGTCTGCACACTCGTTCTCCAGCATTTCCTTTGTCTCACTTCCAGGCGACGGACATATGATAAATGCATCTACCTGATTATCCAACTGTTCTCTGATTGCCTCCCGCTCAGCATCAGCATCCTCAATCTCATCTGTATTACAAATAATAAGATGAATCTTATTCAGACTTGCTGACTGTTTCATTCCTTCGAGCAATGCATCCCAGCGTTGATCTCCTGACTCCGGAAGAATAATTGCCACCCTTGGTTCTTCGATATTCTGATTAAATATCTTATATACAAAAAACAACGTTAAAACAAGAAGAATCACCTCTGTTGCCATAAATCTGAATTTACTCTTCTTCATCCGGCATCCTCCTCTGTCCATAGTTTTGCTTTTCTAATTGTTCCGCATTTTCTTTTGTATAAGGAATAGCCGGAATATGAATCACGACTTTCGTCCCTTCATCCAACTCACTGTATACTTCCAGTCCATATTCCGGACCAAACATTAGCCTGATTCTGGAATGAACATTGATCACCCCTACCCCGGAACCATGTTTTGGAACTTTACTGTTATCTGTCAGAATATTATCCCTTATATCTTCCGGCATACCCATTCCATTATCCTCTATGCTGATATAGATATCTTCGCCCTTCTTCTCCCCACGTACAAGAATCTGACCATCATCATCCTCATCCATATTACCCACTCCATAATATATCGCATTTTCCAGAAGCGGTTGAATCACCAGTTTTACAATACAGTAGTCTTTAATCTCTTCATCTATCAGAAATTCTACCTTAAATCGTTCTTTATAGCGTACACGCTGAATATTCATATAGCTCCTGCCGTGCTGCAATTCGTCTTCAATAGAAATAATTGTCTTTCCCCTGGATAAACTTACACGAAGAAGTTTTGCAAGCTCTGAGATCATCACGACCGCCTCGTTATTTCTCTGCGCCTCGATCATCCAGGTGATGGATTCCAATGTATTATAGAGAAAATGTGGGTTAATCTGACTCTGAAGTGCATCCAGCTCACTTTTTCGTCTTTCTGTTTGCTGTTGAATAATCTCTTTCATCAGCGTTTCAATTTGTTCATATGATTTCTGTACGGAATATCCCAGATGACGAATTTCTGCCGATCCACCGATATAAATATCTGGCATTGCTCCGGCTTCATATGCCTTAACAGATTCATCTAACTCTCTGATCGGTCTGGATATCTTTCTGGAAATAAAACGGTTGACCTGAAGCAGCATCATCACCAGAATAAGGATTGTTGTAATAATATAATATCGAAATTTATTAATACTGGTTTCCTGCACACTCTCCGGCACCACGCCGATCAGCTTCCAGCCCGTATATGCAACGCTTCCCACCACTATATTCTCTTTCTGTCCGTCCGTCTTCATCTCATAGATTCCATCCTCATAAGATGCCGCTTTGTTATTCTCTTCCTTAAAAAGTCTCCTGTTAATCTCCGTCCACCGGGGATGATAAATAATCTCTCCATCTCTGCTGCACAGATAATAATAGATTCCACTCGATGTCTCATTGATCCGATCCAGCATATCTTCAAGTACTGAATATTTCATATCCACAAGCAGCACACCGCTGCCTGATGTACTGCCATCATTAATATCCACCGAACGACTCAGCGACACCACCTGATGATAGCGAAATGTTCCGTCATTAAACAGATTCTGAACATGCGGTGTCGAAAAGTGAATATTTTCTATCTCAGATCTGGCGTCCTGGTACCATTTCTGGTCGTCAACTTTAACATTATCCTTAACTGTCGCCACTGGTTCTGACTCAATCAGCTTCCCATCATATCCATACAGAGCAAGGCTCTGAATCTTATCTACATTAGTTTCATACAGCATACTGAACTGTCTGGTAAATTCCTGACTGGAAATATCATATTCCTGCACAATATTATAATTTGCTGCATCCGAAATCTGCCGAAGATCCAGAAGCGATGAATTCAATCTGTCTATTGTACTTTCTACCGTCATCTCTGTATTCTCTACAGCACTCTTATCCGATGCCAGTTTAAAACGATGATACAGCAGAAAACCCATAACCGTAACTGTTACAAGCGACAATGTCATCAGTACAGACAGAATAATCGACTGTATATTAAATTGGGCAAAGGTTTTCCTTATTCCGGAATCATTCTTCATATCTTTCATTCTGTTCAGCCCTCATAGCCAGATTATTTTTGCAGATACTTTGTTCTGTACTTGGACGGTGATACTCCGAATCTCTTTTTAAACACATAACTGAAGTAATTAGCATCCGGATATCCGACCTTCTCCGCAATCGTATAACTCTTATCATTCGTATTCACCATCAGATCTGCCGCAATGTCCATTCTGTAATCTGTCAGATATGTAATAAATGGCTTGCCTGTCTCCTTTTTAAACACCGAGGAAAAATAGGAATTAGATACCCCAAGTACCGAACACACTTCATCCAGCGATATTTCTGCTTCCATATAGCGATTCTTAACCAGATTCTGCGCCTCTGTCACAAGCCTTCTGGATGTACTGTTCCTTGCATTCTTTAACATATCACTAATTGTCATGGATACTTCTATCAGCCATGCTGCAAGTGTACTTTCATCCATCTCCGGTACTTTTTCATAGTTGCTCTGCATATCTTTGGATATTCCATTAAAATCTATTGAATTATTTACACAGAATCTGTAAAAGCCACTCACAATCTCCATTGTTGCCAAACGATACTGTTCGATCGTATCTGCGTTTTTATGCAATATCTCAATTTCTTTTTTAACCGCCTTTTCAATCTTTTCCTGATTACCTACATGCACTGCCCGAAATAATTCCTGCATCCGGGTCTCTTCTGCCTGTATGGTCAGATTCTGTTCCTTCGGCACAATCTCTCCGATACTGATCGCACGTTTCGTTCCATACAGAACTCTGTAAGACACCGCTTCCCGTGCACCTTCATAAGAAAGATGGATATGAAACAGACTATCACTTGTTCTTCCTATTCCTGCAGTTACAACTGCTCCCATAATCCGATATGCCCATCTGCAGAACCGGTCACACGCATCTGTTAATTCCGCAATTTGCTCTTCCATCTCCAGTTCCACGATCAGGAGTGTATTCCCCAGATATATAAATTCCTGACATTTCCATTCTGTCGCCAGACGCTCCTTGATTTCCCGTTCAACTGACATTGACAAAAGCACAGGATCTACCCCATCCGGCACATGAGTGCTGGATGTGTGGAAAATGACACAGCAATACAGCGGACCCTGCATTTCCACTCGGTATGCCGAAAGAAATCTCTGATATTCCTGTTCGCTGATCCGACCTTCTATTAATGACACGAATAAATTTGAACGCAATGCAGGCAGTACTTCCTTAAAATAATCTTCCAGCTTACGCACATTTAATTTTTCTTCACGCTCACGATCCAGGGTATCTTTCAATTTTGTCAGACCAGCGGATAATTCCGATGCATTGATCGGTTTCAGCATATATTCCTTAATCTCAAGGCGTACTGCTTCCTGCGCATATTCAAATTCATCAAACCCTGTACACAGCAGAATATAGATATTCGGATAGTCCTTATTCAATCTTCTTGCTAACTCTAGCCCATCCATATATGGCATCTTAATATCCGTCAACACCACATCAGGCTGAAGTTTTTCCACAAGTTCCAGTGCCTTCACCCCGTTTGTCGCACTGCCTACCACTTCAAATCCCAGTTCATCCCAATGGATTAATGCCTGCATCGCATCAATCACTTCCACTTCATCATCTACCAGGATCACTTTGTATTGTTCCATTCTAATACCCCTCTGTTACCCTCCAGGCTTCTGTTATCATTATATCAGAAAATAATATGATACTAAACCATCATATCGCAAAAGCCGCCTTTTTCATCTCTATCCGACGAACAAAGGCGGCTTGCTTATTACTGTTTTTCTAATTATTTCTTCTGTACATATTTCAGACAGTCAAGCGTAACCGCTGCAAGAATAATAATTCCTTCAAAAATGAACTGAAGGTTGGTATCAATTCCAAGAATTGTCAAAGAGTATGTAAGTGATGTAAAGATCAGCACACCAGTTACTACACCTGAGATCTTACCGATACCACCGGTAAATGACACACCACCAACTACACAGGCTGCAATGGCATCCATATCCCATCCTTGTCCATAAGCTGCACTTCCTGAACCGATCATTCGGTTACATTCCAGCCATGATCCACATCCATACAGAATACCAGCCAGAATGAATGCTCCCATTGTCACCTTGAATACAGAAATACCAGATACTGCTGCTGCCTCCGGATTTCCTCCTACTGCATACAGGTTCTTACCAAATGTTGTCTTATTCCAGATAAACCATACGACAAATACTGCTGCTGCAGCCCAAAGAATAATTGTCGGGAACTTACCAATCTGTGGAATAAAAATATTTGGAATAGCAGCATCAATTGCACCAAACGAAACTCCCTTGGTAGCATAAGTTACGAGTCCGAAGATGATCAGCATATTGGCCATCGTCGAAATGAACGGATGCATCTTAAACCTTGCCATGAAAAATCCGGCGATCATTGCAAACATAGTTGTAAGGAAAATACATGTAGCTAATGCCAGTAATGCTTTCTGCACAGGTGCCATAGCAGAAAAGTCAAAAACGTGACCAAACACACTACCTGTATTAATACCGTTATGCATAATGATCGTAGCTGTAACCATACCCATACCAACCATACGTCCTACTGAAAGGTCCGTACCTGTCAGAAGAATCAGTCCTGCAACACCAAGAGCCAGGAACATACGCGGCGATGCCTGCTGTAAAATGTTCAGAATATTGGTTACTGTAAGCAGCTGAGCATTTTTCACCATCGGTGTAATGATACACAATGCAATAAAAATCATAATGATAACAATGTACAGACCGTTTTTGTACAGGAACTGCGCTACATTAAACGAATATTTATAGTTTTCCCAACTCTGGATACGTTTCTGTGCAAACGTGAATTTAGACATTCTCAGAAGATCGATCAGATGGAACTTATGCATAAATGCATCATGTCTTCTGTCTTTGATCTCCTGGATTCTGGATTCATGTGCCATCTGAGCATCAAACAGTTTATTCTTATAATTATATTTTTCTGCTTTGATGTCTTCTGCATCCTTCAAACTATTCAGTCTCTGCTTATGTTCAGTCTGAAGTTCCTGTTTCAGCTTATCATAATTACTGTTTTCTGCTTTCTTTTCTGCCTCACAGCTCTTTGCGACAATATCATAATATTCACTGTTGTAATGCTTCGCAAGATAACTTTCGGCTTCTGCAATCAACCTGGTGACTTCCTGCTTATTAGCATTTTCTACTGATTTTGCTTTTTCCAGTTCTTGTTTATACTCAGCAATAAGTTTTGCCTGTTCTTCTTTTGATAAATTCTTGTTTTCTTTCGCAATTGCAATACAATTGCTGATATTATTAACCTGATCGGTTCCGTCAACGCGCAGTGCGTCAATCTGATCCTGTATTTTACCAACGTATTCATCAATCGGCTGCAAAAGCTTTGCTTCTTCTTCAACCGAAAGAATTACACTGTTCTCTGCCATATTCACTGCTCCTCTCTATTATAAGTACATTGCACTGAGTCTCAATAATTCTTCCTGATCTGTCTCTTTGGTGTTAACGATTCCGGCCAGACGACCATTAGACATTACTCCAATACGGTTCGTAATTCCCAGAATCTCCGGCATCTCAGAAGAAACTACAATAATTGTTTTTCCCTGTTTTGCCATATTAATGATCAGTTCATAAATCTCGTATTTTGCTCCTACATCGATTCCTCTGGTAGGATCGTCCATCATAAATATACTCGGCGAACGTTCCAACCACTTTCCAAAGATAACCTTCTGCTGGTTTCCTCCGGAAAGATTTGAAATCATATCATCCGGTCCCATGCATTTTG
>ERZ894223.1648-NODE-1648-length-13878-cov-8.712002_pt1 | contig 13878 bp, 10 predicted proteins | sample MGYA00380293_ERZ894223 | MGnify/ENA primary metagenome ERZ894223 (study PRJEB32331, sample SAMN06328445) | human gut metagenome | biome: human gut microbiome; feature: stool | host: Homo sapiens | collected 2014-11-05 ...
TCCGTTGTTTCCATAGAATGGGCCAAGAAGCGTAACCGATGCTTAAGGACGGCGGCGATGTTTCAACAGCGAACGTCCTGGCATGCACAAACAAAAAAGACCCATCCGCGCGGATGGGTCTTTTGACATTCGGCGAGATCGCGGAGGCGCTCGTTAGCAGCGCTCCTCCACGGCGACGCGTGCGATGCGGTCGACCGGCTTGAACTTGGTGAACAGCGGCACGTACTCGTAGAACACGCTGGAGTTCTCCAGGCCGAACCACTGCACCGGAGAACCGGCGAAGCGGCGGATCGCGTACTTCATCGCGATGGCGTGGCGCTCACGCTGCTCGACGTCGGACTCGGGCGCAAGCGTCTTGCGGATCAGGCAGAAGCGGAAGGAACCGATCACGCCGGGCTTGTCGTACACGGAGTAATCGTGCACCTGCGGCGGCAGCTCGCCGGACGCGGACAGGTCGGAAACGATCTGGCGCAGGTAGGCGTTCACGCGCTGGTTGACCTTGTAGCCCAGGTAGAGGTGCACGCGGTACACAAAGTCGGTGCCGTAGTTCTCGACGGAGTACTCGAAGGTGTGCGGCTCATCGGTGACCTCGACGTTCAGGAACCAGTAGGCGCGGGCGCGCTTGGGGTGCTTATCGAAGATCGAGTACAGGATGTCGCGGTCGAGCATGTCGGTCGACTTGCTGTTGGTGAGGTAGACCAGGTTGTCGCAGAGCGTCTCGTAGTGCGAGTCGTTGCGCAGGCGGTCGAGCTGGTCGATGTACTTGCGCACGGGGAGCATCGTGTACTGGCGGCGCTCGACGCGGCTGCCGTTGTACCAGCTGACCATGACGCCCATGATGAGTGCGGCCATCAGGATAGTGAAGTAGCCACCATGGAAGAACTTGGTGAGGGAGGACACGAAGAAGAAGCCCTCAAGCGCGACGAAGAAGATGACGAAGGCCCAGGGGAAGACCTTCATCTCGCGCACGCCGTGCAGGTAGAAGAAGAGCAGCACGGAGGTGCAGATCATCGTGATGGTGATGGCCAGGCCGTAGGCGGCCTCCATGTGAGCGGAGCTCTGGAACAGCAGCACGACGATAACGCAGCCGACCCACATGACGTTGTTGACCATGGGGATGTAGAGCTGGCCCTTGGTCTCGGCGGGGTAGAAGATCTGCATGTGGGGCATGAGGTCGAGGCGGCTGGCCTCGGACACGAGCGAGAACGCGCCGGTCACGAGCGCCTGGCTTGCGATGATCGCGGCGCAGGTGGAGAGGATGACGCCGAACGGACGGACCATCTCGGGCAGCATCTGGAAGAACGGGTTGAGGTCCTCGATGAGGGCGAGCTCGGGGTTGCCGGCGTTGGCGAGCAGCCAAGCGCCCTGGCCGAGGTAGGACAGGATGAGGCAGATCTTGACGAAGGGCCAAGTGGCGTAGATGTTGCCGCGGCCGACGTGGCCCATGTCGGAGTAGAGGGCCTCGGCACCGGTGGTGGCGAGGAAGCAGCTGCCCAAGATCATGATGCCGGCATGGTTGTTGGGAGACAGCAGGAAGCTGATGCCGCGCAGCGGGTTGAACGCGAGCAGGACAACAGGGTTGCCGAGTACGTAGATGAGCCCCGCGCCGCCGAGGAACAGGAACCAAAACGTCATGACCGGGCCGAAGGCATGGCCGATCTTGGAAGTGCCCACGCGCTGCACCGCGAACAGCAGGCACACGATGATGAGCGTGATGACCACGACGTTCATCTGGTTGTCGCCCATGATGTCGTGCACGGCGGGGATGGTGCGCAGGCCCTCGATGGCCGTGGTGATGGTCACCGCAGGGGTGAGGATGCCGTCGGCCAGAAGCGCGGCGCCGCCGAGCATGGCGGGCACGATCAGCCATTTGCCGTATTTGCGCACGATGCTGTAGAGCGCGAAGATGCCGCCCTCGCCGTGGTTGTCGGCCTTGAGGGAGACGAGCACGTACTTGACGGTGGTCAGCAGCGTGACCGTCCAGATGACGAGCGAGAGCGCGCCGAGGATGAACTCCTCGGTCACGGTCATGATGCCGCCCTGGCCCGCAAGCAGCGCCTTGGTGACGTACATGGGCGACGTGCCGATGTCGCCGTACACGACGCCCAGGGTGACGAGCATCGCGCCGATGCTTACCGGGATCGCGGCAGAACCGTGCCCGTGCTCGGATGATTCAGTTGAGTGTGCCATTGCGGTATTGCTCCTTGGCGAAGATGACCCGGCGCCGGCCTTCCCCCAGCGCGCCGAGAGGCATATGCATGCCATCTAACGTTCCAGCCATTATAGGCTGTACGCAGGGCGTATGCTATATGCCTCTACCTGCGGAAACGCTTTGTGTCGGCAGGTTTTCGCGCGGAAGCCTCGCGCAACTCGCGCGTGCGCTCGCGAATTGCATCCTCGCTCATGCCGATCCGGCGCATGGCCTCCTCGGACGTGTAGCGCTTGACTAGGTAGCAATGGTGGATCTTTTTATTGCGGGCAAAGTCCTCGGGAATGGTCTCGTCCGTGATGTCGGTGAGGACCACGCCGGCGCGCGCAAGCTCCTCGATATCGGGGCGGAACGTGCGCAGGTTGCACGAGAAGATCGCCTCACCCTCGCGGGAGAGCAGGCGCGACAGGCCGACGAGCAGCTCGACGTGGTCGCGCTGGACGTCCCAGGTGCGGCGGCCCATCTTGCTGGAGTTGGAGAAGGTGGGCGGGTCGCAGAAGATCAGGTCCCAGCGGTTGCGGGTCTGTCTCATGTCGCGGATCCAGCTCATAACGTCGGCGCGCACGTAGTGATGGTCGGGGCCGACAAAGCCGTTTTGCTCCATGTTGCGCTCGGCCCAGTCCAGGTAGGTGTTGGAGAGGTCGACGGTGACGGTCTCCTCCACGCCGGCATCGGCCGCATAGCAGGTCGCGGTGCCGGTGTAGGCGAACAGGTTGAGGAAGAAGCGCTTGCCGCGGGCGTGCTCGCGCACGAGGCCGCGGGTGATGCGGTGGTCGAGGAAGATGCCCGTATCCAGATAGTCGTTGAAGTTGACGGCGAAGGTGAGGCCGCTCTCCTCGATGAGGGGGAGCCTGCGGGTGCGGATGTCGCTCGGGGTGCCCGAACCTGCGCCCTGGCTGGGGCGGTTGGATGCCGAGCCGCCGCGTCCGCCGCGGGGTTTGCCCCCCTTGCCGTGTTGGCCCGAGGGGGACGTTCCGCCGGCCTGCTTGCCGTACTGAGAGCCGCCGCGCGAGCGGATGCGCGCCTTGGCAAAGACGTTGTCGGGGTCGACCTGCAGGATACGCGGGGCGAGTGTGAGGATGTCGAGCAGGCGCGCCTCGGCCAGGGCGGGATCGACCTCGCGAGGTGCGGCGTATTCGGCGATGACGAGCCAGCGCCCGGGCGTTGTGGCGCTGCCCTCGTACAGGTCGATGGCCGCGGAGTAGTCGGGCAGGTCCGCGTCGTAGACGCGGTAGCAAGTCACGCCTTCGCGCTGCGCCCACTTGCGGCGCAGCTTGGCGACCTTGCGCAGGCGACGGGCAAACTGCTCGGACTCGGGGATGAGGACGGGGCAGGGCTTGCCGTCGCCCAGGTCGATGAGGGTGGTGGCGGGGGAGGGGGCGACGCTGGATTCGACGGCGTCTTCCGCGGGCATGGAGTCCTCGGCGGCCACGTTGCCCTCTCCGGCGCTGATTGCGCCGTTTGCCGCCGAAAAGACGGCGAGCTCGGCTTCTTCGTTGTTCGGCATGACGCGCAGGGAGCGCGCGGGCTCGCCGAGGGTGCGGATGAGCAGGTCATCGCGGGTGAGGGCCACGGTGGGCATGGTGCTCAGCATGGCACGGACGGCTTCGGCCCCACAGGCGCCGGCGTGCAGGCTCGTGGCGAGGTCGAGCACGCGGGACATCTTGGAAATGGCGGTCTCGGCGGTGTCGAGGAAGACGAAGCCGCGCGGCTCTCCGCCGCAGCATGCGGGTATCATGAGCTTGCGGGAGATCTTGTCGAGGTCGGGCTGGGCAAAGATCACGCGGTCGGCGAGGCCGGCGGCCTTGAGGATGCGGCGCGCGCAGGCGACAGCGTCTCCGGACGGGTCGGTGGCGACGATGCGGGCGACGCGGCCCTTTGCGAGTTCGGCGCGGCGATCGGCCTCGTTGAGGAGTTCGCGCCATGTGGCAGCGTCGTGCTCAGACCAGCTCTGGAAGCCCCAGTTCCGCCGCTCGAGACCGGGTGCGCGGTCGGCCAGGATCGAGGCGGCCTCGAGCACCACGCCGCCGCCCGCGCAGCAGGCGTCGATCAGGACGGGGAGCGTGGGGGCGGGGCGCTCGGCGGTGGAACCGGCCAGAGCGCTGCCATCGGCTGGCACGCTGCCGTTGGCCGACGCGGCGGTATCCTCATCACCCATTGCGTCTTTAGTATTAGTGAGTGCGGCCGAGCAGATCTCTTGCCAATTGCCCTGGGCGCAGGCGAGCGCCGCGTAGTCGGGGCGCAGGACGTGTGCGGCGTGCGTTCGCGTGGCCTCGCGCGGCAGGCGCTTGAACAACGGGTCGCCGGAGAGATCGAGCTGGATGCTCGCGCGGTTGCCACGCAGGGTGAGGGAGATGCGCGCGTCGGGGTCGTCCGTGTCGACGTTGGGGCGACGGCCCTCGACCTCGAGCATGCGGTCACATAGCGCGTCCTTCACGCGGAGCGCGGCAAAGTGGGAATTGCGCAGCTTGTCGTTGGTGCCGCGCGCGGTCACGGCGATAGTGGCGCCTGCGCGCAGGATGCGTTCCCAGGCAATGGAGCGAGTTGCTTCGTACAGGTCTTCGGCGTCGGCGCAGGCGAAGCGGCCGAGCACCACAAAGATGCGGCTGGCAAGGCGGGACCACAGACATGCGCGCTCGGCGTCGGCGGGGGAGCCGGCAAACGCCACGCGGCCCTTGAGCGGGCGGACTTGGCGCAGTCCCATGCCGCGGAGCTCGTCTGCGAGTGCGGTTTCGAAGCCCTCGGGGCAGCTCGCGTAAAACTCGTGCAGGGGTGTGTCGTGCGTGGTGAGAGACGTGTTCGCCATGGGTCTCCTAGCGTCGGCGCAATGTGAATGTATTGACCTTAGTATTATGGCAGCTTCGGGCGTGCCTGGTGGCTTTGGGCGAGCTGAACCTACGGCCTCCGGGTTATGAGCCCGGCGATGCAGCCTGCGTGTCGAGTGGCTTGCGTGATGGAATTGTGGAGAGGTGCCGCCGGCCTTGCAGATACATGGGTGCCTGAGTAATATAACTTCTTGCGCACACGGTGCGTCCAGACATTGCGGGGTGGAGCAGTCTGGTAGCTCGCCGGGCTCATAACCCGGAGGTCGTAGGTTCAAATCCTGCCCCCGCGACCAAGAACTTAGAGGTCAGTCGCTTATGCGGCTGGCCTTTTTTCTTGTTGTGGCAGCCTGTTTTAGGGCTTGTGGCAGATTTGTGGCAGTAAACCATGGCAAATACAGAGAATCAGGCAGCGGGAAGAAGGCCGAAGATGTCCTTCGGTAGAGCGGCCAAGTCGCCCCATTTCTCCGATGACCCCCCGTCGTCTCCCGGCAGGAAGTGCGCATAGATCTTGTACGTAATCTCAATGCTCTCATGGCCGAGCCTGCTGGACACGTACTGAATCGGCACGCCTTTCTTCAGAAGCAGGGAGGCATGAGTGTGACGGGTTCCGTGTAGCGTGAGGTCGAATGACTTGTGCTGGGCGAAGCGGGTGAAGTCGCTCGTGAATTTCGACGGGCGGTAGAGCTCGCCGAGGTCGCTGCAGAACACGGGGGTGTCCTCGCCCTGCTCGATGTCGTTGTACATAAGACGATAGAGCTGCACCTGCTTGTGATGGCGCAGGAATTCGATCGTCCCTTCGGGAATGGTGACGTCCCTATTCGAGCGATTGCTCTTGGGCAGCTTCTCCTCTAGGGTGTCGCCGCAGTGGGTGTCCGTCGTGCGGGCCTCAGCGAGCGCCCGGCGGACGCGGATGATGCCCTCATCGAAATTGACATCGCGCCACCTGAGTGCGCACAGCTCGCCGCGCCTCATGCCCGTGTCGAGCGCGAGGTTCGTGGCTGCTGCGAAGCGGTAGTCCGGGCACCCGAGCAAGGCGACTTTCATTCGGGACACCTCGTTTTCATCGATGACCCGAATCTCCTTCTTCTCCTTGGACGGGACGTCCACGAGCTCGCAGGGGTTGGCCTCGATGTAGTCGAGGCGGCGGGCGCGCTTGAGTGCGGTCTTCAGGAACGAAAGGGCCTTCTGGCAGGTGTTGCCTGAGAGGGGCTTGCCGTTGAGACCGCCGCTTTGGCGCATCCACGCCAGCTGGTCCTCGATCATGTAGGGCTTCAAGTCTTTTAGCAAGGTCGTGCCGAGCCTCGGTGCCCAGCGCGTCTCGACGATGTCGCGGTAGCCGCGGATCGTGTTGGCGCTCAGGTGCTTCACGTCGTGCAGGTACGCAACGTGGTCGCGCAAGAACTCCTCAAGGGTGATGTTGGAGCGGTCCACGCGCGTGCGTGCGGTCATGAGCTCTACGCGCCACTCGTCCAGCAGGCGCTTCGCCTCGGTCTTGGTGCGGCAGTGGACGGTCTTGCTCAGGCGCTTGGAGGGCTTGCCGTCCTCGCTCACGCTGACCCTGAGCAGCCAAGAGTCCTTGCCTCGCTTCACGGGGGCGTAGCCTTCGCTGACTGTTCTCATATTTATTCACCTCCCTCCGACGGAGTCGTGATGGATAGAACTATCTCTTCTCGCCTAAGCGGGGAGAAGGCGATTGCCTTAAACGCGCTTGGAGTTCTGGATGTACATCACATTGCAGCTTTTCTTACAGAACTTGGTCTCACGGATGCCCTTTTTCGTGAACTTTTCCTCGCGGTACTGTTTGAAAACGCGGTTGCAGAAGGCGCAGCGACGCCAAGGAGTTGGGGAAGCGTAGCAGCGAGCAAACTGTGCTGTAACAATCTCACCGAGGCAGCCGTATTCGGTACTGGGCGAAATGAGGCGACTGTCGGACATCTCGACCTTCTGCTTGAGCGGGTCGTCGATGCCGGTCTCGTCTTTGGCGTGTGCGTAAGAAGGCTCCCCAGCGTTGCTGTACGCCGCATTGGCGAGCATCAGGTAAGAGAGCGCATCGAGAGAGTTAACGTTGTAAACGTCGGCAAGCGCGATGTTGTAGCCGGCGCGAGCGTTCGTTTCGGTGTTCTCCACCATTGCTCGGAACGAAGGGGACTTTTCGAGGCGCTCGTCAAAGCCCATGGGCACGAAGCCGTTAACAATGATGTCATCTGAGTGCAAGAAATAGCCGAAGCCGGACTGTTGGACGCGTCTCTCGTCCGTGATGTACTCGGTCATCGCCACGGCAGTGCCCTCGCTGTCCGGAAGGCACATGAAATCGTAGACGCTTGCGACTGCGCTTGCGCATTGCAGGGCGCGAATCGCCTGAGAGAGTTCCGGTACCGATATCACCTCAAGAGAGTTCGGGTCGTCCGCTTCGATGCTGCGTGCGTGCTCGGTCAGCCTGCGCGGCATGTCTTCCTTATATTCGTCTGTTAGAGTGCTGAACAGGGAAGTGGGTTTATTTAGATAACCGAGAAACGCCGTATCCGTGGCGGCTTGCATCAGCATATCGATATTAGGGGCATGATAGGGGCGCTCAACTGAGCGGTTGCGGAAGGCGAGGTGACTCTCCGCACCTGCAAGTGCAGGAGACGGGATGGCCCCGTAGTGCTCTGCGAAGTCCAGCAGGCTATCGACATCAAGTGTGTCAACTTTTTGCAGGTCGGTCGAGAAGATTTCGGCGGGAAGCCCCTCGACGTCAACGACATTCATCAGGCGGATGCCGACGAAATACAAGTAGGGTTTGCCGTCATAGCTGGCGTCGCGTACGTCGATTTTGTACACAGGAGCCTTGCGGGGCTCACTCGTGTTGGGGAAGACATTCTTGTGGCGACCCAGTGGGGAGATGACACCGAGCTCCAGATCACTCATATTATCCTCCATTAACCTAAAATCTAAAAAACATTTATTGAATTTTGTTCTCAACAATTCTACCATATCGATTGAAATATTACTTCAGAAATAGGCTAAGGAGTTGAAAGTGGAGAAAACGAAACAGGGTATCCCTGAGGTATTAACAGTTTATGAGCTGGCGGAATACCTCGGCCTCCATCCGAAGACCGTCTACACCTACATAGCCGAGGGGCGAATTCGCGCCATCCGTTGCGGTAGGTGCTACCGCATCCGCCGTGAATGGGTTGAGGACTACATTCGCTCTGCGAGTCCCAAGGGCGCCAGTAAGGACTAGCGGAGCGAGGAACATGAAAGACTTGTTCACACCTAATTTCGAGAGCGATGCTGATACGGTTGCCCCGAAACTCGCCAAGCTCAGGGGGAGTTCTGCGGCAATCTATTTCTGGCTTCATTCACGTGCTTTTGCTTGTGGAAACAAGGTCGGGGTAAGCCAGCGCTGGCTGTCCGAACGTTTGAATTTATCCGTTCGTACTGTTCAGCGGGCGGTAGACGATCTTGAAAGCGAGGGCCTCATCAAGCACGCGCTCATACGAGCGGGAAGCGAATTCAGCATCTGTCACCTGACAACCTTGTCAGGTGACAGGTCTGTCGCGAGTGCGGCGACAAGCCTGTCACCCAGTGAAGGCTTTGACGCGCCAACCTTGTCATCTCAGTCATGTCAGCAGTGTCATTCAACAGATAGGGGAAACCTTGAACACACTTCAAACATTGGCGAGCGAGCAGACATCGAAGACCTCGCAGCCATCCTCGATAGAAGGGACCCAGAAAACCCCTGAGGCCGAAGAGGTCAGCTTCCTCATGTCCCTGCTCAAGAAAGATGCAGAGGGTTTCGGCAACCCTCACGTCATGTCAACGCAGACGCTGGATTACTTGCGTTGCGTCGGACTAATGGGAATCCCCAAGAAGGGTCGCCGCCCCCCAGACTCCGGAGCGCTGTTGGGGGACAGCGGCTTCTCAGAGCTTGTCTTGAGCGTCTTGTCGGATGAGAGCTTTGATCCGAGTCGCATCCCCGAGAAAGCACTCAGCTGGTTGTCTTCCTATCAAGGAAAGAAGACGCCCTCTCTTTGGGTGAGCGGGGGTAGCGGTTCTGGGAAGACCACGCTGGCATGTTGGCTTGTGAAGGCACTTATTGAGCACTCGGTAAAAAACGGAGAAATGTTCCCGAGCGCCACTTTTGTTCCCGTGGCAGATTTGGTCCGTGATACATGGATGGGTTCGAGCTATTACGGCGAAGATAACAAATGGCGCGCAATTCGTCCTATAACGACATGTGACTTACTTGTACTTGATGATCTAGGAACGTGCGTCAAGCAGGGCAAGGAAGAATGCGCTGTTGTTCGAGAGGTGGTTGACAGACGATACACTTCAATGTTGCCAACCATCTTTACGACTCAGTTTGGCCTGCGCGAATATTGCGCGATGCTGCGAAGAGCGGGAGCCGACGAACATGACGTGACCTCGCTTATAAATCGCATTCTTGCATCAATGAGTGGCTACTTGAGACAGGACGCCTTCAGCATCGAGGCTAACCATATTGCTCTGTAGAATGACGGACGAAACAGGAGGATGGGCCGGGTGCCGAGCAGGCAAGGAGCTCGGTGCCTGCCCATTTGACTTGGGAGGAGGTTAGTCGGAAGGACTGGAGCATCGGTGAGGAGGCGAAACTTTCAATGAATCAAATTGAGTTCTAAGGGCCTGTGTGTTCTGAATTTGGCTATTCGGAGCGCTCGCCTGCATAGCGCCAGTGGAATCCAGCGCATACTGAACCAGTGGCGCAAGCGCGAGAAATGGCGGATGTGGACCTCGAAGCATCAATTGCAGCGTCAGATAGGGAGGCATAGACCTTGCCAGTCTCGATGCATACGACCGACCTTCTGCTTGCTTGTCCTCTTTTTGTCGGGCAATAAGGGCAGTGTTGAAGACCCCTTGTTCGAGATGCTGTCCTGACGTTCACTGACTTGAGAAAGCTCTTTCCGCAGGTGGGGCAAATCCACCACACCTCGCGCGATGAGCCGTAGGATATGTTCTCGGGTAATAGACTGCCGTTCCGATCATAATCCCACTGCTTTGCGAGCTCAGGGAAAAGGGCTTTGATGCTCTTCTCCTCTGTCTGCAGCTTGTAATTCGACATAATGGCGGGCGTATCGATGGTCATATCGATTGTTATGGGGTCGCCAGCTAACATCGAGACGGCGTGTCGGATGGCGTGCTCAATGTTCTTCTTCCGATTATGGTGCACGTCTATGTAAATCCTGTCATTTTCGATGGCGTTGCGATCGCATTCGATCAAGCGGATTAGGCGAATTGACGCTGAGTGAGCGCTCAGGTCCTTCTGAGCGTCTTTCTCACGTCGTCGGGCATGATAGAACTCACCGTCATACTCAATACCGCACCTTAATGAAGGAATCCATATATCCAGCTCTTCCGTTTTTCCACCCATCTCGACTTTGAATCGAGATTTTGCTTCGGAATCTATGTGTTGCTGAACGTAGTAGAGGGTTGCTTGTTCGGGAAATGAGGTGCCATGTTCACCGGAGCACTTTGGGCATCCAGTTCCAAAATAGCCGTTGGTTCTATTGTTGATTGTCGCCTGCCACTCGTTCCCGCATACAGAACAAACCCACCAGACCCGTCTTTCGGATCCGTAGGTAAAGTCTGTGGGAAAAAGAGCTCCATTACGTCTGAAATTCCACTCTGAAGCAATATCTGGATGAGTGGTTGCCAAATCATTGAATCCAGCAAGCACGAGTTTATTCGCGCAGTACGGACAATTATTACCAGCTGCTCTTGAGACTACGGTGGCCTCCCACTCATGGCCGCACCCTCCGAGCCACCAGACCCTCTTGTTTGAGCCGGCGGTGACTTGAGTTGGTAACAGGTCGCCGTTCTTGCTTGGGTGCCACTCTGCAGCAAGCCTGGGGTTTACGGTAGCAAGATCATTGGCTCCTTGTTGACATACCTTTCCACTGCACACTGGGCAGGAAGGCCGTCCTTTCAGGAAAGAGTTGATTGCCTGAGTCCAAGAATGACCAGACCCGCAATGCCACCATGCCTTGATTTTGGAGCCGGGCATGACTTGCGTCGGAAAGATATTCTGACCGTCGTTCTTTGAGTAATCCCACCAAGACAGGCAGTCCGGTCGTCGTGTTGCTAAATCGTTAAAGCCGTCCAGAACGCGAATGTTGGCGCAATACGGACAACCGTGACCATTCGACCTTGAGACTACGGTGGCTTCCCACTCATGGCCGCACCCCCCGAGCCACCAGACCTTTTCATTGGAGCCGGCGGTGATCTGCGTCGGGAGCAGGTCTCCATTTCTAGTAGGGTGCCACTCTGCAGCAAGTTTGGCGTTCACGGCGGCGAGATCGTTGAACCCGGTGAGAACTTTACTGCCTCGGCAATATGGACAGTCACTGCCACGTGATCTGGAAGCCACGGTGGCCTCCCACTCGTGGCCGCACCCTCCGAGCCACCAGACCTTCTTGTTGGAGTTAGCGGTAACCTGCGTTGGCGATAGACTCCCGTTCTTAGTTGGGTGCCACTCTGCGGCAAGTTCAGGGTTCAAGGTGGCGAGGTCGTTCTCTCCCGCAGCTGCTCTATGGCCAGCACAAAAGGGGCATCCGGCTCCACGGTTTCTACTGCTTACAGATGCTTCCCATTCATGTCCTTGAGAGCATCTCCACCATACCTTTCTTGCCGATCCTGCAGACACTCGGCTTGGCAGCAGATCCCCGTTCCTCGTTGGGTGCCATTCTGTGGCGAGTTGGTTATTGATGGTAGGGAGATCATTCGCTCCTTGCGTTACCCGAGACATCGATCGTCTTTCATCTGATGGTGTTTACAAGGCATATTTTACTAATTGTGATTACGTGCAGATTCTATGTCAATATTGGCCTAGCAGAGACTTTGGCGCCTTGGTTTGGAGGTTCGAGAGGCTGGCTTCCCTATGAACCAACGCCCGCCCTGACGCCATATCGTCTTGAGCTCGCCCGTATGGCCCGTGAACGTGCCGAACCTCTCCACGAGGTTGCCGAACGCCGGCCGCCCGTGCGCCACGTGGCGGGCGGTTGACCTTATGGGCCGGCTCCCGCCGTCGGGACATATGGGCCCCATGGGCGCATCGGCATCGTCGTCGAGGCGCCTCAGCGGGCACTCAACCCCCACGTAGACGCGGCCGCATTCGCGCGGTATCCCGCACGTGCCTGACAGGTCCTTTCCCTTGAACAACCCAATCACTTCCCCTCGGGGCGATTGCGGTCTTTTGCCCGGACGCGGCTGAGGCATGCGTGCCCGCAGGGGAGGCCGTGCCCGGGACCTCCCCCGGTGGAGCCTCCGCCCGCGCGCGTCAAGGGGCCGCACGGAACCCCGCACAAACCTGCGCTTCGCTTCGGTTGGTGGAGGTTGCCGTGCAGCTCCCTTGACCCGCGCGAGCTCCAGCTCATGGCTTCAGGAAAGAAGCCATAGGCGCGCCAAGCAGCGCCTACGGCTTCTGCCTGCGAGGCAGAGAGGATTGGCCGATACGGCCGGAAAGGAGACCGATATGCAGGAGCTCATGCCGAAGAGGGTGGCGGCGACGGTTCCGCCGCTGTACGCGACCGAGGACGAGGGGGACCCCATCGCACGCGTGAAGATGTTCAGCTGCGTGAGCGGGTGGACGTGGTACGTGACCGAGTACGACCCTGCGACGGGCGAGGCGTTCGGCCTCGTCGAGGGCTTCGCCGACGAGTGGGGCTACTTCTCCATCCCTGAGTTCGAGGCCCTGAATCGCGCCAAGGGCTTCGGCGTCATCGAGCGCGACGAGAGCTTCGAGCCCGCGCCCGTGCGCGAGGTCAGGCGCTAGAGACGGTGGGGCGGGGCCGATGCGGCCCCGCACGTCGCAGAGGAAGGGTGAATGGAAATGAAGTTGGAAGAGAAGGGCAGCCGTTACGTCGTCTACGAGAGGAGCCTGCTCCATTCGTACGGGAGCGCCCTGCGCGACGGCATCACTTACGGGGCGAGCGACGACCCCGACGAGGCCATGGGGCTGTTGGACACGGTATTGGAATACGGCCTCAGCGGCTTCGTCTACGACACCGAGGTAAATGCGGTCCGTGGCCAGGTGCGCTCCGAGGGCTGGATTTCGCTGTGACCGCCACGGGGTGCCGCGCCTCCCGGCGCGGCGCTCCGGGCCCGCAGGGGGCCCTGCGCCCGCTCGGCCTTCGCTCGGGCACGGCGGCCCGTCGCTTCGGCCTCGCTCTCGCTGCGCACGGTCGAAACGCTCCCTCAGGGTCGCCTTCCGACCGTGCTCCGCTCACGCCGCCGGTGGCCCGCGAGCGGCTGCATTCGATCGCTTGCTCATGGCCGCGATCATTTCGCCGCGTCGCGCGCCGCCGGCTCTCGCGGAGGGCTTCCAAACGCTCCCTCGGGGTCGCCTTCGGAAGCCCTCCGCTCACCATCCCGATGGGCTGGCAAGATATGCATTGCGGCGTACAAACCGTCGTTCCTCCGGTTTGCCCGCCGCAATGATCTTGCCCTGCGCGCGGGCGCAGGGGAGGGCGAACCGCTCGCTACGGCTCGCTCCCGCCGGGCGATGGACCGCTCGCTACGGCTCGCTCCCATCAATCGGTCTCGAAGGCAGGCCGCCTCGTCTGCATGCAATGCTGCGGCTTTCACTCGCATTGTTGATAGCGCCATGAATGTCGGCTTCGCTTACGGCCCGGTGCGCGACTCGGGAATGGACGCGTCGCCCCGTCAAAGGCGGTCGGCCCATTCCGGTCGGCGATATTGAGGCGTCTTATTTGCGACTGCCGAATATCTCGGCGTCGAAGAACTCCTTGAGCGAGACGCCCAGGCCCTCGGCGATGCGGTCGATGTTCTCGATGGAGACGTTGCGCCTGCCGGTCTCGACTTCAGCGA
>ERZ894223.1655-NODE-1655-length-13802-cov-7.282316_pt1 | contig 13802 bp, 10 predicted proteins | sample MGYA00380293_ERZ894223 | MGnify/ENA primary metagenome ERZ894223 (study PRJEB32331, sample SAMN06328445) | human gut metagenome | biome: human gut microbiome; feature: stool | host: Homo sapiens | collected 2014-11-05 ...
GCGCGGTTTTATATTGTCTGTGAAGCGGTGATGTTAGGAACACTAAAAAGTCCGCTCATTGTCTGCGGCGTGTCGGACACATCCCGCGGATTGTCAAAACGTGGAAAGACACGGAATTGGATATAAAAAGCGGCAGAGAAGAAATTCTCGCATTTTGTTCCAACGAATATCCTATGCACTGTTTCTATCTGGAACTTTATTGCATCCTACATTTTATTGTGACCGGCAATCTATTCTCCGCCCTGTGTGCGAGCCTCATTTTGCGCTTCTTTTGAAAAGTTTAAGGTTTGGGAAATTGACAAACGCACAAGTCATGATAAAATTAACGTTGGCATGCAAAAAATATGTAAAGAAAGCGTAAATAAGGAAACATATGAAAATAAAATTATATTTTGACAAGGGTAATTTGGGCAGACTTGCGGTGGCGATGATCTTTGCCGCGGTATTGTTCTGGAAAATCGGCTTTTCGGTGTGGGCGCTGCCGGTATTCGGAGCGTGCTACTTCCTATTTAAGAGTCTGGAGGTGGAACTGTCAGAGAAGATCCCGTGGGTCTGGACCGGACTGATGATCGGCGCCAGCAGTATTTTCACGGCGTATCATGTGCAGTATCTGCTGCTGGATGCAGAACTTCGCGCCAAGATCACACAGCCGAAGATGCTGCTCAATATCTTGTGCTGTCTGGTGGTATTTCTGGCGGTACAGGTTTTTACCAATAATACGGGACTTACCTGCATGATTTCCCACATTTTTCTGGTGTCATTGGCGGGAATCAACTATTTTGTATATCTGTTCCGCGGGAACGAATTTATTTTCAGCGACCTGAAATCCATCCAGACCGGACTTTCGGTGGCGGGCAATTATGAGTTCGTGATGGATGACCGGGCGGGCTATGTGATTCTGATTTCCACGCTCTATGTGGCGCTGATCCGCAAGCTTCACGTTTCCTTTAAAAAGAGAGTGCCGATGGCGATCATCTGTATCTCTCTTGCCGTGCTGAGCGGCGTGTATATCGGTCATAAGACGGAGTACATAGTGACAGAGACCTGGGAGCAGAAAGGAAGCTACCGCAACGGATATATTCTGAATTTTGTGCTGAGTATAAGAGACTGTTTTATCGCTGCGCCCGGCGGGTATTCCAGTGAGGCAGTCAAAGCGCTGGAAGAGCAGTATTCCGGCGGGGATAGCGGCGGGAAGAAGCAGGGAGAGAAAGACGCTGCCTCGGCATATGCGGATGTGGCGGCTGATCCGGGAGAAAAGCCGACCATTATCGTGGTCATGAGCGAGTCGTATGCGGATCTTTCGGTGGTGGGAGATTTTTCCACGAATATTGATGTGGCGCCTTATTTCCACTCCCTGAAGGAGAATGCCATTCACGGATATGCGCTGTCCTCCGTGTTCGGTGCGAAGACGCCGAATTCGGAGTGGGAGTTTATGACCGGGAACTCCATGGCATTTCTGCCGAGCGGTTCCGTGGTATACCAGCAGTATATTTCCAAGACGCCGACCTCGATTGTGTCCAACTTAAAGAACGACGGTTATACCTGTGTGGCAATGCATCCGTACTATGAGACCGGATGGAGCCGCAATGCAGTGTATCCGGATCTCGGGTTTGATGAGACACATTTTATCGACGATTTTGAACAGACGAAGCTTCTGCGGGAATATATCACCGACCGGGAACTGTATGAGAAAATTATTGACCGCTATGAGAGCCGTGCGGCGAATGAGGATCTGTTCATCATGAGCATTTCCATGCAGAACCATGGCGGTTATACGGAAAAGTACGATAATTTTGATGAGAAGGTACGCCTGCTGGGATTAAACTATCCGGACGTCAATCAGTATCTCTCTCTGGTGCACGAGAGCGATTCAGCGTTGGAGTATCTGATCTCCTATTTTCAAAATGTGGATGATCCGGTGGAGATCGTATTTTTCGGCGATCACCAGCCAAGCCTTTCGTCCAGTTTTTATCCGAACTTAAACGGCAAGGGACTTTCGGGACTGACCGAGGATGAACTGGAAGATCTGTATACGATACCGTTTTTCATATGGACGAACTATGAGAGCACGGAGGTGGAACTGCCGGTCACCAGCATCAATTATCTCTCGACGCTGGCGCTGGAGCGGGCAGGAATAGAACTTCCGGCGTACAATCAGTTCCTGGCGGATATGATGGAGACCATTCCGGCAATCAATTCCAGAGGCTATTATTCCAAGTCCGCCGGCGGATTTTTGCACATCGAGGAAGCGACGGGTGAGGAGGCGGACTGGATCCGGAACTATAATATTTTGCAGTACAACAACATGTTTGACAAAAAGGAAAAGAGTGAAGTATTCTTTCCTTATCTGAAGTAGTATTAAGAAAGCAACAGAGATACAGCTTTTTAGCGGGCAATGTGTATAAGAAAAATGTGGAGGCGAAAAAATGGAGAGAGTGACACTTGGAAAAACAGGGATTACCGTCAATAAGAACGGGTTTGGCGCACTTCCGATCCAGCGGATCAGCACGGAGGACGCCGTGAAGCTGGCGCGAAAGGCATATGATGCCGGCATCACTTTTTTTGATACCGCGCGGTTCTACACGGACAGCGAGGAGAAGCTTGGAGAAGCGTTTGAGGGCATGCGGGAAAAAGTCTATATTGCGACGAAGACGGCGGCTGCCAACGCGGACGAATTCTGGGAGCAGCTTGGTATTTCCCTGCACAATCTGCGCACGGATTACATTGACATCTATCAGTTCCACAATCCGTCCTTCTGCCCGAAGCCGGGCGACGGAACCGGACTTTACGAGGCGATGCTGGAAGCGAAGGCACAGGGAAAAATCCGCCACATCGGTATCACGAACCACCGGCTTGCCGTGGCAGACGAGGCGATCGAGTCCGGACTTTATGAGACGCTTCAGTTCCCGTTCTGCTATCTGGCAACAGAGAAGGACATCGAGCTGGTGGAGAAGTGTAAGCAGGCGGGAATGGGATTTATCGCAATGAAAGCGCTCTCGGGAGGATTGATCAACAATTCGGCTGCGGCATACGCGTTTGAGGCACAGTATGAGAATGTGCTGCCGATCTGGGGCGTGCAGAGAGAGCGGGAACTGGATGAGTTCATTTCCTACATCGAACATCCGCCGGTCATGACGGAGGAGATCGCGGCGGTGATCGAGCATGACAGAAAAGAACTCTCGGGCGAATTCTGCCGTGGCTGCGGTTACTGCATGCCATGTCCTGCCGGAATTGAGATCAACAATTGTGCGAGAATGTCCCTGATGCTGCGCCGCGCGCCGTCGGAGGCACAGCTGACGCCGGAGATGCAGGCGAAGATGAAAAAAATTGAGGGCTGCCTGCACTGTAACAAATGCAAGAGCAAATGTCCGTACGGACTGGACACACCGGCACTGCTTGCGAAGAATTACGAAGATTACAAGCGGGTACTGGCGGGAGAAGTCAGCGTAAAATAAGAGATGCGCAGACATGCAGAACGACATGCAATGCGCGTAATGCACACGTGAGGCGAAGAGGAGTGGGAGAATGAAGAAATATGAGACCGTCATTTTTGATCTGGATGGAACACTTTTGTATACACTGGAGGATCTGACAAAAGCGACAAACTATGCGCTGCGCAGGATGAATATGCCGGAGCGCACACTGGATGATGTGCGCCGGTTTGTCGGAAACGGTGTGGCGCGCCTGATCGAGCTGGCGGTTCCGGAGGGAACGGCACCGGAAGTCTTTGAGCAGACGCTTGCGATTTTCCGGGAGTATTATGATATTCACTGCAATGACAATACAAAAGCCTATGACGGAGTGATTGATCTGCTCCGGGAACTGAAGGCGGACGGATATGCGCTTGCGATCGTGTCGAACAAGCCGGATTCTGCAGTGAAGGAACTGGCGGAGATTTATTTTGAGGGAATTGTGAAAGTGGCAATCGGCGAGAGTGCCGGAGTGGCGAAAAAACCGGCGCCGGATACGGTCTATGCGGCATTAAAGGAGCTTGGCATGCCAAAGGAGGGCGCCGTGTATGTCGGAGATTCCGAGGTGGATGTGATGACAGCGAAAAATTCCGGTCTGCCGTGCATTTCCGTCCTGTGGGGATTCCGGGAGGAAGCGTTCTTAAAAGAACATGGTGCAGATCATTTTGTCCGCGAACCGGAGGAGATCAGAGATTTCCTGAATGCGTAGGTCTGTTGAGAAATGTTTCACTTTTAGTAAGGAAGTACCATTGCATGATTTTTGTACATAAAGTACAATAAAAATAATGAGAAACACAGAAGAGTTGTGCGGAATCACAACAAGGAAGGCGGCATGGTATGAACAGAAGAAGTGTGAAACATACGTTAACGATGACCTGTCTGATGCTGGTATTACTGGCATCCCTGTTGCTTGGGGCAACTTCCATTTTCAGTATCCGGAATACGACCAATATGGCGCTGACGGAATATGAAAGTGCGATGGATTCCGGTTACAACACAGAGATCAAGTCTGAGGTCCAGACGGTGATTGCTGTGCTGCAGGCAGAATATGATAAGAGCCAGGCAGGGGAACTGACAGAGGAAGAAGCGAAAGCAGAAGCGAAGGAGATCGTCCGCGCCATGCGTTACCGCGATGACGGAAGCGGATATTTCTGGATTGATGATACGGATTACAATCTGGTAATGCATCCGATTCTGGCGGAGCAGGAAGGAAATAACCGCTACGATCTGGAGGATCAGAATGGTGTCATGATCATCCAGGAGATTATGAAGGTCTGTAACAGTGCCGACGGAGGCGGATTCAATGAATTTTACTTTACGAAGGCGGACGGTGTGACGGTTGCGCCGAAGGTAGCATATTCCGAGTTGTTTGCACCGTGGGGATGGGCAGTCTCCACCGGTAACTACGTCGATGACATGCAGGCAGAGATGACGGGTGTGGAAGGACGCATCAACCAGAAGTTCGAGGTTCTCTGCATTGTGATAGTGATAATGATGGCTGTTATGCTTGTGATGGCGTTCGTGTGGGCGAGAATCTATGCGGCGAAGCTCTGCAAGCCGCTGGTGGAGATCCAGGGGCTGGCATCCAGACTTTCCGACGGAGATCTGACAACGACCGTGAACGTAAGGGAGAAGAACGAGCTGGGAGACACGGCAGAGGCACTCAATGCCGCGCAGAAGCAGATTGTTTCCCTGATAGGAAGCATCAGCACGGCATCAACAGATCTGCGGAATGCACTGCAGTCGTTTACTGGTAATTTCTCCTCGATGCAGGAGTCCATCGGAAACGTTGCGGTTGCCGTCAATGAGATTGCGGAAAACAGCACGACGCAGGCAGGATCCACGACGGAAGCGTCCAACGGTATCATGACGATCGCGGAAGGCATCGAGAAGATCTCCAGCGAGATGGAAGAACTGGTCGGCAATGCCAATCAGATGCAGGAGTATTCCAATAAGTCGCTCGCTAAGCTTCGTGAACTGATCGATACGAACAATAAGACAGAGGCGGATATCGAGTCGATGTATACACAGACGGAGAGTACCAATGCATCCGTCAATAAGATCAGCAAGGCGGCGACGCTGATCAGTGAGATCGCAGATCAGACGAATCTGCTTTCACTGAATGCTTCGATCGAGGCAGCGCGCGCGGGAGAAGCCGGACGCGGATTTGCGGTAGTTGCGGAAGAGATCGGAAGTCTTGCGACACAGTCGGCAGATACAGCGCATGAGATTAACGACATTATCGGAGAGCTGACAGAGAATTCCGAGAAGTCGATGGGCATTATGGTACAGATGAATGATGCGTCGAAGCAGCAGGTAGAGGCGCTGAATCATACCAGCGAGATGTTTCTGGATATGCAGAAAGCACTGGAGGCGTGTACGAATTCCATCCGCGTGGTGACGGATATGATCCGCACTGCGAATGAGGAGCGTGAGAAAGTTACACAGAGCATCGAGGTGCTGACGCATCTTGCGACAGATAATGCGGCATCCACGGAGGAGACTTCCAGTATGACAACCGAACTGGAGGGAACGGTGGAGCGCTCCAGCGGAATGATCGAGAAGCTGGAGGGCGACATGAAAGTGCTTGCAGACAGCATGGAGCATTTCCGGTTGTAGGAAGACTGCGGCAAGAATACAAATGATAAGATGAGAATGAAAGCGGGCGTGTCAGAAACTGACACGCCCGTAATTTCATGTCTGCAGATATTCTGCGAATGTGAATATATAGCTGGGTACGAATAGGGAAAAAACCTTTTATATTTCACATGCGGCATCATATGCTGATTTAATGGCATGATCGATATTGCTCGGACGCTCTCCGGCACAATCGCCAATATAATGAAGCGGGAGCGGACAAGCCGAAAGATCCGGAAGATTCTTTCTTGCGCCAACAGCCATTACAACGAAATCCGATCTGATCTCTAAGACCGAGGTTTTTTCATTTTCTGTTTTCTCAACAATAACTGCATGGTCATTGATCTCTGATAGTTTTGCAGAGGTAAGGATCTGGACATTGGAATGCTCTAATTCACTCATCAAAGTTGGGAGAATCGTGCTGCTTTCTTCCTTTGCAATCTGATCCATCATTTCAATAATTGTAACGTTACATCCGCGGGCAGCAAGGTATTCCGCAGTTTCAACACCTACAAGACCACCGCCGATGACAGATACGTTGCCGAATACAATTTCTTTTTTAGCAAGAATATCCCATGCATTTGTAACGGTTGGAAGATCTTTGCCCGGAACGGGAATGATTGCATTCGTTGCACCTGTTGCAACAATTACTTCATCAAACGAATCATAGTCTTTTCCGGTAAATTCCTGACCAAGACGGAATGTCACTGATAATTCGGGAAGCACGTTAAGATAGTAGTTAATGCTTCTCATCATTTCTTCTTTTCGGGGTGGAACGCTGGCAATAAGAAGCTGACCACCGATCTGGAGTGACTTTTCAAATATAGTTACCTGATGGCCTCTCAGAGCGGCGACACGTGCTGCTTCAAGTCCTGCAATTCCTGCACCGATAATTGCAATTCGCTTTGCTGTGACTGCAGGAGTAATCTGACGGCTTGTCTCATAACCATTCTCGGCATTTAATACACAGCTTAGGAATGCACGGTTTTGGATATTGTCTGTACATCCTTTATTACACATCATACATGTTCTGACATCGCAGCAGTGTCCATCGGCACACTTGTTTGCAAAATCAGGATCGGTAAGCAGTGAACGCCCGAGTGCAACGATGTCAGCAGAGCCATTTGTAATAACGGCTTCAGCAGCTTCCGGTGTTACAATACGACCAACCACGGATACGGGAATGGAAACGAGTTCCTTGATTTTTTTAGAGTATGAAACCATAAAACCATATGGCTGTGTCCCCATAGCAGGAATGGTATCCCCCATATTTCCGGTGTGGTTAGCCTGCGCGACATGCAATGTGTCAACACCGGCAGCTTCTAATTCTTTTGCAAAAATGCAGGCCTCATCAAGTGGAAGACCACCTTTTCCCCGAAAGCCGTTATCTCCAAGAGGAGTTACGATTGGAAGCTTGTAGTCGATAACCATATCTGGGACAATTGCTTTTAAACGCCGTACAAGAGTTAAGGCGAAACGTGTACGGTTTGCAAGGTCTCCGCCATATTCATCTGTTCTGTGATTTAAAATAGGAGAGCAGAGCGATCCGACAAGGCGGTCTCCATGTACTTCGATACAGTCAACGCCTGCTTTGTGGGCTAAAACAGCACAATTTTCCATGTGCTTAATAATTTCATCCAGTTCTTCCGCAGTTACTTCATTTACAAAGTGCTGCATATCATGGTGAAGTTTGGCTCTTGCCTCCTGCATTTTTCCCTGGTGAAACATTTCGTTTAAAGCTGCGACGTTATAGTCTGGATGGAACAGCTGGATTCCAAGCTTTGCACCGTATTTATGACATGCATCGGCAAGCCGCTGGAAGCCTTCTGCCTGTTGAGGAGAGTAAAGTTTTGGTGTAGGAGAGAATGTTGAAAGAGGAGCAACGTCTCCAATGACAATGTATCCAACACCACCTTTTGCAAGGCGCTCATAGAAACGAAAACTCTGTTCGCCGATAGATCCATCTTTTTCTTCGTATCCTGTTGTAAGTGGGGGAAACATAATACGGTTTTTAAATTCAATGTTTCCAACTTTAATGGGCTCTAATAATTTCATTGTGCACACATCCTTTCAAAGTGATTATCTTATTTCAATGGTGTTAAAAACTCTAATATGAGCCTGTCTAATTCAGCTCTTGCAGAACCGCTTGCAAAGTTGTGATTTGCGCCTTCAATTGTTTTGTAACTGCATTTGCCATTATAGAGTGCTTCATATCGATGACAGGTAGCATCATCTACCAGATCGTCTGCCGTTCCTCTGATAAGAAGAACAGCACCTGTATATCCCGCTGCGGATGAAAACGGTTCATACTGATATAAATCATGGTTAAAAGAAGTAGGGAAGCAAAGCCCTTCTATATCTGCTTTTGTGATTCCCTGTGCTTCCATTGCCTCGGCGCGGTCTTTACATCCAAACCACATGCCGGCTCCCGGGCACATGAGTATGAGAGCATGTGGATTAACGATAGGCGCAGCAGTGGCAGCTGCATAGCCGCCCATGCTCTGGCCTGATAAAATAATTTTATCAGGATTGGCAAAATCCTGCTGTTTTGTCCAGTTTATAATATCTTCGATATCATGTAAGATACCGGTGAATGTCATGTCCTCGAACTCACCGTCGCTTTCGCCATTTCCGTATAAATCAAAGCGGACGCTGGCAAATCCGTTTTCAGCCAGAAATCTGGCTGTGTGGGTATAGATATTTTTGTATCCGCTTTTATTTCCGGTAAATCCGTGTACGTTAATGATGGCGGGGAAGCGCGAGCCTTCATCCGGAATATTTACAATTCCGCGTAAGACATGACCTGAGCGGTTTGTTATTTCAACTTGTTTTGTCAATGCAAGATACCTCGGTTTCTGAAGTTATTCTGCGTTTGCAGCATTTCGTTTGTCTGATAAATTCTGTAACATTTCAGCTGTTTTCTCTTTTGTAAGAGGATATACAAACTTTAATACAAGTACAGCTAATAAGTACCCGGCTACATATAATCCGGTATATGTTTTCCAGAGACGTCCGGAGAATGCTTCGCTCTGAACGGCCTCATTTACGTTAAAGCCTGCGATTGCAAGTGCAAAGCTGCTCATACTTCCGGATACGGCATTAGCAAGCTTACGGAAAAATGTATATGCAGAGTACACGATACCTTCGTTACGTTTTCCGGTCTGAAGTTCCTGATAGTCAATTGCGTCATTTACAAGGGCCCAGACTAATACCTGGAAACCGCTGACACCAAGATAACAGATTCCGTTGATAATAATAAAGAGCATTGGGTTCTCAAGAGGGAAAAAGAATAAAATAGCATAAACAACAACTGAGAAAGTTGCACTATACATAATCCATTCTTTCTTTCCAAATTTCTTTGCAACAAATTTTGTCCCAATGAATGCGATAAGCGACCAGATAACGCTTAACATGCCTGAAACTGCCATAATGGCGACATTTCCGAAATAGTCACGGAATAAGTAGGTATTTAAGCCGTTTACCATACCGGCACCAACGATACCAATAAAGCTGGATAACATAACACCAAGTAAAGCTTTGTTTTTGGAGATGGCTTTCAGCACGTCTAAATAGTTAAACTTCTCTTTTTCTTTGGCAACTGGCTCGGTGATAATACGCTCCTTGCACCAGTGTGATGTAAACATAAGGCAGATGAAACCGATAACAGCACAGATGGCTGCCATAATAAGGAAGTGGCTTGGTACAGGCTGGTTGTCTTTGTATAAGAATAATGGACCGGCAATAACGATGACGGTCATAAAGATTGTGCCGCCAAGACTTCTGAAGCGTGAAAGGTCGGTCCGTTGGTTTACATCATCTGTCATAACACTTGAAAGACTTCCAAATGGTACGCTTACACATGTGTACATAATTTCATATACAACATATGTGATGAACATGTAAGCAAGACGGGCACCATAAGCAAAATTACTTACGTTGACGAAGCCTAAGATACAAAGGACTGCGGTTGGAAAAGCAAAGAATTTAATCCACGGAATGAATTTGCCCTTACCCTTGTTCTGGTGACTGTCAACGAGTGCACCGATTAAAGGATCGTTTATGGCATCCCATAGCTTTGTGATAAGCATAAGGATTCCTACGTGCACCGGGTTGACCTTCAGCACCAGGGTATAAAAAATAGCAAGATACATGGCTCGGAACTGTTCTGTACAGCAACATCCCAAATCGCCAAGAGTGTAACCGATTTTGTCCTTCATGGAAAATGGTCTTGTTTCTTTCATAATAATACCTCTCATTTTTGTGTTGTTTTGGTAGCTACATGTTCATTATATGGGGATTAGAGAGATAAACATATACAAAAATTGCTTGCAAACTATGGAAAATTGATGTATTGTATAAATTGACAAAATGAACAAAAATATGGATGCTGGAATGTGCAAAATTAACATATGAAAAAGCAGAGTTATGAGATGGAATATATAAAAATAGAAGATAGCGGACAGCGCAGTTTTGGACAGAAGAAAAACCATACAATTATTTTTGTGACAGGTGGTATGGGATATTTACGTCAGGAAAATGAAAAGGCGGTCTGTACCATGGAGGACTTAATATTTATTAAGCCTGGCAATAAAGTGAAGATTGAATATCGAAAAAACAAATATCCGTTAGAACTATATGTGCTCTATGTGGGAACAGAGTTATTGCAGAGCTTATCAGATGAAAATACAAGACTTGACGAGGCATTTGATATCGTTCCCTTTCAGGTTAAGACAGTTCATTCTGAGAGTGAATCTGCCATGCTTATAAAGAATATTTCCAAAAAGCTGTATTCAATGCTTAAGGAATCTCCTAAATTTGCACACACATTGTATGAGAAAAGCCTGCTGACAATGCTTCTGGTACTTGCGTTGCGGTCGTCTGTCAAGGAGGACGTACAGCTAAAATTAAATAAGAAAAAGCATGTTGTAATGGATGATATTTTCATATATATAAGAGAACACCTGACAGAAGATATATCATTGGAGCGCCTGGAAAACGAGTTTTATGTAAGCCGCTATCATATTGTGAGAGAATTCAAGAAGATGACAGGCGAAACGCCACATTCATATATTGTAAAGAGCAGACTGGATCTGTGCAGACACTATATAGAGCAGGGAAAAAGTATCCGTGAGGTTTATGAACTTGGAGGATTTGGCGGATACAATCATTTTTTCAGGGCATTTAAGAAAGAGTATGGTGTTACTCCAATGCAATATTATAAAAATCTGCAGATCGACAGGAATGAAAGATAAATTGATAAAAACAGCAGTATCATGTTTGAAATAAAGCAATGGCTAACGGACAGTTTCCCGAATAAATTTTCAGTTTTCCCATATACTAACTCCCAAGCTAATATATAGCAAATAAGAGAGGCTTTATCCACAGAGATGAAAACAGACAAAGCGCTCTTGCGAAAATAAAGCATTGGAGGAAAATTTATGAAAGCAACGGGAATCGTGCGTAGAATAGATGATCTGGGCAGAATTGTGGTGCCCAAAGAAATCCGCAGAACGCTCCGCATACGTGAGGGAGATCCGCTTGAGATATTTACCGACCGTGAGGGAGAGATTATTTTAAAAAAATATTCGCCCATCGGAGAATTGAGCCAGTTTGCCGGGGAATATGCCGAGAGTCTGGCGCACACGACGGGATATCTGGTGCTGATCACGGACGGGGATCATGTGGTCGCGGCGTCCGGCAGTGGCAAGAGAGATTTTGAGGGCAAGCCCATCAGCGGACAGTTGGAGGAGATCATCGGTGAGCGGAAAAGTCTGGTAGCTTCTGACGACGAAAAGACATTTGTAAAGTTGACGGCGGACGATGCCGGCGAGTACAGACAGCAGGCAATCAGCACGATTATCTGTGAGGGGGACGCCATTGGCGCAGTGATCCTCTGCTCACGGGAAGAACGGGAGAAAATGGGAGAGACAGAGAGCAAACTTGTCGCGGCGGCGGCAGGCTTTCTGGGCAGACAGATGGAACAGTAGAACAGAACTGGAAAAAGGCATTTGAAACAGTGTGTTTCAGGTGCCTTTTTGGGCATATGCCTTGAAAGAAGCCGGGAGACATGATAATCTCATAAGGCAATGAGTTTCATGGAAAGTTAGAAAGGTGGAAACATATGAGCGAAAAACCTGACGTGACGATGGGGGAAATGACCAAAACAAATGGAAAGTCTGGCAGGAAGGTGCCGAAAAAAATCATATGGACGATCGGCGCAGTGGCTGTGGCGGCAATTATTTCGATCATTGGAATTTGCAGCGGAGCATTTTTGAGCAGAAGTAACAGGATTCTGCTTGCAGCAAGAAATACCATAAAAGATCTGCCCACGGTTGTTGAGAATAGGAATGTTGCAGATATTATAGCATCCGGAAAATATACGATTGGTGTAAAAGGGGCTGTCAGGGGAAAAGACTTTGATGGAACGTTTAAATACAAAGATACACAGCTGCAGGCAGGGGGAACGATTTCACTTTTCGGTAGGGAGAATCTGGATTTTCTGGCAAACCTGGATGATGAGCAGATCTGCGCAAGCATCCCGATGCTTACAGATAATCTGCTGGTATACAATTACAAAGAAGAGAAAGACGGCTACATAGTGGATCTTCTGGGAGCGGATGGGGTTGCATCGATCGATGCGGCACTTCGTGAACTTACCTCGAAAGAAGAACAGAACAGAGCGGCGCAGGAGATCCTGTCCGTAATATACGATGAGTACAAGACGCTCGATATAAAAAAAGCAGAAAAAGAAGAATTCATAGTGGACGGCAGCGCCAGAAAATGTAACGGGTATGAATTTACCGTCACAGAGGATGAACTTCTGCAGGTAATGGATGGAGTGAAGGAGGTATACGATGCGTATTACGGTGGAGCAGCAGATGCATTGAAGCTGAAGCTGGGGGATGACTTTTCGCAGCTCAGAGATAGAGCATGCAGTATGGGGGATATCAATGTAAAAGTCTACGTGTATCAGAATAAACTGGCAGCGGTTGTTGCGGAGGCGGAAAATTCTGATACCGCATTCCACATGCTGTTCAAGGGAGGAGAATACAGAATGCAGAATCTGGAATTGCTCGCAGAGGATTTGGAGGGTGAGCATTCCATACTGGAACTGACAGGAAAAGCAGCAGGGGAAGAAGGGGGCTATGGGTTTTTGATTGATAATGGTGAGCATGATATAAACCTTGTGATTTCGATCAGTGGGGAGGTTCAATTTGAAAAAATGAGCGGCGACAGAATAGATGTGGGCAACATGTCTGAAGCAGATCTGAGAAAATTTATTTTGTGTACGGTTGGAACAATCATCACAAGCCACATCAGGTAACCGCAAGACGGGGATAAGAATACCAGTATCCCGGAGAGAGATGTGACAGCAGCCGGGCGTGTGAGTGGAGATGAGACTGTATTACGGTGCACGGAGATTGGAAAGATACAGAGAAGAACAAATATGGCAAAATAAAGCCAAGATGTGTAATTGTTCCACAGTATGGATCTGTCCTATAATGAGGACAAAGAAAAAAGAAAAAAGGCGGCGTCTGACGGGGGAGAAGACGATCAGATGCTGCGGGCAGGGGGAAAACATGGAGAAGTATGGTGTTGGCGTAGATGGCGGGGGCACAAGTTGCAAACTTGGTCTGTTTACAGACAGCGGGAAACTGATGGAAAAATGGGAGATTCCAACGGATACCAGTGAAC
>ERZ894223.1656-NODE-1656-length-13801-cov-8.130511_pt1 | contig 13801 bp, 9 predicted proteins | sample MGYA00380293_ERZ894223 | MGnify/ENA primary metagenome ERZ894223 (study PRJEB32331, sample SAMN06328445) | human gut metagenome | biome: human gut microbiome; feature: stool | host: Homo sapiens | collected 2014-11-05 ...
ATCCCAATGTCATCAGAAGAATCTGCCCAATTCTCCCAAAGTCCATTCCACTGCCGCCTGACACTTTACTGACCAGACCATTATAAATCTCTGTTGTGGCCTTTCCTAAAATCTTCGGTCCTACAATATCAAAAACGGTTCCACAGATTGCAAAAATCACAATAAATGCCATCTGTACTTTAAAGACACTCATATAATGAAGAAGCTTTTTCAGCGTTCCCTTAAAGTCTTTTGCTTTCTCATTGGCGCCGCCCGGCCCCATATGTCCATGTCTAGGCATTTGCCTCTGCCCCCTTTCCGTTCAAATCTAACTCTTCCTCAGAAAGCTGTGAAGCCGCAATCTGACGATACACTTCACACGAATCCAAAAGTTCTCTATGCGTTCCGATTCCGGCGATCTTTCCTTCATCTAATACAATAATCTGCTCTGCATGAAGGATTGTGCTGATACGCTGTGCTACGATCAGCACCGTGCTCTGTGCAGTCTTTTTCTTCAACGCTTTTCTAAGTGCAACATCTGTCTTATAGTCAAGCGCCGAAAAGCTGTCATCAAAAATAAACAATTCTGGACGTTTTGCAATTGCTCTTGCAATGGAAAGCCTCTGCTTCTGTCCTCCTGATACATTCGAACCGCCCTGTGCTATATGACTGTGATATTTCTCTGATTTTGCTTCGATAAACTCTTCCGCCTGTGCGATCTGTGCTGCTTCCTTCATCACAGCTTCTCCTCCATCCGGATTTCCAAACAAAATATTGGAAGCAATATCTCCGGAAAACAGAACACCTTTCTGCGGAACATATCCAATCTTATCACGCAGCGTATGCTGGGATACTTCTCTGATATCCACACCATCCAGGGTGATCGTTCCTTCCGTCACATCATAAAATCGCGGGATCAGATTGACCAGTGTGGATTTTCCGCTTCCGGTACTTCCGATAATCGCTGTCGTCTCTCCCGGCCTTGCCGTAAAATGAATATCATGGAGTACATCTTCGTCTGCTCCCGGATAACGGAATGACACATGATCAAACTTCAGGACACCTGCTTCTTCTTTACAGAATGCCTTTGCTTCTTTCGGATCATCGATCACCGTCTCACTTGTCAGAATTTCCTGAATACGATCTGCAGACACTCCCGCTCTTGGAAGCATGATCGAAATCATACAGATCATCAGGAATCCCATAATAATCTGCATCGTATACTGAATAAATGCCATCATATCTCCAACCTGCATCTGACCGTCACTGATTCCATGTGCCCCGTTCCATACGATCAGAACAGAAACACCATTCATGATCAGAATCATCGTCGGCATCATAAATGTCATCGCACGGTTAACAAACAAATTCGTTCTCGTCAGGTTTTTGTTAGCTGTGTCAAACCGCTCTTCTTCATGCTTTTCTGTACTGAATGCTCGAATCACTGAAAGCCCGGTCAGAATTTCTCTTGTCACCAGATTCAGCCTGTCTACCAGTTTCTGCAATGTTTTGAACTTTGGCATTGCCGCAACAAACAGCACCAACACCACACAAAAGATCAAAATCACCGCAAGTGCAATGATCCAGGACATTGAAACATTGGTCTGAAATACCTTATAAACACCGCCCAACGCGAGAATCGGTGCATACAATACCATTCGCAGAACCATAACTGCCAAAAACTGTACCTGCTGAATATCATTGGTACTCCTTGTAATCAATGATGCAGTCGAAAAATGATCAAATTCGTTGTTGGAAAATCCAACTACCTTTCGGAACACTCTTCCTCTGAGATCCCGTCCGACTCTTGCTCCCACCCGTGAAGCCAGATAACAGACTAAAACACTGGCTGCCATTCCAAGAAACGCAAGTGCAATCATCTTACCGCCCGTAGTAAACAGATAGTGATACTGCATCTGATCTACATCCATACCCAGATCCTGATATGCATTCCTTGCATAACTTACTGCTGCCTGCTCCAGAATCATATCCGGCATGTCTTTCATTTCTTTTTTGATCTCTTTTACCAGTTCCTCTCTGGATTCCTGCGGCATCATCTGTAAAATATCAAACACCGTAGTATCTTCTGTGAGCATCTCCTTTGGAATCTGTTTTTTCAGTTCCTTCTCCATTTTCTGAGTCTGCTTGCTTCCGGACTCAAAACCGGAAGTTACCATCATCGGAAGCGCTAAAACATCTTCTACTTTCTTCAGCGCTGTCTCATCTTCCTTGACGAAATCCTTCAAAACGAAGGCGGTCTTATCATAAGAACTCTCGTCTTTTTCATATGCATCCTTCACCGTGTCCTGGTCCTTTTGTGATACAAACAACATCACCTTATTCCACTCTTCTTCTGAAATCGCAGCCGGCACTTTATCTTCAATTCCGCCCTGCTGGATTCCCACGTTGACAATATCGGATGTATAAGCTGGAAGTGACAGGTCACAATAAGCCTGTACTGCCAGTATCGCAACAATCGCGATGACCGCTTTCCAGTAATGTCCGATAAATTTAAATAGATTTTTCATACGCTCTCCTTTCCTGCCTTATCTCTCTGTTTTGCTTTCTCCCGATGTATGAAACCTTGGTTCTTCTTTTAAGTTGTCAAAAATCTGAATCATAATTCTTCGCAAAAGAAGCTTCTCTTCCTGACTGATGCCTCGGAACATGATTTCATCCATCTGCATGGCTACTTCCTTTACATGTTCAATGCAGGCCTTTCCCTTTTCATCCAGATACAGACGCATGATCCTTTGATCCTTTTCATCCGGCTGCCGTTTGATAAATCCAGCCTTCTCCATCTTCTGAATCGCAGATGTAATAGACGGCGCCGTCACATTCAGCTTTTTTGCCAGCTCCTTCTGAGAAAGAGGCTTTTGAGAAACAGCTTCCTCATGATGCAGCATAAACAGGATGCCTGCCTGACTCTTATTCAGCCCATACTTGTCAAACATCTTCTGTGCCCGCAGTCCGCCCTGATGAACCACCATCCCAAAGAGTCCGACACTTGGAACCTTATCCAGATCACAGCGCATTGCTACACCTCCTTTTTAATTAGTTAGATATCTAATCGATATATTAGTATTATCTTCCAAAAAAATCAAGCATTAATATAATTTTTCACATTTTTTTAATATTTATGCCAATAAACTAGTTAGATATTTAATTATTTTCATTTCGTAAAAAAGCAGTCTCTGATCAACATCTGAGACCGCCGGATAAAAATCCCGTTATGTTCTATTTTATTCCTCTTCTTCTGTGCTTTTTTTGCGCTTCAGAGTCCTTACATTTACTCCATTAACTTCAATATGATCATCTACAGCAATGACCAGACACTGCCTTCCATCTATCACTCTCGTTTCGATCAGATCCGCCCGTTCCGGATTGACTTTAATCACAATATCCGGCGTTTCAATCTGAAACTTTTTTGTCTCCGTAATATTGGTTGCAAGAAGAGAAGTCTTTTCCCCTGCTGTCTCTTCATAATTCTGATCAAAACACTCCATTTTTTCCGAAGAAACGCCGCTCTTTTCAAATACCTTGCGTACATCGGTCTTATCCAACTGCAGCGGTTCCGGTTCTTCTTTATGTTCCTCAATCATGTCATTCAAAGTATCATGGATATTGCGGATCGTCTCATAATCTCCGTCTTCTCCCAGAGTATCCTCGATCAGCATCTGAAATGTCTCCTTCTGCGTGTTGGCTGACATCGGCATCCTTGCTCCCAGCAGCTGCTCAATCAACTCCGGCTGCAAATCCTCTGATTTCTTCGTATAATAGAGTACTCCATGAATATCCGTGCTTCTGTCATTAAAAGCCGGAAACAAAAATCCCTTGTCCGGCATATCTACCACCCAGTCCCGGATACGATCCTGAATACAATTGCTCTCTGCATTGTAACTTAATCCTGCCTTTGACAACGAAACCGGACAGATACTGCACACCAAATACTCATACACTTCATCGGATGCGTCAAACATCTCCAGATTGTCAGACGATCTGCCCGGCACATCATACATTGCATGGATTAAAATAATATAATAATTCTCCGCATACTCATATGTAGCGATTACTTTGTCATAAAATTCTTCCAGGAGCATGTCATCTTCCAGCTTGCTGGCTTTTAGTTTCATTAAAAATTCCTGTGTCCCGCCCGGCATCTCCTGGTCGATCGGAAATTCCATATTCAACATATTTTTCCCCATCGTCCCGGAAAGTGTCTTTTTAAAAATATCAAAATACTTAAAAGCCTCTTCCTCCGGCAGAGATAAGAATGCCGATTTTGATTCCATCTTTTTATTTTTCTCATGATCTACATAGCAGCCGGCAATTCTTGTGATCGCGCAATTTGCCGGTGTAAACTGCTTGCGGATTTCTAATACTTCTTTTTTATTCATAATAAATTTCTCCCTCCAGAATATAAGAAAGGGTCCTGCAACAACCAGAACCCTTTGATACAACTGCTAATTATATTATATGGACAGCCTGTATGGATGTCAATATTGTTTTCTATTTACCATGCTCCTATTACTCCATTCTTTTACTGTTTCATTATTTTATTAGCTCTTCTTATATCAATAATAATTACTATTATTATAATTAATTACAAATTTCTATTTTTTAGTAGACTTATCGTTTTGTTTTGGTTATAATACATATGTTAAATGCTTTCGTTAAAAATTAAAGGAGGACTATTTTTATGAAAAAATATTTATGTGAAGCATGTGGATACATTTATGATCCTGAAGTAGGCGATCCAGACAACGGTGTAGAGGCTGGAACAGCTTTTGAAGATATCCCGGAAGACTGGTTATGTCCACTGTGCGGACTTGGAAAAGACGCATTTGTTGAAACAGAATAATGCATAAAAAGTATCGCTCATCATCTCAGGCGGATGATGAGCGATTTCTTTTTTATTTTCCTGTATGAAGCAATTCATTCGCATTGCGGATCCGCTCTTCTGTCGGAGGCTCGATCCCCTCCAGCGGATATTCCATCCCCAGTTCTTTCCACTTATACTCTCCCAATGTATGGTACGGAAGTACTTCCACTTTCTCTACATTGGAGAGTGTCTGAATGAATGCATCCAGCTTTTTCAGATATTCATCATTATCACTTCTCTCCGGAACCAATACGTGACGAATCCACACCGGTTTATTGATGTCACTTAAATATCTCGCCAAATCCAGAATATTCTGATTCGTATGACCAGTCAAAATCTTGTGCTGCTCATCGTCAATATGTTTGATATCCAAAAGAAGCAGATCTGTATATTTCATCAGTTCCTCAAACTTACTAAAAAACGGTTCTTCTCTTGTAAAAGGTGCTCCACTTGTATCGATTGTTGTGTGGATTCCTTTTTCTTTTGCTTTCTTAAACAATTCCAATAAGAAGTCGATCTGCAAAAGCGGCTCGCCTCCGCTGACTGTAATTCCACCGGATTTTCCCCAATAACTGCGGTATTTCCATGCTTTGTCCAACAATTCATCTGCTGACATCTGCGTTCCTGTCTTCATACTCCATGTATCCGGATTATGGCAGAACTGACAGCGCATTGGACATCCGCTCACAAAAATAAGAAAACGGACTCCCGGTCCGTCTACGGATCCAAAACTCTCTGTTGAGTGTATATATCCTTTCATTTGCTTGATTCCCTTTCTCTTAATATTTAAAAAGGGACGTAGCATCCTGTTTGTACTACGTCCCTGTGAATTACAAATTACAGTGCTTTATGGCATGTTCTTGCAATTACGTCTAACTGCTGCTCACGTGTCAGGTCGATGAATTTAACAGCGTATCCTGATACACGGATTGTGAAGTTTGCATATTCTTCTTTCTCTGGGTGCTCCATAGCATCGATGAGTTTCTCTGTTCCGAATACGTTTACGTTCAGGTGATGTGCTCCCTGATCAAAGTATCCGTCCATTACGTTAGCCAGATTTACTTTTCTCTCATCGTCATCATGTCCAAGTGCTCCAGGGCTGATTGTCTGTGTATTAGAAATTCCGTCCAGTGCTTCTTCGTATGGAAGTTTTGCAACTGAGTTCAGAGAAGCTAACAGACCATTCTGCTCTGCACCGTAAGATGGGTTTGCTCCTGGTGAAAGTGGTTCCCCAGCTTTTCTTCCGTCTGGAAGAGATCCTGTAGCCTTACCATATACAACGTTAGATGTAATTGTAAGGATAGATGTTGTTGGCTCAGAGTCTCTGTATGTGTGGCATTTTTTCAGTTTGCTCATGAATGTTCTTAACAGCCATACAGCAATCTCGTCAGCACGGTCATCATCGTTACCGTATCTTGGGAAGTCTCCCTCTGTCTCGTAGTCAACAGCAAGTCCGTTTTCGTCACGGATTACTTTAACTTTTGCATATTTGATCGCACTTAAAGAGTCTACTACGTGAGAGAATCCAGCGATACCTGTAGCAAATGTACGTCTTACATTTGTATCGATCAGAGCCATCTCTGCTGCTTCATAGTAGTATTTGTCGTGCATGTAGTGAATCATGTTCAATGTATCTACATACAGTTTAGACAGCCATTCCATCATCTGGTCATATTTGTCCATTACTTCATCATAGTCAAGGTACTCTGATGTGATTGGGCTGTATTTTGGAGCAACCTGTGTTTTTGTCTTCTCATCAACACCACCGTTGATTGCGTAAAGCAGACATTTTGCAAGGTTTGCACGTGCTCCAAAGAACTGGATCTCTTTTCCTGTCTGTGTTGCAGATACGCAGCAGCAGATAGAATAGTCATCTCCCCATACCGGACGCATTACATCATCGTTCTCGTACTGTACAGAACTTGTCTTGATAGAAATATAAGAAGAATATTTCTTGAAGTTCTCTGGCAGATTAGAAGAATATAATACTGTCAGGTTTGGCTCTGGTGAAGGTCCCATGTTCTCCAGTGTATGAAGGAAACGATAGTCGTTCTTTGTTACCATAGAACGTCCGTCCATTCCGATACCACCCATTTCCAGTGTAGCCCATACCGGGTCTCCTGAGAACAGCTCGTTGTAAGATGGAATTCTTGCGAATTTAACCATTCTGAACTTCATAACGATGTGGTCGATCAGTTCCTGAGCTTCTGTCTCTGTCAGTGTTCCGTTCTTTAAGTCTCTTTCAATATAAATGTCAAGGAATGTAGAAATACGTCCAACGCTCATTGCAGCACCATTCTGAGTTTTGATTGCTGCAAGGTATCCGAAGTACAGCCACTGCACAGCTTCTTTTGCGTTTGTAGCTGGTTTGGAAATATCAAATCCGTAAACAGCAGCCATTTCTTTCATTTCTTTTAATGCTTTGATCTGATCAGCGATTTCTTCACGAAGACGGAAATCTGTTCCTTTCATTCCGTGTCTTTCACCCTCGATAAAATCATTCTGTTTCTGCTCGATCAGGTAATCGATTCCGTAAAGAGCTACACGACGGTAGTCACCTACGATACGTCCTCTTCCGTATGTGTCCGGAAGTCCTGTGATTATCTTGCTGTGACGGGCTTTTTTCATCTCAGGTGTGTAGATATCGAATACTCCCTGATTGTGTGTTTTATGATATTTTGTGAAGATCTCGTGCAGTTTCGGGCTTGGCTCATATCCGTATGTTGTACAAGCCTGCTCAGCCATTTTAATACCACCGTATGGCATAAATGCTCTCTTCAGCGGTTTGTCTGTCTGAAGACCAACAACCTGCTCTAAATCTTTCATTTCTTCGTTAATATATCCCGGGCCATACGCTGTCAGTCCAGAAACTACTTCTGTCTCCATATCCAGAACGCCGCCTTTTGCACGCTCTTCTTTCTGCAGTTTCTGAAGCTCTCCCCATAATTTGTCAGTTGCCTCTGTAGGTCCAACCAGGAAAGATTCATCACCTTCATATGGTGTGTAGTTGTTCTGGATGAAGTCACGAACGTTAACTTCCTCTTTCCAGAGTCTTCCGTTAAATCCTGACCACTGTTCAAACTGTGCCATCGTTTAAAATCCTCCTTCAATGTACATGAATAATTTTCTCTTTCTTACGGGTCTTAGTATACCATTATGTTAAAAGAAAGACAAGAGAAAACAGGAATGATTCTCGTTTGTATTTGATTTAGTACAATCTGAAAATTTTAAAAAAATATTGCCAAAAACGCACTGCATTTTTGGCAATATTCTCATTTCTTATAACCGAAAACCGTCTATTCGTTTTTCAGATTATTTGAATTTTTTTACTAATACTGCAAGGATTGCTGCAAGACTGACACCTGCCGGTAATGCTGCAGCTGCTGCATTTGTCTCATCTCCTGTTTTTGGAGAATTCTTCTTCTCGTCTTTTTTGTCTTCTTTTTTATCGTCTTCTTTGTTTGGTTTTTCTGGTTTCTCCTGATCTGGAGTCTCTGGTTTCTCCGGTTTATTTGGCTCCTCTGGATCCGGAGTTTCCGGTTTATCCTCTTTGATCTTTGTTACGCTCAGCTGTAATGGTGTCTCTTTGTACAGCTCTACCTGGAAATCTCCAACTTCCTGTAACTCATATCCTTCCGGTACCCACTCTGTGATCTCTCTTGTGTGGAAGATTCCGTCTCCGTCTCCATCAACAAAGTAATCTCCACCTGCTACCACTTCATCATTATTCTCAGCATCTACAAACTGGATTTTTACGATGGAAGAAAGGTCACCTTTTTCTACAACCATTGTATGTCCGCCTGTGGATCCAAATGGAATTTTGATTTCTGTTACCTGATCTCTGTCGTTGGACAGCTTGTATCCTGTTGGAAGATTAAAGTCCACACCAAGTCTGAATACCGCGTCTTCTCCATCAGCGCCTTCTGCTGTTACTGTTTCTGTTGTAACAACTTCTCCGTTCGGAGTTTCAAATGTAATGTGAAGCACTGCTTCTCTGATCTCTACATCTTTCTTTACAGAAACATATACGTATCCATCTCTAATGATGCAGTCTGAACTTACCAATGCATATCCTTCCGGCATATATCTTGTCAGAATTGCCATGTTTACGCATGATGTATCAATTGACACCTGTACTGGTACTTCTGCTACCTGTTTCTCAGCATCCTCATCATAGTAATTGATCTTTACATTCTGTACTTCTTCTGCTGGTGCTACGGATACATATACATATCCGTCTCTGATGATACAGTCTGTACCTTCGATTGTATATCCTTCTGGAAGATATCTTGTCAGGATTGCCATATTTACACATGATGTATCAATTGATACCTGTACCGGTACTTCTGCTACCTGTTTCTTTGCTGCTTCATCATAGTAATTGATTTTTACATTCTGTACTTCTTCTGCTGGCGCTACGGATACATATACATATCCGTCTCTGATGATACAATCAGAACCTTCAAGTGTATATCCTTCTGGCAGGTATCTTGTCAGAATCGCCATATCTACTACTGATGCATTGCTGGACACCTGTACCGGCACTTCTGCTACCTGTTTTCCAGCTGCTTCATCATAATAATTGATTTTCACATCCTGTGTTTCTTCGACAAGTACTTTCTTTACCTCGGCATATACAAAATAAGAATCCTGTGTCTCTCCACCTGCTACCGAATAAATACCTTCTACCAATTCATATCCTTCTGGAAGATATTTTTTCACAGTTTCTGCCGGCAATACTTCATATGTATCTTTCGGATCATCACCCCAACTATCGCTCTCCGTCTCCACCTTTTCCACTGGCTCTGCTGCAAACACTGGTGCAACGTTCGCTGTTGCAATTGAAACAACCATAACACCCGTCAGGCATACGCGCATTAATTTTTTCCTGTACATACTACTTTCCTCCTATTATAACTTTTAGTTTCCCCTTAAATAACAAACCATTTCAAATTTCCGTAACGTTTGCTACCTAAACACTTCTAGTGTATATTCGAATCCTTTTTTTGTCAATACTTTCCAATATTCTATGAAAAATTGCTGCATTTTTTATATTCTTTGTCATAAAAAATACCGGTAACCTGATATCTCTCCAAAACTGATATCCCTTTACCGGTATTTCTTATTCCCACGTAATATCCTCAACCTCATACACTGATACAACATTTGTCTGATAATTGACTACCATCTGCATAGTATATATCTTTTCAAATGCCTGGTCATTTCTCATTCCTCTTACAGTAGTCTTGCAATCAACAACAGCAACTTCTTTCTCATTGTATGTTGCTTTTTTTGTACTTTTAATTTCTGGAGACACATCTTCTATTATGACTACACTGTCTTTATAAAATGATTCTCTATCTTGTTTCAGTTTTTCTTTCTGTTCTTTATTGGCAATACTCTGATATAAACCTTTATTTATCGCTTCTTTATCTCTTGTATCACTGCTAATTGCTAAAAAAGATTTTACCCAATTTGTAATTCCTTCTTGAATCACTCCGGTATCAGCTTCTGAAAGTGATTTATCTGTAATCTTCAATTGCTCGTATATCGTTAATGGAGTTGCTTCTTCCGGCTTATTCTTACTACATCCACACATGCAAATCCCTACTATACATATAATTGTCAAAATCTTCATATACTTTTTCATTGTATATTCATTCCTCTCGTATAGAAAAATATTGCCAAAAACGCACTGCATTTTTGGCAATATTCTCATTTCTTATAATTGAAAACTGTCTATTCGTTTTTCAGATTATTTGAATTTTTTTACTAATACTGCAAGGATTGCTGCAAGACTGACACCTGCCGGTAATGCTGCAGCTGCTGCACTTGTCTCATCTCCGGTCTTTGGAGAATTTTTCTTCTTATCTTCTTTCTTAGTATCCTCTTTTTTGTCGTCTTTATTATTTGTGTCTTCTTTGTCAGGATCTTCTGGTTTCTCTGGTTTATTTGGCTCCTCTGGATCCGGAGTTTCCGGTTTATCCTCTTTGATCTTTGTTACGCTCAGCTGTAATGGTGTCTCTTTGTACAGCTCTACCTGGAAATCTCCAACTTCCTGTAACTCATATCCTTCCGGTACCCACTCTGTGATCTCTCTTGTGTGGAAGATTCCGTCTCCGTCTCCATCAACAAAGTAATCTCCACCTGCTACCACTTCATCATTATTCTCAGCATCTACAAACTGGATTTTTACGATGGAAGAAAGGTCACCTTTTTCTACAACCATTGTATGTCCGCCTGTGGATCCAAATGGAATTTTGATTTCTGTTACCTGATCTCTGTCGTTGGACAGCTTGTATCCTGTTGGAAGATTAAAGTCCACACCAAGTCTGAATACCGCGTCTTCTCCATCAGCGCCTTCTGCTGTTACTGTTTCTGTTGTAACAACTTCTCCGTTCGGAGTTTCAAATGTAATGTGAAGCACTGCTTCTCTGATCTCTACATCTTTCTTTACAGAAACATATACGTATCCATCTCTAATGATGCAGTCTGAACTTACCAATGCATATCCTTCCGGCATATATCTTGTCAGAATTGCCATGTTTACGCATGATGTATCAATTGACACCTGTACTGGTACTTCTGCTACCTGTTTCTCAGCATCCTCATCATAGTAATTGATCTTTACATTCTGTACTTCTTCTGCTGGTGCTACGGATACATATACATATCCGTCTCTGATGATACAGTCTGTACCTTCGATTGTATATCCTTCTGGAAGATATCTTGTCAGGATTGCCATATTTACACATGATGTATCAATTGATACCTGTACCGGTACTTCTGCTACCTGTTTCTTTGCTGCTTCATCATAGTAATTGATTTTTACATTCTGTACTTCTTCTGCTGGCGCTACGGATACATATACATATCCGTCTCTGATGATACAATCAGAACCTTCAAGTGTATATCCTTCTGGCAGGTATCTTGTCAGAATCGCCATATCTACTACTGATGCATTGCTGGACACCTGTACCGGCACTTCTGCTACCTGTTTTCCAGCTGCTTCATCGTAGTAATTGATCTTTACATTCTGTACTTCTTCTACAGGTGCTTTCTGCATAACTCTAACTTCAATCACAGCACCCTGTAACGCATGGAAATCTCCCATTGATTTTCTTTCATATCCAGCTGGAAGATACTGATCCAACATCTCATAATTGTAAATGCCTTCATCGAAGCTAAGGTTTTTCTCGTCAATTACATTGCCTCTCTCATCTACAAATTTAACTGTTACATCTGCTCCTACTGCTCCTGCGCCTGGTTCCTGTACTGTCTCTTCTGCTGGTGCTTCAGCTGCAAATACTGGCGCTACATTTGCTGTTGCAACAGTCACAACCATAAGTCCTGTTAAGCATGCGCGCATTAACTTTTTCCTATACATGTTTCTTTCCTCCTAAACATTCTCTTAATTAATAAGTTTTACCCAAACAGCACAATTCCGACTTTTCCCTTTCATTTTCTAAGCTACAAATTCTAGTCGTGCCTATATTTATACTCCCAAACGTGTATAAACTTAGGCTTGGTAAGCCTAATAATCCCTCTATTTTGTATTATCATGGTATTCCTTTTAGCACAGTTTGTCAATACTTTACATCCATTTTATTCACATTTTTTCCATATTTTTTTCACATTTTCCAGATTCTACCTTTATTTTTACCCCCCAGCCCGTCCGAAAACTTGATTCTCTACCATAAAAATACCCCTTTTCTTCCAATGTGCCATTGAAAACTGAATAAAACACACATTGCGAAGAAAAGGAGCTTATACTCCTGCTATTATCTCCATCATCTTTTCAAATCCAAGGAGATTTTTAGCTCTTTCTATATTATAGCCCAGACATAAGAGCGCGAACTCTCCAGTCACCTTACGCAATCCTCTTAACAGAAAGTAGGTGGCTCCCATCGCTCTTTTTATTGTTCCAAATGGATGCTCTGACAAGCACATCCTCATAGCCATTTTTTCTCGGTTGGGTTTTAGAGAGAATCTTACTATTTTCACTTTTTCATAATGCCCTTTTGCACTATGTTTTGAAGCATTACATTCTTTTCCTTCTGCCTTAAGCCATTCCTTACATGGCTTCTCCAGATTATCTTTTGTAAAATCAATCTCTTTCCATTCACCTTTTCCCTTATAGCACTTGTTTCTGTTTTTACAATGCTTACATGCATTTTTATTGGCATAACGGATGTTTCCATTTTTCTTAATACACTTTTGCCGCAGGATTTCACCTGCCGGACAATACACCAGATTTCTTTCCGGATCCCTGACAAAATAGCCCTCCTTTGCCCGTTCCATCATCTCTTCCGGTGTCCCGTAAATGGATTTTACATTTTCTGATTTTTCTTCTTCATCTCTCACTTTCCGACGGACTTCCTCGACTCTGATATCTGAGATAACATCTGCATATACTTCTGGAATCAGACCAGCATGAAGACTTTTTCTCAGTTCATCTGGTTTTATACTGTGAATATCTGCCTCAGCTTCTTCATAAGAGATACTCAATTCATATCCATCTTTTCCATCTTCCATTATGACATGAGGGATAATACCATTCTCAAGACATTGGAGCATATCTTCCGCATTTTCATAACCTTTGTCTGCCACCGTTTCCAGAATCTTATCTGGTTCTTCTTCTCGCATTCTGCTCATGGTCGGACTAAGCAGACCGTGATCCGTCACCTGATTCGTCATTTCAAAATCCCTGATCAGATGGGTTGCGGAATCTACTGCCGTCTGTGGATTATACGCAACTGCGAAACCATTCTTATTCTTCATAAGTCTGGCATCTGCATCTGTCAATGATAATTGAGACACACCTGTATCCTCCATCAGCTTTTGATATGCTTCATATCTGGCAAGACGCTCCTGCGCTTCTTTCAGTTTTGCTTCAAGAGTTTCTTTGGGTAAATTTTCAGGTATTTCTTCCAGCTCTTC
>ERZ894223.1658-NODE-1658-length-13756-cov-7.956646_pt1 | contig 13756 bp, 15 predicted proteins | sample MGYA00380293_ERZ894223 | MGnify/ENA primary metagenome ERZ894223 (study PRJEB32331, sample SAMN06328445) | human gut metagenome | biome: human gut microbiome; feature: stool | host: Homo sapiens | collected 2014-11-05 ...
AGCATATTTTGTTGAAGTTTCTTTATATTTTATTTTATCTAGCACAACAAGTTAAATTACCAAACATATCGGCATATTCAAGAAACTTTTCTTTGTTCTCCAAAACATATTTATACGCATCTTCAAATCCTGCATTTATTTCTTTTAGATAATGAAATGCTGATACATTTTCTCCATCTAATTTAACAAGATTTTGATTTACTCCAGTTGTAGGATGTTCATATACAAATCTCATATTTGAAGTACATAAATCCGCTATTTTAGGAATAACTATAGGATATTCCTTTCCCTCACTACCTTTAATTGCACTCATATCTACGCCTTGGCCCAAATTTGAAAACCTATAGTGTGGCAATAAACCTGAGTATAATACTGACTCATGAAGGATATAATTTATTTCCTCCTTTGCAGAATTTGTTCTCCCTCTTCTACGGTTATCTAGTATAGTTTCTGCATCTATAATAATTGGATATTCTCCTGCGGCAATCACATTTTCTTCATGTAAATCATTTGTATTAAGAATATAACTACCGAAAATCAATATTCCAAATCTATAAAAATACCGTCTGATTTCATCCTCTGTTTTACAACTTTTATAATATACAAATTCCTCCCAACCATACTCCTGACAATCTAATATTTTTGGTTCATACATCTCATATTTACAACCAGCATTTATCTTTCCCAGAAAATCGAAATACACTTTTTCAATTTTTAATGAACGTGGTTTATACACAATTTTAGTGCCATTATCCAACTTAAGAATACTTACCCCATTCCCTTTTTTATGAGAATCCGAGATATTAGAACTTATTTCAACTACATTTTTAAATTCTAAACCTCCACAAAATTTATTCGCAATTTCATTTTTATCTTTATTAAGTCTTTCTAATAAAAGTACATAATAAGAAGATAAGTTTTCTACGGTTTCTGTAACTGAACGTAGTAAACATGGATATATATTGAAAAGCTCCTGTTTATACGATTTCTTACTTAAAAAATTATTATTATAATAATCGTATTCTTCCTCTGAATTTCTTCCATTCAGTTTTCCCGTCTTCTTACAAAGATACATTTCAAACATTAATATTCCAAGACTGATCTTCCCTAATCTCTCTAATAAGGTATTTGCGTATGTATCTATAATAGAATCCGTCAAAAAAAGACTTGTTCCATTTTTTAATATGTCTATTCCGTAATTGATTAAAGGTATAAAAAAATTATCAAATGCCAATTTTTCTCCTTTGAATCCGGAATAGTTATAATTGATTGGTTTTTCAAATAATTCTATTTTTACCTTTTCCATTTCTGACATCACGTGATTGTTTTCACATACATAATTTTCAGAATTTAAAACTTTTACTAAATCAATACCATAACATTTCTCAGCAACTCTTAATGTATCTTCTCCTAAAATCTTTTTCCAATATTCAAATATATCTTTTTTATTTTCTGCTTCTGATGTTGTATAACTTCTTTCTGTAAAATATGATGCTCTCTCAGTATTCATGTTCTTAAACACCCCATTCTGCTTTCCATTTCAACTCACAATTCGTATCTGTACTGCACAAACTTCAATTAACGCTTACCCTCTTTATCAACACCTGTGTTTATTTCTTAGGGCAGCAAGGTTTCAGCAAAGTACCAAAATAGCATTCTGCTGTACTTGTACATAAAACTCCGCCGGAATTTCTGGTTTCACCAGCTCCTGCTACAAATTTGTTTAAATCTGCTTCCTGCAGCTCCATCATAACGTTACCAGCTGGATTGCTAAAGTTTTCTTCTCTTGTAATAGGATTTCTCATTTCACTCATAATTATTTCTCCTTTCATAAATCAATTTTGTACAGTACAGATACTAATTCTAAATTGAAATGGTTGAATTATTTTCTTCTGTTCCTTACATTTTAGATAATACACCTTTTATTTCTTGAAATTTTATTCATGTAATAAAATCGACTGTCTATGTAATTTTTGTTAGAATATTAATAGTTTTGTTTTTTCACATCTTCCATATAAAAATATTACTGTCTACCAACGTAACCGTTCAAAACAAAAATCTTTTCTACAATGTCAAAAGCGGATATGCGCTAAATCGCATATCCGCTCCAAATTCTTTCAAACCGCAAATAATATTTCCCTATATATTCTCTGCAACTCTCATAATATTCAATTATCCCACCATATTTTTCGATATTTGCTAGGTGTCCTCCCATACTTCTGCTGAAACGCCTGGTTAAACGTCCATTGGCTTTCAAATCCGAATTCAAGATAAATATCCATAATCCTTTTATCTGTATTTTCCAGCAGATTGGAATAATAATGATGTAATATTCATCACCCAAAATGATTATCAAATTTCAACAAAAAGATGTAAATAATATCAAATACACCGTCTACCTTTTACCTCAATTTTTTTAATCAATCTTATTTCCGCTTACCAACATTTTCTTTTTTTAAAATTTTAGAAGTTTTTACAAGTGCTTCTATTAAAGTTAAACCTGTCAGAATTACAGCAACCCCCATCATAAATAATGTCCATGCTTTGCCCTTATCAAAGGTTACCAAAATAGCTATCACAGCTACAGGCATGTTTATATATCCTAAACTTGTTGCCCATTGAATAAAAAAGTTCGGCCAAAACTTTTTCTCTTCTTCCACTTCATTCACTGTTTTCACATTTTTGGCGAAATAAAGCATACAGACTATAGATACAGCTATCAGTATTATTTTCCATACACAATTAACTTTCGTTTCCTCTGGTGGAAAAAAGGTATCTATCATGATAACTGCTATTCCAATGATAAATGCTATTTCACTATACAATCCTGAATAAGCGGAATCTTTCATGTCATTTACTTTTTTCTCTAAAGCAGTAATTACAGATTGGTGATACTGTTTTGCACTTTTCTTATTTCCGTTCATGTAATAAATCCTCCATTAATAATAACATACTATTTCATCTCAATTATATCTCCCAAAAACTATAACTTTTTCAACCGATACCCCACATTGACCAACGTTTCGATAATATCATGTCCCATCTTTTTTCTTATCTTCCATATCACATATTCTACTGTTCTGTATGGTATCTGATCATCATGATAATGAATACCCCATACAGAATGATAAATATTTTTCTTTGGTATAACCCAGTTGGGTTTCTGAGCTAAAAAATATAACACCTCAAATTCTCTTGGAGTTAAACCAATCTGTTTCCCTTCATAAATAACATTATATGCCATGGGATCAATCTGAAATTTTCCATTACCTAGTATAATCTCAGATTTGTATTCTGGAAAAACATTTTGCATCTCTGTTCCTCCTCGTAACAACTCTATCTTTTTGTATTGCATTTATTTATATAAATTTAAAACAACTATAAATCGCTACTTAAATTATAATTAAAAAAATTGACATTTTGACTTTTACTTTCTAAACATCATACAGCAATTCTTTTGATGCTCACAGATTAAATACCTTGTACTTTTATTACTTTGTTTTAACTATCGAAATCATATCACACATTTTGTTAGGATGGCCTTCTGTTACAGATCCTGATATAAAAAGTCATTTTCATTCTGGTTCCTCCAAAGTATATAATATTATCGTATTCTTATTATTACAAATTTTAACATTAATTCTCAATCTTACAAATTAATCATCGTATCTATTATCTTTTTATACTTTTGCTTCTGATCTATAGGCGAATTAATCTGGTCAATAATGCTGCCATCTTTTAAAAATAATATTTTTTCACAATAGCTTGCCACTAATGGATCATGCGTTACTATAATAAGAGCTTTTTTTGCTTTCTTATTTACCTTTACTAAACTATCCATAATAGTTAATGCGGAAGCTGAATCAAGATTGCCTGTCGGTTCATCAGCCAAAATTAGCTTAGGATCATTAGCCAATGCTCTTGCAATTGCTACCCTCTGTTTCTCTCCCCCAGATATTTCATATGGGTATTTATTTAATATAGATGAAATTCCTAATAGTTCTACTTCCTCACTGATTTTTTTATCTATATACGTCTTATTCTTTTTCTCTAAAACCATTGGAATAATAATATTTTCTTTAACAGTCAAACTATTAAGTAATTTGTAATCTTGAAAAACAAATCCTAAAGTTTTTCTTCTAAGTTCCGAAAGCAATTCATCAGATAATCTTTCAATGTCCTCACCCTGAAATAAAATTTTACCTTTAGATGCTTTCTCTATTGTTCCGAGTATCTTTAACAATGTCGTTTTACCACACCCAGATTTCCCCATAATACCTATGCATTCGCCCTCGCCAACTGTTAAATCAACTCCCTTTAATACTTCATTTCTTTTTTCAGAGTGCACTCGGTCTATAAAGGAATTATTATACGTTTTATATATTTTTTCTGCAATAAGTATTTCTAACATAATACTTTCAGATATAATTTATATATCTTTCTCCTTTCATGAAGTATATATAATCACTATTTTTCAATTTATAATTTCATTGTTTATTATATTTTTAATTATCCAATAATAACTAAATTGAATAATTAAAAGAATTAACTGAAATATAAGGAATGCCAAAATATATTCCTGACTAAATAAGTTCACTCTTATCATTTCTGATTTAATAAAACACCACGCCAGCAAATTGGAAAATAATATAGGTATTATCAAAAATAGCATAATTTCTTTTGACAAATTCCGTTCTCTTTGTTTCTTCGACATTCCCAAATACTTAAGAAGCCGATATTTTTCTTTTTTAGTATATATTTCATTTTCTTCCCTTAAGGCCAGGATAGCAAGACTACAAAGCGAAGAAAAAATGCCCAAGCAATAACTTGATATCTTCAAAATTAAATTATCATTCTCTTGTTTTTGAATAATTTCCGATCTCAAAAACAAATTATGCTTTTGGACAATACTTAGTTTATTCACATTTTGATTATCTATATTAAAATAAATATTAAATGTTTTGTCGGGAAGTTTGAACTCTTTAGGTAATACTACGATATAAGAAACATCAGAAGGGATATTTATTCCAAATATTATTTCATTGATACTACTATCAACTGGAATCTCCTTCATTTGCTCTTTGTATTCCAAGCATATTACACTTATATCATTATCTATACTTTTATCAATATCTTGATTAAACACTATCGCCCTGTCACTGTATCCCATTAAAGCGTTAGGCATTTTTAAGTACTCCTCACACGTAACCCCTATTGCTTTTTCTTCTGCTCCATCATCAGTTCTTACAATACAGTAAAAAGCCTTTATACGATTCTCATCATCTAAAAACGTCAGACTATTATCTGATTTATAATCAAATAACAAATTTTTAAATGGATAGTTTTTGGTATATTCAGTTTTTACACTAGTAGTTACTATTATGCCACCAACTATATACAAAATAATAAAATTAATTAGAAATGATATATATATAAGTTTCTTCGATGATTTATATTTATAGAAAAAATCATTAATTATAACAATATTTCTTAGATATAATCTGTTAAAAAATCTTTTTACTATAATCAAAGCAAAACTAAGACCAAAGGTAAAGACAATATATACTCCCGCGAGGCATATAAGTAAATATACTAATGTTTCTAATAGTGAAGCATTATTCAGTCCATAAATTGAATATAAAATGAAAGCAATGCCAATAAATGCCAGGCCACTCAGGTATTTATAACCATATTCTCTTTTCACTCCTGCTTGAATAACGTTTGACAGATTTTTTCTTAATGATTTAAAAACGCTATACAAGATACTAAAGGAAAAAAGCAGCAATGAAACCAATATTGTATTTGTACAATTTGTTACAGTATCTGAAATTGATAAAAATACATCTATTCCCTGGGTTTTAAAGCTAAAAATCATAACTCCTATAAAAATATTCCCCAAAACAATACCAAAAAAAATTGCAACAAAAAATGCAAATACTAACTCAGCCAACAATAATTTAATCACTAACTTTTTTGATGCACCTAAAACTCGAATAATGCCAAAATCAGATACTCTAGTCTTCAAATAGCATTTCAATGAATATCCCATGAATCCCATTGTAATAATTGTTATGAGGACATAATATAAGGAAAATACTAATTTAATATTCTCTGCATCGCCTCCTACATTTAAGCTTTCATTAATATTAATTAAATCTTGCAAAATTAGAATAACCGCTGCAAATATCATCAAACTTATAATATATACCAAATATTTTTTTAACTCTAAATTTTTTAATAATATTTTTTCAAGCATGTCACTAAATATTTGTCCCTTTCAATATTTTCTCCAGCAAATCTACATAATCTCGAAATTCATTTTCGCCTTTTTTTGTTATTTTATATGATGTTTGCGGCTTTCTATTCACAAACTCTTTATGAACACTAATATACTCATTTGATTCCAAGTTTAACAATTGTGCTCCAAGGTTACCATCTGTCGCATTGATTAGTACTTTCAATTCCTTAAATGTTTTTTCACCAGATATTAAAGCCGTTATAATAGCCAATCTTATTCTATTTTCAAAAACTTTTGGTATAGTGCTTATTTCCACAGTTATACCCTCCTGCCAATATGCTTTAAATACCCTCCCAAAATAATTAGTCCTAAAGATAACAAAAATGTAGATAAAATATCTCCAGTACTTTGTATTATGTTAAAACCATGTACCTGACCTACCACAAAATACATATTAACCGATAAAACCAGGAAGTACAGCAATGTCATGAAAAATGAACAAAGTAGTATTACTTTATCTGAAAGAAGTATACCTAAGACCATAAATGCAATTATTACTAAGAAAAACTCCAATTCTTTTTGTGATCTATAAAGACTTTGTGTATCCAGTTTCAGTAGTTCAGAATTTATATAGTAAAGTATTTTGGAAACAATTTGTCCAATAATTATAAGCCCTCCCCAAATTTTTAAAATATTAATACTTATATTATTACCATAAACTTTAAGTTTTTTGAAAGAAATGCAGTAACAAAGAAGCACGAAAATAAAAGATATAACATCTAAAGACCTCAAGCCTATCCACATATTATAACTAATATTATCCATATTATTTAGTATTGCATACCCTCCAAGCTTGAATATCTCTCCCACAAATTTAATAATTCCAATTTCAATAAAGAACATTGAAATTAAAGAAAAGTCCGTTTTTGTTTTTTTTAAAACTTTTTTAATAAAATCAACCTCTTGAATCGCTTTTTCAATATCCATAATCATTCTCCTTTCGCTCTATATTATAGAGTACTCTATTCTCTATGTCAATATAGAAAATTAATACATTCAATACTTTGATCAGAATTTTAATAGATATCAACTTCATATATAAAAATAGAGGATCCGTCTCACCAGTGATTCAAACATACTTGTGAAGGTATCTTTTGCTATTCAATTAAAAAGATAATCTAGATATATGCAATACATGATATTGTTATCCTAGTTGAAACATATTACATTTATGCTACTGAATATTCCGGATGGTTTTCCATCAGCTGTCCGGTGATATGGAAATCATATTTTAGATTCGCTTTTGTGCATACCCAATTATAATTTCCTCTGGGATATTGGTAAAGACTGCTACGCACCGCAGATGCAGCAAGGTCTTGACCAATATCCCAGAGGAAATGCATAGTTCAACAAGCACAAAAAGGTGATTTCCGAGTACCGGAACTCAGATTTCCAATTTTCCGGATTTATGATTTCTCAACACAAGAATATCCAGCTACTGAATATTATGACACTTACATCAAACTTTACATTGATTTGTCCTTATTTTTTATATTAAAAGTGCTGCCGCACTAATTTAGTGCGGCAGCCCCCTCTTATTATAACTATATCACACTATGTAATATAGTATCACGGAAATGCCGGACCTGGTGCGTAGCTATGATAGCATCCACCTTTGCACCCACCTGAACAGCTAGATTTGCATCCACCTGAACACCCTGAGCATTTTCCTGAGCATGAACCACTACAGGTAGAAATACAGAACAAGCAAAAGCCTGCCGGCTGCACAGCAGCAGTTGGATCATTGAGTTTACTTTCATATCTGCTCATTATTATTTCCTCCTTTTACCAAAAATACATGTTGTCATTTAAACATGTTCCTTTACAGCCACCACCACAGTTGTACTTACATGCTTTACTGCATGTAAGGCTGCAAGAACCTTTACATGGACACCAGCCAAGTAAACTCACATCATTAGAATTAGCTGACAGCTTACTCTGATACCTATTCATACTTTTTCACCTCCTACTTATTAATCTTTTATGCTAAAATTCTATATTAATTTATAGAATCTTAAGCCTAGACTATTACTATATAAAAGCTTTACTATCAAAAAGTGAAGAGTATATTCCTTGTTTTTTTATAAGCTCTTCATGACTACCAACTTCTACAATCATGCCATCTTTTAATACATATATCTCCTTGCTAGAAAATGTCAATTCACGTCTATGGCAAACATTTATAATAATATTATTATTTGATAGGTTTTTTATAATATTTACAACCTGTTTTTCAACGCTGCCATCCATATCGGATGTTGCCTCATCCAGCAAAATCAAATTACTACCATTTACTAAAGCTCGTGCCAGCCCTACTTTCTGCTTTTCTCCACTAGAAAGCATATCTCCATTAATCTCTCCCCATAATCCGCCTATCCTATTTTTCAACTCATTTAATTGTAACATCTGGCAGAGTTCTTCAAGATAATCATTATCAGGCACTCTATCACAACCTAGAATAATATTTTCATACAGACTAGTCGGCATTATCAAATTGTCTTTCATCATATATGAAATGCTACGTCTAAGTTTACCAAGTTCCAACTCGTCAATATTAATATCATTAATGAATATTTCCCCTTTTGATATTACATATAGTTTATCTATAAGCTTTAGTATTGTAGTTTTACCTGATCCATTTTCCCCAACAATTGAATATAGTCCATTTTCATTTATAGTGAAACATATATCACGTAACACTTCATTCTTATCATACTTGAAACTCACATGGCTAAATTCTATTTTATTGATTTTAATAGGTTGATTTTCATTGACTATTTCCTTTTCTTTACTTTGTATATCGTTAATTCGCTCTAAGCTTATAGCAAGTGTTTGTTTTTCCAAATTTAAAGAAATGAGCCTTGAAATTGCGTTAAATAACTTTTCTAAGTACGAATTAAAAGATACCATCATACCAATTGATAATATACCTTTGATAATAAAAACTGCAGAAATAAAAATTATAATTACTTCAAATATCTGATTAAAAAATTGTTGCAGAAAATTTATCAAAGACGAAAGGTACACATTTTTAATCTCAATTTTGTATTGTTCATCTTTAATTTCAAGAAATTTGTGTGAAAAAAATTTTTCTAATAAGAGTACTTTTATATTCTTTAAGCTACTTAAAGCAATGTTTACAAATTTAAAATAGCCATCTTCCTTTTGCTTTTCTTTTAGTTTGTAAATTTTTATCCGATTTCTAAACAAGAAATTAATCAAGTAATTAACTGGAAGCAACAAAATTCCTATTCCAGTTAACATTTTTGATATTTTCAGCAAGAAATAAATAGATACAGTTAGATTAATTATAATCATAATCCAACTTGTGATTACGTTAATATAGTAGCTTACAACAGCATCAGCATCACCTTCTGTACGATTTAGCAATTCTCCAGTTGAATATTGATCTTGTTCCTTTGCTTTTAAATGTAGTATATGGCTAAAAATCTTATATTTTATATCATTGCTAATTCCAATAGTTATTTGCGTACCTATAACATTCTCCAAAATAGATAATGCTATAGAAACAATATTAAAAGTCGCAAAACAGAATAAAAGATTTTTGATACTCTTTAGATCACCATTTACTATATAATCTATGATTTTCCCATATAAATATGGCGTAATGCTACTTATTATCACACCTAAAATAATTACCATTAAAAGAAAAATAAGTTTACTTTTGCTTTTTATTACATATTCCTTGATGGACAATTTTTTTTATATTTTAAATCACCAATATGACTTGTCCAGTTTGAAAATTCACCTCCCAATGCCCATTCTCATCTCCTTCAAAATTATATTTTTCTACCATACGAGACCACCAACCATCATATTCTTGCTTTACATCTTTTAAAGCATCAATTGCTTTATTATAAAGTTTTTCATCCTGATCTTTTGTAATTAAAACCAGGTTATCAAGCGACATTTTTTTCTCACAAATATCAATTATTTCATTTTTTTCTCTTTTACCAACGTTTCCAACAATTTTTTCCATAATTTCTCCTTAACAATTATAAAATCCTATGTTCTTAGCCGTAACATTTAAAATTTCAAAAGGATCCTGATATTCAATAGTTTCTAGCTTATGTAGCATCTCTACTTTGTCTTCAATCTTAGATTGCAACCATAAAGCATTTTTTCTTTCAATATGAGCTTTTTTGCATTGAAATGAAGGAGACACATTAACTTCACCAGTATTTTTTATATTGATAAATTTACAATTTTCACACTGATAGGAGTCACAAGCATTACATAAAGGTGCATATTTATTCGTCCATAAGTGTTTATTTTTCAATTGAATACCTATATTCACATCGCCAATTGATTCCATCTTTTCATAATAAAATGCAGGACATGCATATATTTTTCCATCAGGTGCATAAGTAAATACATCCTCTCCAGCTTTGCAATTACCATGGTTTGTAATAAAGAAAATATCTGTCAATAAATTTATTTCCTTTAAAACATTTTCCTTTTGCACATATAGAACTATTTCTTTGGCAATCTCTTCCAGTACTCTGTCGTATAAATCCAGATCAAAGTTTCTGTCAAGATTCATAATATTTATGTTTATCCGATCCACTTTTGTAAACAATTCTCTTATATAGTCAGGAAGAAACTGTATGTCATCCTGATGAATATTAAAAATAATATTCGACATTTCCTGCTTGACCATATCTATGGTTTCTTTACTTACCGTCACCATACTTTCATGTATATAATCAGATTGGTTAATCATTGAAGCTGGAAAAATATGTAAAATTTCATAACCAGTTAATTCGTCCTTAATTTCATCTAATACACTTGGTTTTTGTGAATAAAGAAATACAGGTTTCATAAAATTATAGGCTGCAAATCTAAGTCCCTCCAAAACAGTTTCTTTATCCATTTTTCTTCTATCTCTCGCTGATCTATTTGTATCGTATGAACATATTGACTCATAGTGATCATCGAGTATAAATAACATAGATTTTTTTTGATTGAGCACATACTCTCTTGCAATTCCCTTTTCATTCAACAATCTGGCAAAATAGTAATTATTTGCACGCACTCTTGCTTTATGCATTTTGCAGATATATTTTGCACGTTGAAAATTTGTTTTTGTATCAGCTTCATCATAATTAAAGCCCTGGCAAAAATTACACCCTTTGGCGACATCGCAATTCAAACATTCTTCATCGCTCTGGTATTTATACATAACTGTCTCAAATGGTCTAACTTTTTCTAAATCAATACCATCATTGATATTTCCTATAACAAGTCCTTCTTTTTTATTTAGCGAATAATCATAGTATCTCATACACGGATAAATATCTCCGTTAGGACCAAGCGCTAACATCTTTCCTGCGCCACAACTGGTATTGGTTAAATCGTCTTCTGTATAGCTTCCACCTATTGCATCACTAAACAAGGTACATCTAAATTCGTTATAGAGATCATTATCGATAATGTAATCAGCTAATTGTTTTAACTGTTCTTCAAAGACTTGATCATCGCCCTCTTTCCATACGTCTTCAAATACAACATTTGCAGATATATCTTTTATTCCATCATTCAATAGCTGTATAATACTTTCTTTTAAAAGGGGTAAATCATCACTTGCAAATGTGACTTTCGTGCTCCCATCAAATTGAGTCAGCCATAAGTCCACATTTTTTCTGATAATATCATATGAACCGCTCCCATCTGGAAATACTCTTTGCATATCATGCTTTTCTTTAGTTCCATCTATTGTTATGCTTATATATACTTTACCGATATTTTTTCTTATGAATTTTTGTACTGCCTCACTAGAATAATTTACACCATTTGTGCAAATATTAATTTTATAATTCCAATACCATGGATCATTTCTTTTAAAAGCTTCTTTTTTAAAGTAATCACAAATTTGGTCAATCAGTTCAACCTCGATTAATGGTTCACCACCAATAAAATCTAAAACAACAGCCTCTTGTTTTCTTATTAAAGAAGTATCCAGAATATAATCAATAAACTTTTTGGCCACTTCAAAATCCATTACTTTAGAGTCACTCTTGTGAGTAATATAACAATATTTGCATCTTAAATTACAGTCAGCAGTTACAATAAACGTAATCTGCTGTGATGAATCTGCTTTCCATACATCAGGTTGAGTACCAACCATATAGTTCTGTTTTTCCATTTTGTTCTCCTTTACTTTTGTTTTCAATTTATGATAACCACAATACTATGTTGCGTAAAACGATACAATAGGTTTTTCATGATTGACGGATATTTTGCAGTTTTAACCGACATATTCTTATTAATATTCAATTATTATTAGTATATTGATTAATTGCTTTTATACACATTGAATATTACGATGGGACCGGACAGGCGGCTCAAAGAGCCCTGGAATAATCATACACATGTTTATAATTCTTCTTCAAAACAATAAATTATATATTTTCACATATTAAGACAATTTTTAATTTTCTTTTTTGCCAAAAAGCAAATTATTAGTTGCTTTTATTTTTAAATAATACAAATATATAATTTCTTTAATAAATTTAGATAAATGGTAAAATATATCAATAAATTATTTTATAAAATTATGGGAGAATATTATGAGCAACGAACGAAAACTCTCCGTTGAACAACGAAGAGAAATAGGATGTCGTCTACAAGATTTTAGAATAAGCAAACATATGACTCAGGAGCAATTTTCAGAATTACTTGGTGTTTCAAAAACATTTTATGGACAAGCTGAGCGTGGTATTAGTAGTCTCGGATTAAGTAAGTGGCTTTATCTTTCAGATAAATTAAATGCAGATATTGGCTATATTCTAACTGGCCGTAAGCATTATCATATAGAATTACCACAAGGGACAACATCAATTCCTGAAAAACGCCTTGAGTCTATACAAAAAATCATTAATTTATTGATTGATATGCCATAGATCTAGGAGATACATCTATGATAAATATTACAATATGTGACGACGATAAACATTTTTTAAAATTGTTAAAGCAGAAAATAACATCTTATTTAGCAAACAATAATCAACTTTCATATACGATAAAGTGTTTTAACTCTATCGAAACACTTTTAGAATATAATATCAGTAAGGTTAATATACTTTTTCTCGATGTTAGATTTAAAGCAATGTCAGGCATTGACGCAGCAAAAATATTAAGGGAGCTCTCTTCTTATTTTATTCTAATATTTGTATCCAGTTATATTGAGTACGCTCCTGCTGGTTACTCAGTAAATGCGTTTAGATATATTCTTAAAGAGCAGATTGATATCTTTTTAGATGAAGCACTAAACAATGCGCTCTTTCAGTTGGGATATAAAAGGGAAAAAATCACTTTTAAATTCATTGGTCATGAATTTAATTCATTAGTTTACACCGATACGATTCTATATTTAGAAAGTCAATTGCATGAGGTTCATTTTCATTTTATAGATGGACATGATACATACTTATATGA
>ERZ894223.1659-NODE-1659-length-13737-cov-6.548239_pt1 | contig 13737 bp, 7 predicted proteins | sample MGYA00380293_ERZ894223 | MGnify/ENA primary metagenome ERZ894223 (study PRJEB32331, sample SAMN06328445) | human gut metagenome | biome: human gut microbiome; feature: stool | host: Homo sapiens | collected 2014-11-05 ...
CATTATTCCAAAGCGCAGGGCGGTGGGACTGACCGCGACTGTGGCAAAGACGTCCGCCGGCGCGCTAAACTATACGCCGGTTGCCAAGGTGACGAATCTCACGGCGACGATCAAGGAGTTAAAGGAGCAGGGCATCTGGTTTGTCTGCGCGGATATGGGCGGCACGCAGATGTATGACCTGGATCTGAAGGGACCGATCGGTCTTGTAATCGGAAGCGAGGGCGAGGGTGTCAGCAAGCTGGTGCGCGAAAACTGTGATTATGTGGCTTCCATTCCGATGAAGGGTGACATTGATTCTCTGAATGCTTCCGTGGCAGCCGGTGTGCTTGCTTATGAGATCGTCAGACAGCGGATGATGTAAGATGACAAAGCAGGCATAGGCGGACAGATTTTTATGCTGCGGAAAATACAGCCGGGCGCGGAAAGTTCAGGCAGCGCAGCCGTGCGCGGAAAGTTCAGGCGGCGTGGCAGGGCAGAGCAGAGAGGGAAGACGGAGGAAGACGTGGACGAATATCAGAAGCTGGCGGATGAAGAACTCATCCAGAAACTGCGCGGGGGCGACGAGCGGATCATGGATTATATCCTTGAAAAGTACAAGCCGTTGGTGCTTCGTAAGGCAAATGCAATGTTTTTGATTGGCGGAGATACGGATGATCTGATTCAGGAGGGGATGATCGGATTGTTTAAGGCGATCCGGGATTACCGGTCTGACAGGGAGGCATCCTTTTTCCATTTTGCGGAGCTGTGCATCAATCGACAGCTCTACAGCGCGGTGGAGGCGTCCAACCGGAAAAAACATGTCCCCTTGAACACGTATGTGTCTTTTTATTCCCAGACCACGGAGGAGGGAAAATCCCTGGCGGAGACGCTTCTCACCGACCAGATGGACGATCCGGAACAGCTCGTGATCGAGCAGGAGAATTTTACCGCTTTCTGGGAGCAGCTGCGGGAACAGTTAAGCGCGCTCGAGCGCCAGGTTTTAGACGCATATTTGGAAGGAAAAAACTACCGCCAGATAGCGGAGGAACTCGGGAAAAGTCCTAAGACAATCGACAATGCTCTCTCGCGTATCAAGGGAAAGATCCGGCAGAGATAGAGAGAAGGCAAAAAGGACATTTTGCAAAAAAGAGCGGGAAATGAACAACCGGTTATGCAAAATTTTGCGGAAACAAAAGAACTAGTCCTAAGGTACTGTATAAAATGTATAGAAATGGAACAGAAGTTTTGTGAAGTTTGTGCACACTTCTTTGCGCAGTCATGGTACTATAATAACCGTAAAAACCCCCCAATACATTATATATAGTTTTTGCTATACCCCATAGTAAAAATACCTTCTCCTAAAAGGGCAGCCAGTGATGGCTGTTCTTTTTTTGTTATGGAAAAGAGCAGTTCTGAGGAAAGGGAGATTGACAGAAGCATAGAATTGAGATAAGGTGTTAGAGGAAAAAGAATATATCGCAGAGGGACTGTGCGCATGCGCAAACGGTTGAGAAGGTTAAAACCTGACTCTTGGAACCTGTCAGTTAATACTGTCGTAGGGAGCGAATGATGGATCAGATAGTTTGTGGAATCCGGCGTCACTGCGACGCCGGATTTTTTCGCACATCCTCTGCAGAAATGGAGCAGAAAAATATGGAACAGTATGCAACACAGATGGAGGCAGCCCGCAAGGGCATTGTGACGGAAGAGTTAAAGAAGGTTGCGGCGAAGGAGCGCATGACCACAGAGGAGCTGATGCCGCTCGTTGCGGAGGGAAAGGTGGTCATCTGCGCGAACAGGCATCACAAATGCATTGACCCGGAGGGTGTCGGCTCGATGCTGCGGACGAAGATCAATGTAAATCTCGGAATCTCCAGAGACTGTAAGGATTATGACGTGGAGATGGAAAAAGTGATGGCGGCAGTTGACATGGGAGCGCATGCGATCATGGATCTCTCCTCGCACGGGAACACCATTCCGTTCCGGAGAAAACTGACGGCGGAATGTCCGGCTATGATCGGAACCGTGCCGGTATATGATTCTGTAATTCACTATCAGAGGGATCTTGCGACACTGACCGCAAAGGATTTTATTGATGTGGTACGCCTGCATGCCGAGGATGGCGTGGATTTTGTGACGCTGCACTGCGGAATCACGCGCAAGACGATCGAGCAGATCAGGAAACATAAGAGAAAAATGAATATTGTATCCAGAGGCGGTTCACTGGTGTTTGCGTGGATGTGTATGACCGGAGAGGAGAATCCGTTTTACGAGTATTACGATGAGATTCTTGAGATCTGCCGGGAGCATGATGTGACGATCTCTCTGGGCGATGCCTGCAGACCGGGCTGTCTGGCGGATGCGTCCGATGTGTGTCAGATTGAGGAACTGGTGCGGCTGGGCGAGCTTACAAAGCGCGCCTGGGCAAGAGATGTGCAGGTCATGGTAGAGGGACCGGGGCACATGCCGATGGATCAGATTGCAGCGAATATGAAGATTCAGCAGACGATCTGCATGGGAGCACCGTTTTATGTACTGGGACCGTTGGTAACGGACATTGCCCCGGGGTACGACCATATCACTTCCGCGATCGGAGGAGCGATCGCCGCGCAGAATGGAGCTGCATTTTTGTGCTATGTGACACCGGCGGAGCATCTGGCACTTCCGAATGTGGAGGATGTCAGGCAGGGCATCATTGCATCGAAAATTGCGGCGCATGCGGCAGACATTGCCAAGGGCGTGCGGGGCGCAAGAGAGATTGACGACAAGATGGCAGACGCACGCCGTGTGCTGGACTGGGATGCACAGTGGGAATGTGCGATTGATCCCGAGACTGCAAAACAGATCCGCGAGGACCGCAAACCGGAGCACGAGGACACCTGTTCCATGTGCGGAAAATTCTGTGCGGTGCGCAGCATGAACAAGGCGCTTGCGGGGGAGTACATCGATATTTTATAAAAACAGAACACGGGAAAGTGAAGAAGCGTCAGCGGAAAAACGACATTGCAGTATAAAAGCGGAATGTGGTACAATAAAAAAGGATTCTGTCAGCAGGAAAATGAATGGGAAAAATTTATTTGGTTGACAGTGAGAATGTAGGAGATATATGGGTGCCGCTTCTGGTATCCTCGCAGGAAGATGACGAGGTTCTTGTATTTTATACGACAAAGAGCCCGCATATGAATTATGAAAATGTGAGGATGCTCAAGGAGACGGAAAAGGAAGCAGACTTTATTAAGTGTTTTGAGGGAAGCAATGCGCTGGATTTCCAGCTGGTATCGGAACTTGGCTATCGCCTGAGCCAGAACGCGGACAGGGAGTATGTCATTGTATCAAATGATACGGGATTTGACGCTGTGGTGCGCTACTGGTCAACGCGGAAAATGCCGGTGAGCCGTTTAAGCGGAAAGGAATGTCACAGAATGCTGACAGAGAAAAAGCAGCGCGTGGCAAAGGAATCCGGGGCAGCAGCAGAGCCGGAACAGGAACAGACCAGAGCGGCTGGCCCGGAAGTGGAAGCAGAGCAGGTTCGGGAGACTGAACAGGAAGCGGAAGCAGAACAGGTTCGGGAGAACGGCCCGGAAGCGGAAGCAGAGCAGGTTCGGGAGATTGGCCCGGAAGCGGAAGCAGAGCGTGGCAGAGAGCAGTCAAAGAAGCCACGGTCATCCAAGAAGTCAGAACCGTCGAAAGCCGGCGGTAAGGCAGGAGAATCCGGGAAGCCGGAAGCGTCCGGGAAGGCTGGAAATGCAGAGACATCCGGGAAGGCAGAAGTGATCGGGAAAGCTGAGGATGCAGAGAAATCCGGGAAGGCTGAACCGACAGAGAAAGCTGGGTTGGCAGGAGAATCCGGGAAGCCGGAAGTGATCGGGAAGGCTGAGGATGCAGAGACATCCGGGAAGTCGGAACCGGAAGAAAACGCTGGGCTGGCAGAGGAATCCGGGAAGGCTGAGCCGGCAGAGAAGACTGGCAGGGCAAAACGGTCAAGAAAGTCAGCGAAAGCGGTCAAAGCAGAAAAGTCTGAGCATATGTCAGAACCGGATCGTTCGGAAAAGTCACAGAAGAGTGACAAAGCAAAGACGCAGAACGCAGGGAATGAGAAGCCGGATCTGACGGAGGAACAATCCGGACAGATGACAGCAATGATGGATTTGAAAGAAGAAATGTCAGAGAATCCACAGAGTGTGTCAAATGCTACGGGTCAGAGCGAAGCGCCAGCAAAGTTTGGACTGGATCTGAATGCAGAGAGAGCAATTTTAAAGACATTGTGTGCCTGCATCAGCAAGGAAAATCTGGTGGATTTTCACAATGCACTGGTTGCGCTTCTCGGCGAGGAAGAAGGCAAGCGGCTGTATCAGGAACTGAAGACGAATGCAGAGTATGCGTCTTACTGGTCAGAACTTCCGGCTTATGGCTTAAAAGAAAAGTTTGACATGTACTGCAAAATGGTTTTTGACCACAGTGAATATGCAAAGGAACCGCCGGAAGATTTTTCGGGATTCCTCTATCAGGCAAACGGAAAGCGAAAGAATCTCAATTCTCTCCGCGCAGCATTGCAGGGGCACTATGGCAAAGACAAGGGAATGAAATATTATTCCCTGTTCAAGTCACACATTAAGATGATGAATCGCATGTAGTAAAGGAGAAGTTGACAGAATCTGGGTATTCAACAGGAATACGCAAAACGCCTCACCGGATGGTGAGGCGTTTTGTACGTTTATCATTTTATAAAAAGAAGGAGAAGTCGGTAAGATGTGGGGTACTTACCGGCCATATTATGAAAAAGAAATTGTGTCAATGGGGATTTCCTCTTGACAATGATTAAGATACCGGATAAATGTGAAAAAGGTATGAAGCAGTGTTGAAAAATGTGTGAAGAATCGTCAAACAAATTGGAATCCGGGGCTGATAGAAGGAAAAGGCGAAGTTCCAGAGGAGAAAAATCGCGTGCCAGACCCGTAGAGAATGGAAAAAGGTTGACATAATGCCAGAAGAGAAGAGCACCCCGGGTCTGAGAAGAGAAAAAGTGCGAACCAGACCCGTATAGAAGCAAAAATTGGGTCCCAGAGCAGAAAAAGTGCGTGCCAGACCCGGAAAGAATGGAAAAAGGTTGACATAATGACGGAAGGAAAGAGCAATCCGGGTCTGAGAAGAGAAAAAGTGCGAACCAGACCCGCATAGAAGCAAAAATCGGGTCCAAGAGTAGAAAAAGTATCGCTGAGACCCGCAGGACAAGAAAAAGTTTTCCTACTTTCCCCTTGGACACGAGATAGCATTAACGCCTCAACCGTATATCCCCCTCCTCATCCAGACTTCCATCACAATACATTTGTCATAATACCATAACACTGTAATATCATAGCACAAAAAGCGCAAACCCTTTCATTCAAGGATTTGCGCTTCTTCTCAATAAAGCTGCTGACGGGAATCGGACCCGTGACCTCCGCACTACCAATGCGACGCTCTACCGACTGAGCCACAGCAGCATCTGTGTGAGTTGCCTCAGCACTTGTACTACTATACACTACGAAGTGGCAGTTGTCAAGATAATAATTCTAAATAATTCTTTAGAAATTCTTCGGGTATTTCTGCGGGGAATTTTGCGGCGGATCAGGTAAAATGTAATCAATGCACGGGGAGGCGTGTGATTCTGCGGTGGATGTGTTATGATAGCAGAAAAGAGAACAGGAGCAGGAGCAGAAAAATGGAACAATATAACATTTTAATTGTTGAGGATGATAAAGAAATCAGGGACGGAATTGAAATCTTTTTAAAGAGTCAGAATTACAACGTATTCAAGGCGGCAGACGGCGTGGAAGGACTTGAGGTGATGGAGCGGAAGAAGATCTCGCTGGCGATCGTCGACATCATGATGCCACGCATGGACGGCGTTACAATGACCATGAAGCTGCGGGAAAAATATGACTTTCCGGTCATTATGCTCTCGGCGAAGTCAGAGGAGACCGACAAGGTGATCGGGTTAAATATCGGGGCGGATGATTATGTGACCAAGCCGTTTACACCGTTGGAACTGATGGCGCGTGTCAATTCCCAGCTCCGCCGGTATACGCAGTTTGCAAACAGGAGTCCGAAGGAGGAAAAGAACGACCGGATTCATGTGATCGGAGGACTGGAACTGAATGAGGACACCGTGGAGGTGTTTGTGGATGGAAAACCGGTGAAGATGACGCCGATTGAGTTCAAGATACTTGCGCTCTTAATCCGGACACCGGGGCGTGTATATTCGGCGGACGAGATCTATGAGCGCGTGTGGAATGAAAAGGCGATCAATACCGATACGATTATGGTGCATGTGAGAAATATCCGGGACAAGATTGAGATCAATCCGAAAGATCCAAAATACTTAAAGGTGGTGTGGGGTGTTGGATATAAAATTGAAAAACAACAATAGAAACAACGGTGCCGGCAATAACAATGTCAGCGCAAATAACGATGCCAGCAGCAACAGTGGTGCCAGCAGAAATAACGGTGCCGGCAACAGCAGCAACAACAGCAATGCCGTAAACAGCAGCAAGCGGATTATCATAGCGATCGCGGGAATCATTTTTATCACGATCATTACCATGTGTTTTTTCCCGGTGGTGTACCGGACGGCTGAGAGACAGAAAGAGCAGCAGAAAGCGGAGATGATGCGCGAGTCCTCGGACAGCGTGGACAACGATACGGTACAGACACTCTATCAGGGCAGCTATGTCCTGTATGTAGAGCAGATGGAGCGGAGCGGGCAGGCAGATGCAGGCGGACTGTTTTTGAATCTGCCGACGGATGATGAAGATTACCAGTATGTAAAGGACACGGTAACCTCTACGCTTGACGAATGGAAAAGCCAGTTTGAGAGTGACAGCTGGAACATCGATTACTGTGTATACAAAAGCAGTGCTGACTGCGTGAAAAATACGGATCAGCCGCTCGAGACATGCGCGGATGGAACTGTGACGGAGAAGATAAAGCAGTATTATACGGACATCGTATGCTTATCCTTTGACAAAGAGGGCGCGCTGGAAGTGACACCGCTGTACGACGAAAATATCAGCGGCAGCGTTCTGATCAAGGCGTTTCAGAATGTAGACCGGGAAAATCTTTTGGGACAGTCGCTGGGCGGATATGTGGAAGCGGGTCAGTTGCAGGGACCGAAGGACTTTAAGGTGATCTTCGGGCTTCCGGTATCAACGAGCGATACGATTTCCTTGGGAGATCCGTATGAGGGTATGACAAATTACTGGGTGCAGGTGGTGTTAGTGTACCGTGCGTCCGGCGGAAGCATTCTGTTTCTGGTAAGCCTTGCTGCGGTGGCGGGATGGATGTTTCTTATGACGAGCAGGCGCATCTGGAACGAAGACATACCAATGCAACGCCCGGGGAAATGGTATCTCATGGAGGTGGCGGTGATTGCCGTCTGCTGCATGGCATGTATGGAGGAAAACTTCTACGATATCATAAGAAGCTATTCCTATTATAGCGAAGGAGTGGATGTTTTACTTGGAAACAATGCCTGGAGAGCCATCTTACAGCTTGGACAGATGATGGTCCCGCTCCTGTTTTTGTATGGCATCTGGTACGCGGCGCTTCGCGTACTGCGTCCGGTATTTTTCCTGGGAGTCAGGGAATATATCAGACAGTACAGCCTGATTTATCAGATTTTTCCGTGGTTGAAAAAATTGTGGAACACGTTCCGCTATGAGGTGGCGCATGTGGATTTTTCAGAAAAATCCACAAAGACGATCTGGAAAATCGTGCTGATCAACTTTGCGGTGCTGTCGCTCTGCTCGATGATGTGGTTTTTCGGCATCGGCGCGCTGATCGTGTACTCCATCTTTGTGTTCTGTTTTATCAAAAAATATTATGACAGGATCGGCAGAGATTATCAGGCGCTGCTGCGCAGTGTAAGCCGGATGGCGGACGGAGATCTGGACACGGAGATCACCGAGGATCTGGGAATATATGAGCCGATGAAGGTGGAGCTTTCCAGGGTGCGCGACGGATTTAAGAAGGCGGTGGATGAGGAAGTGAAGAGCCAGCGAATGAAAACGGATCTCATCACGAACGTTTCCCATGATTTAAAAACACCGCTCACGGCGATCACAACCTACGTGGAACTGTTAAAGAAGGAGGACATCACGGAGGAGGAGCGCAGGTCATACATTGAGACGCTCGATAAAAAGAGCCAGCGGTTAAAAATATTGATCGAGGATCTTTTTGAGGTCAGCAAGGCGACCAGCAACAATATTGTGCTGCATCCGATGGAAGTCGATGTGGTGAATCTGTTAAAGCAGGTTGCGGTGGAGCATACGGAGCGCTTTGCGGCGATGGGGCTTGTGCTGCGATGGGATGTGCCGGAGGAAAAAGTGATCGTGGTGCTTGACAATCAGAAGACATTCCGCATCTTTGAAAATCTGTTTGTCAATATCCAGAAATATGCGATGCCGCAGAGCCGCGTGTACGTGCAGGTACAGGAATACGGGATGGCACCGGAGAGATTCGTGGAGATTACGATCAAAAATATGTCGGCAACGGAACTGAATTTTGATCCGGAGGAGATCACGGAGCGCTTCGTGCGCGGCGATACTTCGCGCGGCACGGAGGGCTCGGGTCTGGGACTTGCGATTGCCAGAAGTTTTACCGAGGCGCAGGGCGGAAAACTGTCAATCGAGGTGGACGGTGATTTATTCAAGGTTGTAATCAGACTGAAATGTGGTACACTACAGGTAGAAAAAGAGATGGAGGTTTAAGACACATGGAATCAATGGATGATTACAAGGAGGAGTTAGAAGCTTCTTTCCGCAGAATCAGAGAGGGAGATATTTTAACCGGCACGGTGATCGATGTCAACGAGGAGGGCGTTACGCTTGACCTGAAATATTATGCACCGGGATTTATCAGTGCGGAGGAGATGAGCAGCGATCCGGATTTCTCACTGGCGGAGGCTGTGCATGTGGGGGATACGATCGAGGCGACCGTGATCCGGGTAGACGACGGCGCAGGCAACATTCTTCTCTCCCGCAGGGAAGCCAATGAAGAGCAGGCATGGGAGAAGCTCAAAGAGATGATGGAGGAGGGTACAACGGCAACCGTCCGCATCAAGGAGAGCGTGAAGGCAGGCGTTGTGGCATATCTTGAGGGGATCCGCGCGTTCATTCCGGCATCCCAGATCACATCCGCTTATGTGGAGGATACGGAGAGCTGGGTAGGAAAAGAGATTCCGGTCCGGGTCATCACGGTGGATGAGGAGCGCGAAAAGCTCGTGCTTTCCGGAAAGGCGGTCGCACTCGAGGCAGAGGCGGAGGAGCGCAATCACAAGATCTCTATGATCGTGCCGGGAACCGTGCTTGAGGGAACTGTCGAGAGCCTGATGCCGTACGGCGCATTTATTGATCTGGGCAACGGACTGAGCGGACTGGTGCACATCTCACAGATCTGTGAGCGCAGAATCGGAAAGCCGTCCGAAGTGCTTAAGGTCGGAGAGAAGGTCAAGGCAAAGGTATTAAATACCAACGACAATAAGATCAGCCTGTCCATGAAGGCGCTGGCAGAGGAGATGGTAGATACCGAAGGTGTGGAAGATCTGGAGGCATACACAGACCACACATCCACAGGAACCAGCCTTGGCTCGCTTCTGGCAGGATTGAAGTTAGACTGATCGAACTATTTGAGAATCTTTCTCTAATAGAAAACTGATTCCGTTGCTTTTGCAACCGAAACGGCTCTTGCAATGTGATACATTTAGTTAGAATATTCTAACTATGCGTAAGAGGCAATTTCGGAGGAAAGCAATGAGAGAAGCAGGACTTGGAATCGACATCGGAAATGGAAGTATTTCCATCGTTGTTGTCGAAGGCGAAAACATCATATATAAAGATTACAGACTGCATCGCGGAGAACTGTATCAGAATCTTGTGGACATGCTTGGGCAGGTGGAGACATCGTGCGGCGACAGGATTTTGTATGCAGCGGTCAATCCCGGTGCAGTCTGTTTGTATCCGGGGATCCAAAAGAAAGTGCAGATCAACCGCATCAGCAGCCTTCTGGAAGGACAGAGAATGCTCTATCCGGACGCGGGAAGCATCGTAGAGATGGGAGCACAGAATTCCTGCTTCCTTACCGGAATCCGTGAGAGAGAGACGCTCTCCTACGCCATGAACGGGGAATGTGCCGCCGGAACGGGAGCATTTTTCGAGGATCAGATGTACCGGCTCGGACTTCCGCTGTCCGCCTACTCGGAGTATGTCAGACGGGCGAAAAGTGTGCCGCGGCTTGCGGGACGGTGCAGCGTGTTCGCCAAGACAGACCTGATCCACAGACAGCAGGAAGGTGTGCCGGTGGAAGATATTCTGCTCGGACTTTCCTATGCCGTGATCCGTAATTTTAAATCTGCGGTCGTGCGGAAGCTTCCGGTACAGCCGCCGGTGCTTGTGACGGGAGGCGTTGTCTATAATGAAGGCGTGCGCCTCGCCATCTGTGATATCTTCGGATTAAACGAGGAAGAACTACTTTGCGGGGAAGAGGGAGCTGTGGTGTCTGCTGCCGGAATCGCAGCCTGTGCATGTCACGGGAAGCTGGCCTTCGACTGGAAACACCCGGTCCGCAGGGAGGTGGCGGATGAGGAGCAAAAAAGAAAGGCGCTGCCGCGATATGACTACGAGAAGGAGGCACTTCACCGGACCAGACCGTTACATGGCGGGGAAAAGCTCTGGCTCGGGATTGACGTGGGATCCACGAGCACAAACCTTGTGCTGACGGGGGAGGACGGAGCCGTCATTGACGATCTGTATCTTAGAACGCGCGGCAATCCTCTCGGCGCGGTGCAGCAGGGAATGGCACAGTTAAAGCAGAAATACGGGGAAGCACTCACGTGGGAAGGCATTGGTGTCACGGGATCGGGGCGGTACTATATCGCGGAGAAGACCGGTGCAGGCACGGTGTTGGATGAGATCACGGCGCAGGCGCGCGCGGCTGCCCATCTGTGCCCGGAGGTGGATACCGTGTTTGAGATCGGCGGTCAGGACTCCAAATACATCAGTATCCGGGACGGCCAGGTTGTCGATTTCGAGATGAACAAAGTGTGTGCGGCGGGCACGGGCTCCTTCGTCGAGGAACAGGCGAACCGCATGGAAGTATCGCTGGAGGAGATCGGAAACAGTGCCTTGAAGGCAAATGTGCCGATCGATCTGGGAGAGCGCTGCACCGTGTTGATGGAATCCAAGATTGCAGCGGAGCTTGCGGCAGGCACGGACAAGGAGGATATCTGTGCAGGGCTGTGCCGCTCGATTGTCAGAAACTATTTAAACAGGGTAGTCGGCAATAAGCGCAAGGGAGAACATATCTGCCTTCAGGGCGGAGTCGTGCATAACGAGGGAATCGTTGCGGCTTTCTATGAAGTGTTTGGAGAACGGCTTCACATCACGCCGTTTTACGATGTGACCGGGGCATACGGAGCGGCGCTCGCGGCAAAAGAGCAGGGCGGTACATCCCAAAAGGAGAGCATCCGGAACGAGGAGAATTACCGGAAGAGCCAGAAATGGTTCCTGGCAGGCTATGACGGAACGCTGCTGCCGGGGAAAAAGACTGTGGGAATCCCGCGTGCGCTCATGATTTATAAATTTTTCCCGATGGCGTACCAGTATTTTAAGACTCTCGGATTTAATGTATTGCTGTCGCCGGAGACGGACGATAAGATCATTGCGCTCGGACAGGAGATGGCGGCGGAGGAGACCTGTTATCCGGTAAAATTACTGCACGGGCACATGGAATGGCTTGCGAGAAAAAAGGTGGACTACATTTTTATCCCGTGTATCCATACGATCCGGCATGAGACTTCCGGCGTTGCGCACAATTACGGCTGTGTCTATATGCAGACAGCGCCGCGGATTGTCGCAAGTGTGCTGGGGCTTTCGGAGCGCGGCGTGGAGCTGATCTGCCCGGTTCTGGATCTGGATATGGGAAAACCGCAGCTTGCGGGAGCGATGATCAAAGCGGGTCAGGAACTGGGATGCGACAAGGCACGGTGTGCGGCGGCGCTCGCGAAGGGCGCGGCGGCGATGGTGCGCTGTGAGAAGAATTCTGAAAAACTGGGCGCGCAGATCCTGGACGAGTTGAAACCGGAGGACAAGGTGCTCGTTCTGATTACAAGAAACTACGGCGTGTCAGACCCGGTTTTAAATATGGGAATTCCCGGGGAACTGTTAAAGAGAGGGTGCAGAGTGTTGACACTTTCCCATCTGAAAGGACATGATGTGGATTTGTCCGGTCATTATCCAAATTTGTACTGGCCATTTGCGCAGCACATTCTGTCGGGAGCGAAGATCATTAAGGAGCATCCGAATCTGTATGCCGTCTATCTGACGAACCACGGCTGCGGACCGGACGGCATGATCTCCCACCTTTTTGCGGAAATTATGGGGGACAAGCCGTACCTGAAAATAGAGGTGGACGAGCATCAGTCCAAGGTGGGAGTGATAACGAGAATCGAGGCGTTTTTAAACAGCTTATCCCATGTAGAGAACTGCACGGAGCGCGCCATACTGCCGGAGGCAGCCGTATTGTCCGGGCGGCTTCGGGACGGGAAGAAAGGCATGAAAGAGACGAAAGAACCGCAGCAGGAGACGGTGTATCTGCCGCCGCTGTCCGTGTATACAGAGTGGATGGCACTTTACCTGAATCAGAAAGGAAAACGCACGGCAGTACTGCCGGATTACACGGCGCAGGATCTTCATGCGGGAAAAGCGTACAGCACCGCAAAAGAATACTGTACATTCTCGGCTGCGGCAGGACAGATTGCAAACCGGCTGCAGGAGACGGACGGGGAGGAAAAACAGTTTCTGGTATTCCAGACCGAGGGTGCGGAGGCGGACGGAATGGTTCCGGAAATCCTGCGTGCGGTCTTAGATGCGGACGGAAAGAGGGCGCATCTTGTGACACCGTTTCTGGAACAGCTGCTTTTTGCGGAAGAAGCGGATATCTTGTGGCAGGTGCTCTTACTCGGGGATGCATGGCACTGCCTAGATGAGGAGTGGCGGGAAAAGGTGCGTGCCTCTTTCCGGGAGAAGACCGCCGCGCCGGATGCCTGGAGCAGGGAGTGGACCAAAAGCCTTTTACAGGAGTGGGCGGTATATGTGACGGAGGACAGACAGCTGCTGCTGGCCGGCGATCCGATTGTGCTGCATAGCGCTTATCTGAATCAGAATATGGAGGAAGCGGTGAGGAAACATGCTTTTGTTCCGGTGTATATGCCGCTCTCGGAATATCTGTGGTTCCTTGCTGCGGAGTCGGGGCGAAAGATTCCGGAGCATTTTACAGAACAGCTGCATGAATTTATGCAGATTTACCGCGGCGTTTACGGCAGCTGGAAGCAGCCGGACGAACGCTTACAGGAGATCCGGGAGAAGTTTCCGCTGGTTCACGGAGCAAACCTCCGCTATCTGTGCAGCCTGATGGAGCAGGAACTGCCGCGTGGAAAAGGAATGATTCTGGTGTCGCCGGAATATGCCAACTATGCGTCGGTGATGGAGATGCTGCGCACGGGGTCAAAATATCCGCTGCTGCACGCCAGGGCGGACGGAAATGAGGAAGCGGAAGAAGTGGAGCGGAGAGAAATCTTTCTGGGGCTGCTGGAATAATAAAGGAGACAAAAAGGAATTGCCGCAATAAGAATATCGTTCTTTGGATTGATAAGTAATATTATCAGAAACAGATACTTAAAAGTTCCAGATAAACATGCGGCGACAAATTCTGACCGCAAAATCC